>Ga0153958_1000123_pt1 | contig 16536 bp, 6 predicted proteins | sample TSFL042MetaG_FD_104719 | JGI IMG/M metagenome (GOLD analysis project Ga0153958, IMG submission 104719) | Attine ant fungus gardens microbial communities from Florida, USA - TSFL042 MetaG | ecosystem: Host-associated > Fungi > Mycelium > Unclassified | place: USA: Florida, Wekiwa Springs... | reverse complement strand
TAAGAGTGACTAGTTAAGTGACAGATCAGTGACAAGGTGACAAGTGAGTCAGAGGTGAGTCAGTGTCTAATAATGGGTTAGTCCGATGTTATTCCATTTAGCACAAGTCCAAAGATAGAGAAGGAAAATAGTCCGAGGTTTCTCCAAAGAGTCCTGTCCATACCATGAGTCCATTGTCTCCTAGGATGCTTCGATGTTCTATGTATTACTGCATAGTAATGTTCTTGTTCTGTACCATCAACGTTTCTTCTCGCATTGCTATTATTTTGTCCACTAGCCATTCATTATCAGACCAAGGCTGATAATAACTGTAGTTCCACTCGATGTTCATAACATTTCAGGCAATGATAAATGAAATCCCAAGAGACTTGATAAACAAAGGAAAAGTTACTGTATTCATAGATAATGTGTTAGTAGAAACAGAAACAGAGGAGAGATATAATGAAATTGTAAACAAAATATTGAGGAGGTTAGAAGAAAATGATTTGTATGTGAAACCAGAGAAATATGTATAGAAGGTACAGAAAATTGAATTCTTAGGGGTTATTATAGGACCCAGTGGAATAGAGATGGAGAAAGAGAAAATAGATAGGGTACTGAGCTAACTAATGCCAAAAAATATCAGAGGTTAGAAAATTCTTGGAACTCACCAATTATTACAGAAGATTCATAAAGGACTTTTATCATGACTTGGCAAAATGACTAAGTCATTATTTATTTTTATTTTTCTTTTCTTTTGGACTTACTATATATAAGAAGTATGGGAAAGTGTCATGTCACAAGTGTCACAAGTCACAGTCACAAGTCAGGTGATATCACATGATAAAGTCATATGATGACCATGGGAAAGTAGTGCACAGACTATATAATAGTTGTATAAGTAGTATAGGAAATCTAATAGGAACTCTATTGAGTTCTCCTTGTCAACTTGGACTTGGAGTGGATTTAAGTTGCCTTGGCTAAAGTCTTACACTAGATAGGCTCTATATCTATCTAGGTTGATGTTCTAGGAAGTAAGATAGAAAATGCAAATAGCCTAAGCAAAAGGCCAGATTAGGAGATACATATAGAAAAAGACAATGAAGATAAGATATTGGTAAAACTAAGATGGCTAGAGGTTAGAAGGATAAAAAAGATAGAAGTTATTGTGGAAGGAGTCAATCTACTGAAGAAAGTAAGACAGTTACAAGTGAAAGATGATGAGATTGTCAAGGCAGTTAAAAAAATGAAATGAGAAGAGATAAAAATATTAAGAAATGAAGAGTAAAGAAAAGTAGATAGCATAATATACAAGAAAGGAAAAGTGTATATACCTAAAGATAATAAATTAAGAGCAGAGATCATTAGGTTGTACTATGATACACTAGTAGAAGAACATAGAGGACAGTGAAAAATAGTAAAGTTGGTCACTAGAAATTTTTGGTGGCTAGGGGTAATATTATGAGTTAACTCGACCATGACTTAGAAATATGACATGGACTGGAATTGAACCAGTGAAGGTTCAACACTTGTAATAATAACAAGGACAATTAGTCAGATTGTGTATATATAGTGTACTGGAATCAAGCAAGAACTCTATTGAGTTCTCTTTTAACCCTGAAGAACTACCTGGACTAAACCCTAGTTTAGGTTCTTAAGTCAGTTGCTAATAGGTAACAAAGAAGGTGAAATGGTATATAAAAGGATATGACTCCTATCAAAAGAACAAAAACTGCACAGAGCAACCAACAGGCAAATTGATGCCCAATTCAATATCTAAGAAACTATGAACACATATATTGGCAGACTTTATCACCAAACTACCCTTAGCTCCAGGATATGATTCTATCTCAGTAGTAGCAGATCAATTAACAAAAATGATCTATTTTATACCAACTACAGAGAAAACATTAGCAGGAGGGTTAGCTAGGTTATTCAGAGACAATGTGTGGAAGTGTAAAGCCTGACAAATTTAACAAGGGGCACAATTGGATAGTTGACTAGGGTTGCTTATTAGAGAACTAGACTAAGGACATATAACAGAGTAATTGCCTAATAACTAAGTGCTATAAAGTTACTTTGGAGATGTCATACAATAGCAGTGCAATATTATGTAATAACTAATGAATTTTGGAATGGGTAAGGAAATTACAGGAGAGAAACAATGGTGTTATGCTGAAAGGGGCAAAAGAGGATTTAACTGTGATAAGCAAGAGTAAAGGGCAGTAACAGTTCTCAATCATATGCTAAAGAGTTTGTGGAGAGAAAGAAGAAATGGGGGTATCAGAAAGAAATTAAAATATGAAAGTGCTGTTATGCGGCAAGTGAATTTTCTGTGGAAGATAACATTTGATATGCTTTATACCAATGGATTCTTAATTAGAATTCACTCTAGAACCCTTTCTATAATCCTTAGAACGTAATACTATAAGATAAAGACATTGAGCAGGTGATAATCGGCCTAGAGCTCATGTTGAGACCTCAAAAAGCAATTAGGATGAACTGGCATCAGGTTACTAAGAGAGTTACTGAGAGATTACACTCTAGATCTACTTTTGAATGGGCTAACTTAGAAGGATGGCAGACTTGTACTCTAGAACCAGTACTACTTAGACAATGAACTTAGACTGCTAGACTTTGTGCTTGTAAATAAGCATTGATGGCATCAGATCAATTATATTTAGATAAATGACCTCTAGGATGTGACTTGGAGATACTAGACATTTATGGGAACTTGCTAACTGTTTAACAGGTAATCAATGAAGTCCAAATTACAAAGCAGCATCAAGAGAATGATAGGGGAAGATGGAAGAATATTCTAGAAGGAAGCAGCGATGAAGACATGTCATCTTTGATGGAAAGAACTTGGTGAGAGAATACATCATCACAAAGAAAAGAAAAGACCACGTTATCAATAGGGTTTTGGGAGGCCTTAGGACAGAAAGGAGTTGATGGAATCCTAAAAGTAGTAATAGTTTCCCTTTGTCATATGATGGAAAATGATAATTTAATAATATAATTTCTTTTATATTCTATATTATTACTAAATTCCGCTCCTGAACTCCTGTTGTCTACTCCTATAGGATTATGATTTAGACTAGTTACTTGTACTCCCCCTATTCCAGACTTAGTATAAGTACTCCATTAGTTACATCCTAGTTCCTTAGTTTGTAGATTAACATCTTTTACGTGTTCTATCCTCACTCTTATCAATATACCACTTCTCTCCTAAACTTCTGGCAACAATTCAGTTTTCCTAAAATACACAACCATACATGCAATGATAGGGATCAAGAGGTTTGATCACAAAACAAAGGTGAAAGTGAGGTCAGAGAGGCAAAATCTTCAAGCTGCTTCACAATTGTACACTAAACAAGTAGGCACTAGAGAGATAAATCAAATAATAGAGAGCTTACTGAAGGTAGAAGTCCAAAGAATAACCAAAACATATTAAATAGAAACCTAAGAAGAAAAGAAATGTTTTTAGTATCTACTCAAGAGAACCCTCACCGTAATAGGATCCCTAAGGCACATGTTCATCTTGCACCATGACACTACTGCCCTTACCTAGTCTAGTAGTCTGGCTCGCCATCGATACAGCAGTACTACCTAGAACTCCCGTGCTGTCATGTGGGCTCTTCTTCAGCTGACTGTACAACTGGAAGCTGACTCCAATGACCCATAGCGAGTGGTTAGCTCCTAGTGTAAGCGAATGCCTGAGTCTGTTGAGCTTGAGTCTTCTGTCAAGAGAAGTTTTATAGAGTTTTCATAAGGCAAACACAAAAGAAATCCTCAAATCACTCAAATAACCTTTCAGCTCTAGAGCAACAGAGGGAGAGATGATGGGGGGGGAAGTCTCCTTCCTCTCTGTGCCCTAGGGTATTTTATTAGGATTACAAAGCAATGATACAACAAAAGAAAAGAAACAAAGAAAACTCCCAAATTTCCAAAGATAGTAAGAGTGAAATGATGAGATGGCACCTCTCTTGATCACTTGGCTACTACTCCTCACTCCTCTAATCCTACTCCTAGGGATCTTCTCTGAATGATAGATGGCTCTCAAGCCTTTTGATGGGCTGTAGAGAGAGGCAGCAATCTCAAGTTGTCTTACTCTCGAGCACATTGTCTTCATCAAACAGCTCTTCTTCTATCTCTCCATCTGACCTCTCTTTCTGACCTCTCTAGTCCTTCTACTACTCCTCTATACCTCATCACATCTTTGAGTCTTAGTCTTCTTCTGTTAGGTTTGCAATGCAGTCCTCAAAAGGACTCGTCTTGCTAGTTCTTACTATAATTAGCTATCAGCAATGATGGCCCTGCTCTGATGGTAACCTAAACATTATAAATAAGTTACTGCTACCAAGATATGACATCATTCTGTTAGAGAACATCTTCTAAGATCCTTTCTGCTCTCAAGAGCACTCTAGAGGGGAGTTCTGTTATAAATCTGTTATAAAATTCTCTAGATAATCTTTATGAGGTCTCTGTAGTGGTGGTCACAGCCACTACTCTGCTACTCAAGTGGTATGCTCGAGTCCACAACTGGGCATCTAGGAAACATCTCTAGAGGGCTGAACTCATCTCTTAAGCTGGTTATTCTCATTATTATGGTGAAAAATATCACTTTTATTGCCTAAATAGCTGTCTGGCATAACAGTGACAGCAGATCAAGACACAGCACACAAGCTGAGGCCAAGGTTGTTCCCTACTTTTGTTGTCAACTCCCTTCCACTCTGGAGTAATTCCGCTCTACTCCAGGTCATTCTGCTCTTGCTCTGCACAGTCCTTGACACCCTTTTATATTTTATTTCTTGAGTTTCAGAGCTTTGTAATAACATTAATATAGTATCTGGAGTGCAGTTGGATCAGAGAAAAACCTCTTGACTCTTACCTCCATCTATACTACCTCTGGAATTGTGAATGTGGATCTATTGAGAGTAAGAAGACTGGGACCAGGGGGATTGTAAGGGGACATCTAGGGTTGTGCTTAGTAAGTTCTGAGGGTCTGTTCTATTAATAGCCCAGTGACAGATTGTGTATTGCACTTCCATCGTTCCTGACTTCTCCTGTCTGTGTCATGCAGTGCGATGCCTATTATTAGTTATTCTAGGACATTCTGTGATTATAGGTCGGTTGCCATGGTGCTGTGTGCCTGACTATCTAGTATAGTATATATATTAGCAAGTGTGTGTAGATATATCCCCACTTGAATCTCAAACTAGCTTCCAGGACTATCCATTAGCTTAAGGAGTGATCACCTACTAAATGGTCCTCTTACAGGGATGTCTTGAGAAGAACACAAAATATACCCAGAACTCAATCTAGAGAGGAAGAGCAGATGCAACTCAGACAGGCTTTGGAGAGAGCAGCAGGCTAGGAAAGCTTGGCTAGGTATACACTTAGATTGCATCACACCCATAAGGTTTGGTGTTAGGGGTACAAACAAGGGGGCAACTGAGTGTGGAGGGTCCATGAGTGATCAACTAACTGTATTTTCTAGTTAAGTCTAGTCATGGTGTATAAAGGTTGACATCTTAGGGAGGCTATATGACGATGATCTAGAGAGATCTTACAATCCTTTTACAACCACCAACATATATTTTACTAAAGCTGCATATAATTCTTATTTCTCTAATTATTTATAAACCTTCAACTTTGATTACCTCCTCTCAGACCTTTAGCATGCAATTGGGAGCTGGCACATCATTATTTTGTTTGTCCCAGTATGCAATTCCCTTTTGCACCCCTTCAGCACAGCTTATCTGTAATGTAAAAATAGACAACATGATTGTGAGTTCAATCTAGATCTACCTTGCATGGTATCCCTAAGGTGTCTGTCTACCTTTACACACCATAACAAACTCACCATCAAAGTAGTCAGTAAACTATTCATAGGCCTTATCACACTTAATCAAGCTCTTATCCACACCCCCATACCAAACCTTATGGGTGTAATATGATCTAAGTCAATAATTAGCTAGGCTTTTCAAGCCTGCTACTCCATAGAAGGTTGTCTGAGTGACTGCTGCATCTTGTCTCTTGAAAGAATGGGATATATGGTATGAAACAGTCACCAACTCAACCTCTTACCAAGATCACCTCTTACACACTCAAGAGAATTGCATTTACAACCTCAAGAGCTTCTGAGATAAAGACAATGGTCAAGGAAGCTTTTTCTATCAATCTCCACTCTGAGAAATATATTAGAATATTACAAATGTTGGAGACTCAATTAAAAAGAAATAGAAAAAGAAATCCTTTATTCTACTACTCTTCCTTGTATCTCTCCTCCATGACACTACTATGCAGCCATGACAGGTATCACCTTCCTGTCCTCCGTACCTCCTGGACATGACCATGTAATCCTGCTCCACCTCTATACTTCACTCCTGTCTAACAATCTCCAATCCCTGAACTGGCTTTCTTCTACTCTGAATATGATCTAGAAACACATGACAATGTGTATGAGTGTCAGTGATATAGCACATCTGCTTCTTGACTGAGTCTAGCAGTGATGGGATCACTAGTCACTGATAGACTTTTGATCTGTTGTCTTGGTGTCATATTAGTCTAAGTCTGCTCTAGATTGAAATTATCTTGCATTCCAAAGATATCCTTGAGCCTCTGAGTTCTAGAGTTCAATATTGATAGTCTGTATCTGAGAAACCTGACGTCTTGCCTTCTGAGGTATATGCTATTCTAGCATGTGGCAGCTTAGCAACTACCTAATAGAAGCATCCAATTTTGGGTCTAGATTATGTCTGGGGCTTGTAGGAGGTCTTTAGAGTGGGTTCCAATATTGAAATCCAGGGGTATAATGTGTATCCTATACTACATTTCTGCAGAAAATTTGCTAGCAGCATAACACCAAGGAATGCTTGGCCATCCTTCAAGCATTGGGGTGTGGGCCATTCCTGGATGACTGAGACCTTGCTGCTGTCCATTTGCACTCCCTAGGGACCTAGTATGAAACCTAGGAACTCTACCCTGTTGTGATGGAAAATGTACTTGTTGTTAAGACTTTAGACCTCATAGTTGAATATATGTTTCAACTTAAAGCTTATATCTAACACTTGATATCTTCACACTTCTCATTAGAGTGTCCAGTTAAGATTTTCAGTGAAGTTATATTAGAGAGGATAGATGTCAATAAGACTTTGAGTAGCACCCTTCAAGGTTGTCCAAAGACAGGAAAGAGTACCAATCCCTCAGAGTAGAGATTACAAGGAGAAATACAGAAAAAAAGAACTTGCCATTCTCTTCTCTTTCTGGTCTGTAGTACTAGGTATTGTGACTACATTACAATATGGTAACACTACTTGTAACTAAGAGTGACTAGTTAAGTGACAGTCCAGTGACAGAAGCTAAGAGAGTGACAAGTTGAGTCAAAGTCTATAAATAGGTAAGTCTGATGTTGTCCCATTTAGTACAAGTCTAAAGATAGAGAGAAAATAGTCTGAGATTTCTCTGAAGAGTCCTGTTCATAGCAAGAGTCCAATATCTATTTGGAATCTTCTGATGTTAATGGAGATCAAAGAGAATTGATCACAATACAAAAGTGATAACAAATGAATGAAATGGAATCTCCAAGATGTTTTACAATTGTGCACTAAACAAGTAGGCACTGGGAAGATGATTAAATAAGCAAAGAGAGCTTGAAAAAGAGAAAATGGAGGGGAAAAACTCAAATAACTGAAAGGAATTGTAATAAAGCTTTTTATGAATCCACTCGAGGTCGATCTCACCATAATAGGATCCCTAAGACATGTGTTTATCTTGTGTTGTGACACTACTGCCCTTACCTAGTCTAGTAGTCTGGCTTGCTATCGATATAGCAGATCTATCTAGAACTCCTATGCCATTGTGTAGGCTCTTCTTCAGCTGACCATACAACTGGAAGCCTATTCCAAAAACACATAGCGAGTAGTTAGCTCCTAGCATAAGCAAACACCCAAGTCTGTTGGGGCTTGAATTCCTATTTGAGAAAGAGGTTTTGGTAGTTTTTAGAAAGTAAAGTAGAAACTCAGAAAATAGAGACTTAATCACTTAAATAGCTGTTAAGCTCTAGAGCAACAGAAAGGGATGATGATTGGGGTATGATACTTGATTTCCCTTCTGTGCCCTAGAGTATTTTATTAGGATTACAAAGCAGTGGGACAACAAAGAAAGTGAGACAAAGAAAACCTCCAAATTCCCAAATATAGTAAGGCTGATATAATAAAACAGCACCTCTCCTGAACACTTGGTAACCACTTCCTGCTCTTTTAACCCTACTCTGGGAAGCCTCCTTCACATGATAGATAGTTCTCAAGCCTCTTGCTGGGCTGTAGAGAGAGGCTACAGTCTTAAGTCATCTTGCTCTCGAGCCCATTGTCTTTATCAAACCTCTCTTCTATCTTTCTTCCCAACTTCCTTACTCTTCTCACTATATTCTTCTATATTCTTTTGCTTGTCCAAGTTTCCTTCTATTGTGATTGTGATGTGACTTTATGTCGACTCAGCCTTCTTGATATTGCTATCTGTGATAATGGCTTGGATCTGATGGTAACTTTCCTGAATATAGCACTGCTGACCACTAAGGTATGATGTCACTCTAGAAGGAAAACCCATTATAAATCCAATACAAGGTGCCTGGGCAAGTGTCTATGAGGTCTTTGTAGCAGTGGTCACAGCCACTACTCTACTACTTAAGCAAGGTACTTGAGTCCATGACTGGGCATCTAGGGAATATTACTAGAGGGCTGAACTCAATTCTTGAGCTGGTTATTCTTGTTATTAATGTAAAAATAGTCACTTATTTTGCCTAAATGACTGTTTGGCATAACACTGCTGCCTCTCTCTATAGCCCAGCAAGAGGCTTGAGACCTGTCTATCATGCAAAGGAGAACTCCCAGAGTAGGATTAGAAGAGCAGAGAGTGGTCACAAAGTGTTAAGAAGAGGTACTGCCTCATCATATTAGTCTTACTATGTTTGGGAATTTGGAGGTTTTCTTTGTCTCACTTTCTTTGTTGTCTCATTGTTTTGTAATCTTAATAAAATACTCTATGGCACAGAAGGAAACTCAAGCATCACACCCCCATCATCATTTCTTTCTGTTGCTCTAGAGCTTAATGGCTATCTGAGTGATTAAGTCTCTATTTTCTGAGTTTACTTCTTTACTTTCTAAAAACCACCAAAACCCCTGCCTTGATGGGAATTCGAGCCCCAATGGACTTGGGCATTCGCTTATACTAGGAGTTAACCACTCACTATGTGTTTTTGGAGTAGGCTTCTATTTGTATGCTTAGCTGAAAAAGAGCCTACATAACAGTATTATGCCATTAGAGAATTTTCTATAGAAATGTAGCATGGGATATACTTTATACCCCTGGATTTCACTACTGGAACCCACTCTAAAGACCTCCTACAAGCCCCAGACATAATCTAGACCCAAGATTGGGTACTTTTATTAGGCAGTTGCCAAGCTATTACATGCTAGAATAGCATATACCTCAGGAGGCAAGACTAATGAGCTAGCATCAGGTTTCTCAGATATAGACTATCAATGTTGAAGCTCTAGAAATCAGAGGCTCAAGAATATCTTTGGAATGTGAGATAATTTCAGACTTAGACTAATATGACACCAAGATAACAGATCAAAAGTCTATTAGTGACTAGTAATCCCATCACTACTGGACTTAGTCAGGAAACAGACATGCTGCCAGACAACGATCGTATCACTGATGCTTGGACACACTGTCATGTGTTTCTAGACTGTATTTGGAGTAGAAGAAAGCCAGTTTGGGGATCGGAGAACAATAGGCAGAAGTAAAGTATAGAGGTGGAGCAGGATTACATGGTCATGTCTGGAGGTATGGAGGACAGGGAGGTGATAGCTGTCATGGCTGCATGGTGGTGTTATAGAGAAGAGACATGAGAGAGAGTGGTAGAATAAAGGATTTTCTTTTCTATTTCTTTTTAATTGAGTTTCTAATATTTGTAATATTCTAATATATTTCTCAGAGTGGAGATTAATAGGGGGAGCCTTCTTGGCTGTTGCCTTCATCTCAGAAGCTCTTGAGGTTGTAAATGCAATTCTCTTGAGTGTATAAGGGGTAATCTTGGTAAAAGGTTGAGTTGGTGAATGTTTCCTACCCTATACCCTATTCTTTCTTAAGACAAGATGCAGCAGTCACTCGGGCAACCTTCTATGAAGTAGTAGACCTGAAAATCATCAACTCAGATTGTATCACATCCATAAGGTTTGGTGTGGGGGTACAGATAAAGGCTTAATTGAGTGTGGTAAGGCCCATGAGTGGTTTACTGACTATTCTACTAGTGAGTTTGTTATAGTGTGTAAAGGTAAACATCTTAGGGACACCATGCAAGGAGGATCTAGATTGAACTCACCATCATTTCATCTATTTTTATATTACAGATAAGCTACACTTTATATTTTAATTTCTTTCTGATACCCCTACTTCCTCCTTCTTCCCATGAACTCTTTAGCACACAATTGAGAACTGTCACCGGCCTTTCTACTTGCTTGTCACAGTTAAAACCTCTTTTGCCCCTTTCAATGGCATAGGAGTTCTAGGTAGATCTGCTGTATTGATAGCAAGCCAGACTACTAGACTAGGTAAGGGCAACAGTGTTATGGTACAAGATGAATGTGCATCTTAGAGATCCAATTACAGTGAGATTGACCTCAAGTGGATTCTTAAAAACACTATTATATTTTCTTTTGGTTATTCAAGTTTTCCCCCTTCATCCCCCCTTGTTCAAGCTCTCTTTGTTATTTGATTATCTCCCTAGTACCTACTTGTTTAGTGCACAATTGTGAAACATCTTGGAGATTTCTTTACTTTCATTTGTTGTTACCTTTGTATTATGATCAATTCCCTTTGATCCCCATCAATGTGACACTGTGACATCCCATAATGTGACTGTGGCTATGTGACACTTGTGACATAATACTTTCCCACACTTCTTAATAAGTCCAAAAGAAAAGAAAAAGAAAAAGAAAAATAAATAATGACTTAGCTATTTTGTCAAGTCATGACAATCAAGGTCTAGTACAACCTTACAGAAGTTATCCAGGATCATCACAAAGAATTCCCATAAGCACAATGAACCACAGTTAAACTTGATTGGTAAGTTAATGACCCAAGATACAAAATTATTTATAGTACCATCTATCAAGAACAAGAACAAAGGAAAAATAGGTTGGGTTTTTAGATTATGAGCCAGAACAAACATGGAACTTATGAAGCAATTAAACAAGCCTGAGTCTACCAAGCCTCTAAAGACCCCAAAAATGCCAGACAAACACAAGACAATATGTAAAGCTTTTGCAAATCCAGTCTTAGTAGTGCTCAGTTTCAGTATGGGTTTCCAAAGCTCAAAGAAACAGTCGTTCTCCCAGGAGCTGAAAGGACTGCTGTCTTATTCTTTGATAACTCTGGAAGTGGAGAGAAGTTAATTAAGGCCCCATGGGCTTCTGCAGTAGGCAAGTTCCTAGCAACTTGTTTGGGACAGTTCCTAGCTAGATAACCTGACTGTCCACAGCACATGTAGAGGCCTAAGTCCAGGCAACATTGGCATTTGGCAGGAGTTAATCAACTGTCTGGTCCCAAGAATGGTACCAGAGAAGACGATGACTGTATAGGAGTAGGGATAGTAGGAGGTAGTAGTCTAGGTCTGTCTCTTGCTAAATATTTGAGGGGTAAGTTTCTATCAGTGATTGACAGTTTAGGTGGGTCAGACCTAATGCTTCTCATGGAGAGGTCCTAGAGGGATCTGGTGAGTCAGAGACAGTTCTTTCCCTCCTGGACACACCTCTAGTAGTTGCTATCAATCCTCATAACCACCCTTTCTAGGCCCTCAAAAGTGAACAGATCCTCTTTACTAAAATGAAACTTGTCACTTATTCTGGAAGGTAAGGCATCCTTTACCACCTTTTGAAGGGAATGATCATTCTATCTAATTCAGTTTTGGTACTTTGCAAAGTGAATGAAATAGTTCACTGCTTTCTTATCAGCCAGAAAGGGGATTGCAACAATTGCATCCTTGTTTTTATTTTCTGGAGAGTAGAAACCAAAGATATTAGACAGTTTTTGTATGAACACTGACCAGTCTTCCAGGAAGTCAAGGGACTGTGAGAGATTAGTGTAAGGGAATCACTCAGAGGCAATATTCTTAAAGCTAAGCAAGAGTTCTGGAAGCTAAGGTAATATTCAAGCAAAGATATATCTATCTATGCAAGCTACTATATATACTACAGTAGATAGTCTGTGTGTAGTCACATGAACATGACTCATAATACCACTAGTCCTATTTTAGTTAAATAGGCATTGTCAAGACAATACAAGACAAGAGGAATTCAGAGAGAATGGGAACACGACTCACAAGATAATATAGCCTATAGATAGGAGCCTACTAAGTACAACCCTAGAATATTCCCTTACAATCAGGTTTGTTGATGTAGTCAAAGTAATCAAGAGCTATACCTCTGAGGTAGGAAATTACAAAGTATATTTTCTCTGAGTCTGCAACAAATTTGTCCTTATAAGCCCTGAAGTAGATTTGTCATGACTTGGCAAAATGGCTAAGTCATTATTTATATTTTCTTTTCTTTTCTTTTTCTTTTGGACTTACTACACAGAAAGGAGTGTGGGAAAGTGTCACATCACAAGTGTCATAAATCATGGTCATATGATAGGATGTCACAGGGTCACATCACATGGCGTCACATGACTAGTCACATAATGACTGTGAGAAGATAGTGCACAGACCATGTAGTAGTTGTATAAGTAGTGTAAGAAATCTAATAGGAACTCTATCGAGTTCTCTTTGTCAATTGCTGAACAAAGAGTAGTTGGCTTCATTCTGGCTTGAAGTTTAGCTTTCTTACAAGATTTAACACTGAAAGATGAATGCTTGGAGATTATCAGCTATTCCCTTACTAAAAGTATCTGGCTTATGAATACCTTTGTGTTTCTTCTGATAGTATAGTTTGGGTTGTTGAGTTAGGACCATTAACAAAGAGTGTAGATCTAGGTTTTCCTAATCTATAGGTAGTTGTAAGGGGATATCCTAGGGTTACGCTTAGGTCACTAGGTAGGCTCCTATCTATGGGCTATATTATCTTGTAAGTTGTGTTCTCACTCTTTCTATATTCCTCTTGTCTTGTGTCCCCTTGGCGATGTCTGTTTAACTAAAATAGGACTAAGTGGTATTATGGGTCATGTTCAGGTGACTGTGCACAGACCATCTGCTGTAGTATATATAGTAGCCTATAAGGGTAGATATACCTTTGCTTGAATATCAACCTAGCTTCTAAAACCCTTGCTTAGCTTTAAGGATATTACCTCTGAGTGATTCCCTCACAGTGGTCCCTAATTTGATGACAGATCAGGTTCCAAAGATGGGGCTAGAACTATTTCAGGTTCAACTACTCCTGCTAATAGGGTTTTCTCCCCAATTTCTGTAAGGGGACACCTCCATTTCCACCCCTGAATGGCTTGACAACACTCCGGAGCTACCTTAGCTTGTTTACTAGTGATACTTAAACACACTAGTTTAGCTCCGATCCTGCTAACCCTGACACTAAGGGATGTATATAATGTAAAGGATCCTTCTAGGAGCCTCATCCTAATCTCTGAGGATTCTCCTGGAGGTGAGTTGTATCATAACCACAATCTGTAATATTACTGAGGATTCTCCTAGAGTCTTGTGCCCCAGTCACCCTTACAATTTCCCCCAATGTTATGAGAGCTCCAAAAAGAAAATAACTTCCTATGCTTTTAAACAATTGATTCACAATCTCAAGGCATATAATGGGATAAAGCTATATATAGCACAGGAACCTTAAGTAAACCATATTATATGATTAGGTCAGGTAGTTATAGAATATTCCAGAAGAACATATGATCGCAAGACTTTAATGTACAGACCATATAAGAATAGTATAAGTAGTATGTAAAATATGTAAAGACTTAGTTGAGATAACTTAGTCTCACTCCTTATCTGAGTTAACAAGAAGAACTCAATAGAGTTCTTGTTATTTTCTGTATACTACTTATACAATTACTATATGGTCTGTGCACTACTTTCCCACACCCATCATGTAACTTGTCATGTAACATAACCATGTGACTTTCTTATCATGTGACTGTGACTATGTGACACTTATGATGTGACACTTTTCTACACTCCTTCCTGTGTAGTAAAGAAAAAAGAAAAGAAAATATAAATAATAACTTGGTCATTTTGCTAAGTCATAACAGAATACAATAGAGAACTCTATTAAGTTCTTCCTGAACATCTACCTAGGGTGAACTCTAAGATCTTCATGGTCTAACCTAATACCCAAGGGTTCTTGTGAGGCTCAAAGTTGATTTTGTGCTTGGGTAGCTATGAAAGGACATTCTACTGGGGTAGAGGACAGTTCATGAGAGGGTCTAAAACACAAGCCATCACAGTGGATTCAGCAGTCAGTCCTGGGATCTAGAAGAGAGGAGTTCCTTAGAAGGTTGGACATGGGTCCAATATGTAGTCTAGTTCTACTGTTAAGCCTGACAAATTCAACAAGGGGCACAATTGGATAGTTGACTAGGGTTGCTTATTGGAGAACTAGACTAAGGACATATAACAGAGTAATTGCCTAATAACTAAGTGTTATAAAGTTACTTGGAAGATACCATACAATGGCAGAGCAATATTATGTAATAACTAATAAATTTTGGAATGGGTAAGAAAATTATGGGAGAGAAATGATGGTGTCACATAAGGGTACAAGCATGACAGGAAGTTACATAGTCTATCTGAAAGTATTATATCAAATAGGGGACTATAGTTTATAGAAGAGTTGAATAGGATGTTAGGGATCAAAAGCAAAATGTTGACAGCATTTTACCCTCAGACAGATAATTAGATAGAGAGGATTAACCAGGAATTAGAACAGTACTTAAGGATGTTTATTGATCACAAACAAGAACAGTGGCCAGACTAGTTGGGAACAGCAGAGTTTGCATATAATAACAAAGTGCACTCAAGTACAAAGATATTGCCCTTTAAGGCAAATTACAGACAAGATCCTAGAATGGGATTTGAGATGAGAAAGAAAGGGAAGTATGAGAGAGCAGAAAAGTTTGTGACAAAGATAAGGGAGATTTAGGAAAAAGCAAAAAGGGCATTGGGAAAAGCCTAAGAGGAAATAAAGTATGTAGACAGGAAGAGAGCAGAGGTTAATGAGTATAAAGTAGAAGACTTGGTAATGCTCAGTACCAAGGATTTGAAATATCAAGTGATTGAAAGGAGGACAGAAAAGTTGACAGAAAGATTTGTAGGGCCTCACAAAATTAAGAAAATCATATCAGCAAACATAGTAGAATTAGAACTACTAGCCACTATTAAAATACATCCAGTAGTCAACATTAGTGGAATACAAAGATATGTAGGCCAGATAGAAGAACAGAAGAAAGAACAACTATCTCTAATTATAATTGAGGGGGAAGAAGAATAGAGGTAGATATTATGACTTGGCAAAACAGCTAAGTTATTATTTATATTTTTTTTTTTTTCTTATTTGGACTTACTATACAAGAAAGGAATATAGGAAAGTATCACATGACAATGTCATGGTCACATGAAAAAAATGGAGTCACATGACAAGTGTGGGAAAGTAGTGCACAGACCATGTAGTAGTTGTATAAGCAGTATATAATAAATCAAGAACTCTATTGAGTTCTTCTTGTCAACTCAGACTTAGAGTGTGATTAAGTTATCTCAGGCTAAGTTGCTACAGAAGATCCCTACTCTAAGCATTCTCCTAGAGAGTAACTGCCAATCCTCTATGTATATAGGTAACAAGTGCATCTTCAGCACAAAGTTTATAAAGTAAAAGTAATACAAGTATTCTACTAAACATTACCTAGTTGTAAGGTCAGGTCTTGAACATAATACTTGGGTTTGGTATCATATCTCCACTAACAGTCCTTAACTAACTATTAAGTCCCCTTAAGCCAAGGACCTGGTGTTATGCCATTAGCAAATTTTCTGTGGAAATGCAGCATAGAATACAAATTATATGTAGTAACTTAGTGTCACAAACTTCATTCAGCCATATCTCCATCAATTCTTCGACGATTCTCACAGTCTCAACGGCTACAAAAAGCCCTTGAAAAGAACTTTCTATCAATACTAGTCATGCCTCGGAGCGATCAGTATTGGCCGAGATATTAGACAGATCAACTGGTAACCACCATGGTACTGTTTATTAAATTACCAATATCTTGGAAACCGCCACAATCTAAGCTTCAGTTCTAGGCTCATCAGAAGCCCTCTTCATACCTCTCAGAATGAGCCTAAAACGACCTCAAGGCGATCAGTATCCATGGAGATATGAAGGCCTTAATGTTTGCATATAGACTTTATTAATTACCCATAGACAGTCATCTGTTCTTTTCTTAGAACAAAGGACAGCCTCCATATGGTTAGGTTATCACTATTTCTAACACAAAGGCACTACCATATGTAGAACAATAGGTAGTAGCATGTGATGCTCTGTCCTAGTG
>Ga0153958_1000122_pt1 | contig 16556 bp, 22 predicted proteins | sample TSFL042MetaG_FD_104719 | JGI IMG/M metagenome (GOLD analysis project Ga0153958, IMG submission 104719) | Attine ant fungus gardens microbial communities from Florida, USA - TSFL042 MetaG | ecosystem: Host-associated > Fungi > Mycelium > Unclassified | place: USA: Florida, Wekiwa Springs... | reverse complement strand
CACATCCCTGGTGTCTCTCCTGTACCATCCATGGGCAGGTACTGGAGCATGCATTGTTCAAATAATCGACCAACGAAAGTCAGGGTGATGGCGACCTTGAATGCGACCCCTGATTCATTCTCAGATGGTTCGCTCAATAATACTCTTCCGGCTGCTCTGTCATACTCTGTGACATCTGTGCATGCAGGTGCGGACATCATCGATATAGGTGGCTACTCGACTCGTCCGGGCGCAACATTCGTCTCCCCCGAAGAAGAGTGCAAACGTGTGGTACCTATCATTCAGGCTATACGGTCGCATGGAGATCGGGATGTCCGTTCAGCTCTTATATCTGTCGATACATTCCGCTGGGAGGTTGCGGAGTCTGCTGTCCTTGCTGGTGCAAACTGTATCAATGACGTATATTCCTTTACGGGTCCCGATTACCCGTTTACACAAGCCTCGGCAGAACACCTCTTGAGAATGCGAGAGGTGGCGCACAAGCTCGCCGTTCCTATCATCTTGATGCATTCCAGAGGCGATGCGGGCTCAAACAAAGACTACAGTCAGTACAAAGGCGGGGTTCAAGAGGGTGTACGGATTGAGCTGGGGGAGAAAGTAGAGGCAATTGTCAAGGGCAAAGGGGGAGTCCGGCGGTGGTTCGTCATTGTTGATCCTGGAATTGGTTTCAGCAAGACTGTCGAAGCAAACTGCACGCTGCTCCGAGAGGCTTCCTCGATGACAGCTAATATTCATGGTAACCCACTTGCAGGATACCCGCAACTCATTGGATCATCACGGAAGTCGTTCCTTGGTGCGATTTTGGAGCGCCTGGATGCGGATCGGACGCATTTGAACAGAAAAACTGAGCCGAAAGAACGAGATTGGGCGACGGCTGGGAGTGTGGCTTGTGCCGTTCAACAAGGGGCAAGCGTTGTAAGAGTCCATAATGTGCAGGACATGCGAGACGTTGTAGCTGTAGCTTCAGCTATTTGGAATTATTACTAGTCGCTCTTTCACCTTGTAATATGTATGTAATCCACTGCCAAGTACTACTGTGACTTTGAGCTTCAAACCTCGACTAGCCAATCATGTACACCCGCCAACGTCACTGGCTTGAATCTTCAAGTTGTATCTTAGTCTTTAGACCTATGTACGTTGTGATTCAGGTATTCGTTTGCTACGTGTGGTTCATACAAGATTCAGATCAGAACGCTTCGAGTGCCGCCCTCATGGATGGAGCCTAGATTCAGATCCGGGCTTCAACGCAAGTCTAAATCAGCACGGTGCTGAGCCAGCGTGTACTACGTATTCGTCTAAATCAGTCACATCACAAAGTTTCGTTCTAAACAACTAATAAATGCACCTGTTGTCCCCTGCTATCAGTCATTACCTTCTAAACTTCCTAATGCTACAGCAACGTCACGTCTAGTTTTACCTCAAGAGTGCCATCAGAGTCCATATACACACAGTTGCTACGAATATCAATTCAAGCCATTAAGTCAACACTCGAAGCTTAGGGAAGAAGACTTACGGGCCCATTAGCCAATCACCCAATCCAAAAATAAAACCATCAGTCCATTTGATACCAGTAATCGAGTTTCTTTAAAAACATGTTGACCAAAGGGGAAGCAAATAGGAATCAGACCATTAGTCAGTGTGGACTTCAACAAATGAAAGATTTACGCTTACTTCTCAGGTGCAAGCAATTTATATCCCGAACGTTCCATTTTAAAGTCAAGTCGTATTGATCGATGCACAGATGTTCCTCCACGAGCCTCGATGAGGAATATAACATCTGGACAAGCTGGAAGGCTGTGCTCAGAAAGACCCATCTCCGCACGCCATTTCCCCTGAGGCCCCATATAAATACGGAACCACCATATACGTCCTGTATGTATTGGTGTTGTTATATCCACAGGAAGAATACACGGAGGGAGATGACTGCATACCTGCTGCCACAAATTCCGTGCTCACATCCTTCAGGATGCGCAGGCGCTTCTGGCACATCTTGAACCGGAACAAGACAACAAACTTGTGCCCATTCAGTCCATCACCTTCTTTAAGTTGCACCTTGACGTCATCTGGCGGATAATCCAGAGAACGTCTTAAAGGTGCGTCATCAGCTGATAGATACGATATCAATATGGATACTCTCCTGCAGAATGGCTTGGACGTACGACCAATATAACGCCTCAAGTCCATCTGCATAAATAATGCATGGTTGTTAGTCGCCATGCATGCGAGGCGCAAGTCGGAAGCGCAAATGTATAACCACATAGAGATGAATTTGGTAAATGCCAGAAGGACTTCTAGCCTACCACTCAAAATTGCCCAATACAAGGCCGTGTGGCCTTCGATGTTGAGTGATTGCAGGAGGTTCAGAAATTCCGCATGTGGGAGAGCAGCAGCACAGGCGTTGGCAATTTGGGTTACAGACTCGGAGGAAGGAGTGATTTTTTTAGTGGTGACAAGATCACGGATGCAAGATAAAACAGTGGCTCGGGCACGTTTCTTGTTACTTAGCACCCACGACCATTTGGATTGGAGGGGCTTAGGAAGTTCTAGTGAGGTCGTAGACTCAGCTGTGATCGCCCTGTATGATGGAGGTGCGTCAGATTTGCTGTCAGGTTCGGGCTTCAAGTTGGTGGCCATGGCGAGTGAGTCTCAGTGACTCAGAGGAACTTCAAGTTGATGACTCAACGAATAGGGGACTCGGATATGTGCAAGACAAATAAGCACTTACCTCGCCGCGATGTGGCTTATATACTAGTAATTGTGAAAAGCATTACTAGATCATGATATCCTAGACGACTTGAATATTATATGACCACGTTACTCATTTGAATCTCGACTCAGGCCGAAAGGCCCGAAGTTCAGTCCTGCGCTATGCTACTCAAGGGTCTACTAGTAGACCGTAGACGCAAGCATCGCGCTCTGCAGCATTTTGTTCCCATCCATTAAACCTTTCTTCGGGTGGTGGCCAGACTAGTAGTACATTAACCATAGACTAACTTGGCAACGGTTGTGCCCAACTTCAACTAGGCTTACCGTACAGCTCACGGGGGTATCAGAACAAGCACTGTACAGTACATATCGAATCACGGAAAGCCATAAAAATGAAACTTGACTTCCAGAGTTCAAACCCTGTCATCAAGCTCCGTCAACTCTTCTTATCATCCTTTTATCCCGCTCCCCTACTACAGTCACCACCCCCTCATTCTCCATGCCTTTGATGACTTCGGAAAATTCCGCAGTATCAACACGGATACTACTCTGCTCTGCAAGGCGTTTCATTGCATCGCCCCATCTCACGCCTTTACCCTTTCCAGCGCCACTATCAAGCATCGTTAGCAATTCTCGGCGCATGTCATCCCGCATCTTGCGCTGTCCAGCACCAGTACCGGTGTTCAGCAAGCCCATGTCTATCTTGCCTGTGCGAGGATCCATGGCACTGGTCCGGATGGCCTCGCGCATGAGGCGGCAGGCCTCAAGGACGTCCTCCAGTTCTACGTGTGCAGAAAATCGCATGCGGGCGTGGGCTTCAGAGAGACGGATCATACTTTCGAGCTGACGGGTTGTAGCCGTAATTCGTTTTTCAGAAGAGCGGGGGTCTGAGGAGCCGATGGCACGCAGAGAAACGTATGAGGCAACCAGCTCATCGCTAGCTTCAGAACTAAGGACAGGATGGATGTGCGTACGCGCATAGTCGATGTATGCGGAGAGTTCGTCAAGAGGCTAGAACAGGCTTAACTCAGTATGCAATAAGAAAGGTACAAGATCTACCAAAACATCGTAGCCTCCGGTATTTGGAGCATCTTCGAGGTACAACCCGACCAAATGTTGAGCGAGCTTTCGATCGAGATTTTCGTCTACTTGATCGAGTACCAAATATAACAAATCAAAACGGGAGATGAGCGTTGGAGGGAGGGCGATATTGCGTGTGATAGGAAGGTCGACGTTGTACTTTGATTCCACAGGATTTGCAGCTGCAAGAATAGATGTACGCGCATTGAGGGTCGTAATGATACCTGCTTTGGCTATTGACACGGTTTGTTGTTCCTGAGGAAGGTGTCAAATGATATCCAAAGGATTGTCTAAATGTATCTGACCATGACTTCATGGAGTACACTCCGTGTCGCGTCAGACATCTTGTCAAACTCATCGATGCAGCAGACACCCCCGTCACTCAAAACTAAAGCGCCGCTGTGGATCTATGAACGAGAGCCTTGGAAATGATAACGATGCGCTCCTTACCTCTCGAGAACGAGTTGTTTCGAATCGGGATCTCGAGTCACATATGCGGTCAAGCCCACTGCTGAGGAGCCTTTACCGGATGCAAAAACTCCGCGTGGTGCGATTTTGTGGACATACTGACGATGAGTTAGCCGACTTGTCAAATACGCTAGCGGCAACCGGCATACCTGCAGAATTTGTGACTTACTGGTACCGGGATCACCGACTAAAAGCACGTTGATATCCCCGCGGTAACGCGGCCCGCCTCCACCCCCGCCTCTTGCGATATTCTTGTTGGTGCCACCGAAGAGCTGGAGCAGTATGCCTTTCTTCACGTCGTCCATTTCCCAGATTGAGGGTGCAAGGGAGCGCGAAAGGAGCTCATAAAGATCATGCCGCCTGCTGAGTTCGATGAGCTTTGCCTCAAGCTCAGCTTTGCGTATTCGTCCCCCTTGAACGTCTTCCTCTCGATCATCGGCACTGTCTCCGATGCCACCCACACCTGGGATCCTGTCGCCACCCGCAGGACGTGTACTTCGGTCAAGGCCTAGGGTGCCTCCAGCGTTAAGTCGAACATGGACAACATCGAGGTAGGTTTTGAATAAGCTTTTCATCGTCCTTTGACGAGGATTCACCCTGACAGGGACGCTCCGGTAGATGCCCGTAACGACAACTCTGTCACCAGGCTTGCACACATCAACAAGCTCGTCGTACACACTTAACGATACTGTGTGAGGCGTTTGGCCATCGGGTACGGCATCGGGGGTCTCCTGCAGTCGAATGACCTGCCTATCCGCAAATTCACAGCGGTTGTGCACAAGGGACATCGTCCCTACGCTCCCGCATACGTCTCTTGGGCACCGAGCTGGTTCCTCGATTTTACCACGGTCGATTTCAACTTGGACGGTATGAGAACACGTGAGGCAGCGGAAGAAGGCGACTTTCATGTCTGGGATCACAGGAGTTGCTCGAATGACCAGCCCCTTTATACTGATAAGTTTGTCGGTATCTGTAGTGTATCAGCACCCTCAAAGAAAGTCGAGAGGTTGGGACAGCATACCAGTTGGGTTGAGGTCACGCATATTTACAGCCGTCAACCCCAAGGGACGAACTTTATAGACTTTGCCCATGATGTCAGCGATCTCTTCATCGCCTTGGTCACCTTCCATGTCATCCATGCCGGCTTGTTGGTCCTCGTCGGCGAGTTCGAGCATCAGATCCTTGAGAACTTGATCCATCGCAGGCACCACTTCCTGGGGATACTTCTGCAGTTGCGCAAAAAGCTTTTTGCACGGTGGGTAGGAAAGCAAGTTAACCATGTCGAGATTGAGATTCGTTTGACCAGTCTGGCGCATACGACGCATGTACGTTTCATATAGCAGAACTTCGCCATCTTCCGGGGAAGCAAATGTGCGAGTACGGAGATTCTCCTGACGATCATGGATAGTGCGATATTTTGGCTTAAAGCCACGTAAAAAGTCCCGGAAGAGCTTCATCGTCTCCGCCAAGTTAACGGTGGTTCCCCAGATAGCGCGGATTTCATCTGGCTCATCAGAGGGCGCAGCGGGTGCTGAGAGATGGGGAGCAGATGATGCAGGAACAGAAAGGTGAGTTCCATCCGAGTTGATGTCATAGTTGAGATCATTGTGATAATCGCCGCGCCTCGTCCGGCGTGCGGTTGGAGTTAAGGAAAGGGAAGAGTGAATGTCCCCGCGACGGTTCTTGACTGGCGTAGCAAGAGCATTGGCTGGACTCCTAAAATATGGTCAGCCAAATTGACGGAGATATCATTCAACGGCGGCTCACGAAGGAAAGGCAAGAGGTTCAGAGTCCGGAGCGGCAAGATCAGAGTCAATCGTAACCCTCCTCTTTGGTGTTTTAGCAGGTGAGGAACTGGGGAACGCAAGTGGAGAGCTTCCAGCTGAGTCGAAATATGAATGGAGATAAATTGGTTATGGAGCGAGGACTTACGAACGAAAAGAGGTGTTTGTGGCGCTCGCCGGGGAGTGCTCAGCCCAAGCGCCCGTCTGGCAGCGACACCGCTCATAGGGGTAGATGCGACGCTGTTGGCATATCTTTGTCGTACAGGAGTGCCTGCAGCTGAAGGCGTTCCTTGTAGAAAAAGACGCTGGGGCGGAGGAGCTATGGACAATGATTGTTCAATGGTGCCGTCCTGGGGTGGCCCATCCATTTCAATATCATCGATATCGGACGTTGGAAAATCGACTCTGGGAGGAGATGACATCGAATTCAGTTGTGTACGAATACAGCAGCCACTGCGATCAGATGGATGTTTGCAAAATGCAGTTTGGACGCGTCGCGACGCGTCAATGATGTTTACTTAAGGGCAGGTCAAAGCCTGTACACTGACACTGGAGTCCAACTTGATCCCATATCTCCTTGCTGACTACAGGAGAATTGCTACATTTTATGACAATCGACGCAGATCTAGAAGATGTCACCCTGGTGAGTTCTGCACCAACGCTGATCGAAATACCCACTGATTTCGGGTGTTAGACCTCTGTCTACATCCCCTTCAGTGATTATGCATGCATTCCATTCCTACTACACAGCTAATCTAGATGATCCAGGTGATGCGGACAGCACTACAGTACCGCCATCTCTCTTTCCCGAGCGAGATTTTCCCCGCGGATGTCAACTTCGCCTTGAGGCATACAGAACAGCATGGGCCAAATGTTTGAGGAGGATGCAAGTGTGTGGCTCATTCACCGGTCTCTTCTGAAACTTACATGACTAGGAACTTATCCACTCATTGCACGCGCCGATAGTGGAAAGTATCGTCGAACATGTGAGGGATTCCTACACAGATGAGCTTCCTGGACTACCGTACCCAGAGTTGCCAGTAGTATCAGTCACATGTCCGTTTCTTCCTCTATTCATGCTACCGTCGCACCTCTTATTCTGGCAGCGTCTAGCACGTCCTCCTCTCTATTCGACGAGATTTCTTCCAGACTGGAAGGAAGCACTGGCGAGCTTTTTGGGGATACAAACGATAATTTCGTGACACATCTCTTTCCTAAGGATTGCCCGAATCTCACCGGAGCGATGAAGTCAATTATCTCTGGTTTTGTATCTCGATCTCTAGGCAATGAACAAGGTATTTCTACGCACCTCTTTGATCCTCTACTCTACTTATCAATGCCTTCAGACGTAAAGCGTAAGCCGTCTGCCTCCCTGGCAGCCTATGACATTGCTCTCCTTGAGGCATGGTATCGGGCTGCATGTGAAGTGCACGGTAAGGGCGTAAATCCTTTTTTTTTTACCTGCCGCCTGCTGAATGTGTAAAAGAGGATCCTCACAACCGAGCACACCTGGTAGTTATAATGCATGATTTTGAACAACTGGAACCTCGGGTCGTTCAAGATATCTTTGAAATTTGCAGGTCAGATTGCTCTTGTTGATGTTTGTCTTTTTATCGAACGCCCCTTAGCTCATACATTGCGCGCCTACCACTTGTTTTTATCCTCGCGCTGTCTTCACCCCCTTCACCATCCTACATCCATGCTACATATCCTCAGTGCACGCTGGCATTGCTGCGAGTGAGAAATTGTCCTTTCCCACCAGCAGAGCAGTCAATGCATAGCATCTTATTGAAGGTTTGTCAAATTTGGATGCTACCATTATGCACATTGATGGAAGGCATCAAGACCCTTTTTGATCCTATTTTCGAGCCAGAGATTATGTTGGGTCCGAAATTTATTGACTTCGCGGTCGAGTTTTTCACTCGACACAGTTCATCCCTTGACGGACTATTATCCATATTTCAGGTGACATTACTTTCTGCCGGTGATCCGTGATGATTAGACAAATCACTGATTAATTGTAGATTGCTCACATGAAGCACTTTGAGGAACCTCTCAGTGTGCTTGCCCCTGCTGAGCCGCTTGGACTGCCTAGAGATGCTTCAAAAATGTTACTTACACCTGATGCCTTCCCTTTCCTCGATGCTCTCTTTACTCGGGTGCACAAAGTTGACTCCGCTGAACATGCGACTCTCTGGCGAACCGCCACTGTGGACTCACTTTTGTCTTCAGTAGAAACCGCCCGCAATACTTTTCGGATGCGCGCGAAGCTGCTCCGGGTAGCATTTCAGGTGGTGCTCCATGTTCGTCAATTCATGCTGGGACAGGGATACAAATCAGCGCAAGGCGAACTGACTGTGCCTGATATGATGAGCATGGCGTTACGTGGACGTCTAGCCAATACATATAACTATTTATGTTCCATGGTCAGGTGCGTGAGTTTTGGCTCTATGGTCGACGGAAACAGTCAATTAAGCTGTTACTCCCTGCAGGAAGTTGCCTGCAGCACAACTTGACAATCTCGTGCGGGTCATACATGATTTCTTCCAGGACATTCCAGACGACATAAGAGCGGAGGAAGACGAAGTCATCTCACGCGTGGGTACAGCATATAGTATGCTCGGCCGGGATGCTCGCGGCCGGGATATATCAGACCTGATGGGTAACTGGCTGTCAGAATATTTCAAGTACGCACCGCTGTCATCATGCGGATGTTGATCTGAAGTTAGATCAGGTTACGCATCGTTGCACCGGAAGATATCCCACTGTGGGATATTTGGTACACTGGCTCGACGCCGTTCCCATCCGAGGTACTTACACTCCGTATTCATTTAGTTAAATGGGCGCAAACTGATTTGTTTCTCCCCAGTTGATCAATCCATCACCTCGTGCTTCCGTCCTCGCAGGTTTGATCCATCCTGAAGACTACACGTCTCATCAACAACCGAGTATTGTCGAAGAGGATGATAATATGCCTGACACAAGTATCCTCTTCAAGGGTTACCTGGAAAGCGGAAAGATGATTAATGTTTATGACTGGTTCGAGTCATTCGCGGTCGTCTTGGAAGCTAGGAAACGGCGATTGGTAAAGTGTATCCCTGATAGTACGGGTGGAAACCCTGAAACGCCATCGCGGAAAAAGGGGAAGCAAAAACAAGTGGAGGACGAGACTGTCGATGAGGATATTGAAGACGAGTGGCACATGGAAGTGCAGGCGCGGTTCATCCGCGCCCTCCATGAGCTGGACTACTTAGGATTCATCAAACACACTGGGAGAAAAGTGGACCATGTCATGCGGACTGTTTTCGACTCTCCAGAATGACTGAAGTGGGCACTATTATTCGTCTTATATTTTTGTCGAGTAGTGTTGTGCATGCACTGACATCCTCTGCAGCGCTATTTGAATTTAATTTATCAAACTGTCAATTCCAGCCGAGAAAAGAACAGGCGATGATCAATCAAGTTGTCATTTCACACCCGCCCGGCGGTCTGAGTTCGGAGGGCAAGCGCCGAATGGTGCCAGGTTGAGACCGCCTGTTGATATTGACGTCGAGGTACTATGAAGTTTTGGTTGAAACCCCTGCATGACGGCACGTATGTATGCAGTGAAGTGTTGAACGATGACCAGACACTCATTCATGTCTGATGCAAGATTTCCCACGATTTTTCCAGGCGGGATTCGGGATCGACACAGGATGAGTTCCTTTATTAGGCAATCATCACGGGCTATTTTGGCGTTCGAGCGGGTCTTGAGAACTTTCATCTGATATTCGGAACAACAAGTGCTGATGATGTGCTGTCCATTCTTCCCAAGCGTAAAAAGTTCGAACTCCGTTCAGTACTTTTCGCCTTCGAAACCACTTGCTCACTCTCTCACTTCCTAGTATCATCAGCACATACTTTGCTTTTTACAAGCACCCCACATTCCCTTCAATACCGCTCCTTCGCAGTAGAAAAACTATGTTCAACAAAGCCGTCATTTCCCTCGCCCTCGCAGCCTCCGCGTTCGCCAACGTCTTCGTGCGTATTGATCGGTTTAATAACGAATGCTGAATTGACGGGATCTCTGGTGAATTTGAAGGTCACTTCTCCTGTCGCATCGACCACTTTCACCGGTGGTCAGCAGGCGACCATCACCTGGCAGGATGATGGCTTGTCCCCATCCCTAACTTCCTTTGGCGCTTCCCTGGTTGGCATCTACGTTGGCAATGCTAACCAACAAGTCAGTCACGGTTCTAAATTACATGAAACGGTGCTCTTAACTTTACCAGACATTGCTGCAAACTATTTCGAGCAGTGTTGATGTCTCGACCACCTCATCCATTGTTTTCACCCCAGATGGCACCATTGGCCCTGACGGCAGCGATTAGTGAGTGACACACGTCTTTCGTTCCCATCTCAAGCTTGATGAACCTCTACCAGTTTCATTCGTTTCCAGTCCATCAACCTGAAGGATGCTACCAACTCTCAATATCCTGCAGAAGCTTTCTCTGCCAAATTCACGTGAGAGATTTCGGTTTCCTTGCGCAACAAATCAAGATCATAATTGTTTATTATTTCCTCGCGACAGGTTGACTGGCATGTCCGGAACTTTCAACACCACCATCCAAGATGAAATCAATGGTCAGTCGACGGCCCCCATCGGTGCAAGCGCTACCCCGTCCGCAACTGCGACTGGCACTACTGGCATGTCGAGCGCTAAGACCAGTGCTACATCTTCCCACGCCTCCAGCACTAGTTCCTCTGCAAAAGCCACTTCAACTTCCAGCACCGGCGCGGCCGGCAAGCTTGAGGCCGCTGGTGTTGCATGCCTCATCGGAACTGCTGCATCCCTTATTGGTGCAGCGTTTTTCTGATCGATTCTTTGGTTTCCTTTGGAGTGATTGATGGATGTTTCTTGGCATGACTTAGACTGAAGACTTTGCTCTGTAGACCTGTTGACGACGTTTTCAATGAATACGGTTTGTCATTAGAATCTACCTATGATCTTTATACCCAAACGAAAACTAATTTGTTTGCATACGTGTGTATGAACAATCGACTAATGCAACATGCATGGGTGCTGGATCTGACTACTAGCGTGATCTCTACTGGAGGAACATCTCATACTGCAAGGGCTCGATGGTGCTTGGCCTGAAGTGAAAATAACCGACTTCTGCCCTTTCCAAGGCTCAGTTTCCGGTGCTTGCGTCTGTTGCGGAGGTGCTGTGTAGCTGTATATTGCGACTGAAATTTCGGTTAGCCTCACATTGACATTCGCGTGGACAAGCATACCAACGATGCGCCTAGCCACCACGTGGGGCACCTCTACCTCTGCCACGACCTCTCCTCGGCGGTCCTCCTCTGCCAGGATGCGCGTCGAGAACAGCAGGGCCGTCGGGCACACGGACAGGCTGAGGGCGTTGCATAATCACGGGGCTCCCGGGAACGTGTCCTTCCGCGCGCTGCAGAATATTTGGCACGCCAGGGCTGGGAGAAGATGTATCCTTTAGCTTTCCTGGCACATCTTTCTGCACCGCCTCATTGGCGGCACCTGGTTGACCTTCCTTCTCACGTTTCCTTCCCGTGCCGGGGCCAACAGCGCCGTTCAGTGCCGCCTCGAAGTGCCGTCCCAGACCAACGACTGGACGGCCTCTGCGAGTGCTTACAGGCGGAGCGGGTGGTACAAGTTCTCCACTAGCAGGAGGTGCAGATTGCGCCGTTGGTTTAGGAGGGGGGGATGTGGCAGCAGCAACGGCTTTAGGTCCCTGTGTGCGTGCAGAGCGGGGAGTTCGGGGAGTTGTTCGAGCAGCAGGGGCTTGTGGGGGAGGCTTGGCTGGTAGATTAGCACCCTCTGCAGAGGCCCCTTTGGCAGCAGGAGTTGCTTGTGCAATCTGAGCAGGAGGGGCGGCTTTCTGCGCAGCGGCGGCTTTTTTCGCCTTGCGGCTGAGAGGAGCCGGCCCGGCTTCGGCCTGTTTCTGCGATGCCACAGCCGTGGTAGCAGCTTTCTTCTTGGTTTCCTCTTTCCTAGCGGTTGCTATGGAAGAGTCCTTGTAATGTGCATGGTTACGGAGGATGGCTTCCTTGTCTTTCTGTGCTGATTTCTCTGCCTTGAGTGCTTCGAGAAGAGGTGTTGTGGTCGGCGCAGGAGGTGGTTGAGATGCTGCAACTGCACGAGAACAGATGTCAGGAAGATCGACAGTGCAGCACATGACACGATCCTCACCTAGGGTCTCGATTGGTACATGGTCGGACTTGCCAGTGTTATTGAGCGACTCGAGGAAAGATACATAATCTTCGTCTACAGACTGTTAGTAGCGATATTCCAGACGCTAATTGAACGGTACCTTTATCAATCGTTGGGTTCCTCGCATCGGGTTTTTTCTTCTCCGAGGGTATCTTCTGAAACGGTGCAAATTCCACTACTGCCTGGTACTCATTACCTGCAACAGATATCACCCAACCGCCGAAATGCAACGATACTCAGCAACACAAACCTGCCTTATCCCTAAAGAGATGGCCATCATATTCGCGACTGAACGTCGCAAGGAGCTCCTCATGCTTAAATGCGATGTACGCTCGCGACGGGACATTCTCCTGGTTCTGCCTGCCACAGCACGACACTTATTCACCACGCCAAAGAAAGCGCAGACAAAGGCGGAAACGCACCTCTTGCGCAGCTTGCCCGCATGATACACCTTCCAAGTAACAGAATCATCGGTGACCCATGTCTGGACGCTCTGCCAGAATATTTCCTCGGGAAGATTGGGAGGGAGGCGGCGTACGACGGTCTTGAGGCGTTCGGTCCCGTGAGCTAGTGCTTTGGGTTTGGGATCTCTTTGCTTCTGCTTGGGCTGATTGCGCTTGGGTTCTACAGCGGACATCGCACACGACAATATTTAAGCGCCAGGCTACTACGCTCAGTGTGGAGAGACAAAATGCTGGCTTGAACAGGCAGTTTGTTCTCACATATATGCATGTGCCCAGTTACAGTAATGTGGCTATAGAAACTTGAATCACCGGGTCAACCTGGTCACAGCCAGTTTGCTCTCTTTCATGACGCTGGAACGTGTCTTCATCAGTGCGGAAAACAAAAACAGGTGTCATGGCAATGTTTAAGTGATTCTTGAGAACATTTAAATTTTACAGGAGTCATTTCCGTGACAACCATGATGAGGGACACAATGCCATTTTACCCTAGGTGTGGGGCGGCGACACCAAATGTGAAGAATTCAACGGTGATCAAATATGATGCGGGTACACCGTGAAACGATATCGAATATCGAACCTTACAAGTTGGTAGCATTTATCATTTATGCAGCTTCCACCAGAGAAAAACAATTTCACGCACGGTGGCTCAAGTTCATGACGCATGATCGCATAAAAAAAACTCTGGTTGGTCTAATGCGCGGTTCACTATTATCAAACAATCTTATGACACAATAATAAGTAAAGTAAAATGTCAGGTATCACAAGGAAGCTGCCAAAATGTTTCTGAACAGGGTATTCCAGGAGGAAAATAAAGGTATCACCATCTCAGCCCTCTGAAGTGTCAACCATTTAGAATACAAGAGCTCCAGCGAAGGCAAGGATGAGGCCACCAGCCAGCGAGTGAGAAGTACCAGTACGGAGTGCAGCACCAGATTGAGTGGATGATGCAGACGAGGACGTGCTGGTAGTGGTAGTGGTAGTGTGGGTGGTCGAGCCAGAAGAAGACGGTGTTGTAAGGGTGCTGACAACAGATGAGGTGACGGGTGTGGTAGGCGTGCTAGCGGAAATAGTGCCACTTGAAGTAAATGTGGCGCTGACACTACTCGGCAACGTGCTAGAAGCTAAATAGGTCGAAGTTCCAGACACAGTAGAGCTTCCAGCTGAGGTAGAATTACCTGAGCCTCCAGCGGAACCAGTCATACCGTCAAGGCTATGATGAAGAATCATCAATGATTGATACAATATTGGAGATGAAAGACGACTGACGTGAAGGTGGCAGACCAAGCCTGGTAGGAAATGCTGTTCGAGGTAAACACAAGGTAGCTGCGTGGGATCGCTTAGATATGACGCGTGTTTAGATAAAGAAAATATTGCAACGTACTACGACCCAGATGGGCCAGCAGATGGGTTGGGCTATACAATTACACTCGGTGATTAGAGAAGCGAATTTCAAATGAAAGACACGTACGGTAAAAGAAAGGGATTGTGTGGTCGAAACGTCCACAGACGAAAGTGACTGTACGAGGACCTGCGCGACAACATGCATTAGTCAAGCGCACAGGAAGCTACACTGTCATAAGAGTTCGTTCACCATCTCGCCGTTGTAGAGGCCAACGGTACATTCTCCAATGGAGCTCAGGAGAGGGCTCTGACCATCGTCTACCCAATCTATCTCGCAGGACTGGCCCCCGGAACAAACAGTGGATTGTACAGGGTTAGTCACCTGCATGAACAATGGTCAAAACGCATGCTAGGGAAGATGGAACAACGACTGACATAGATACCTGCTCGGGCGGTCGAAACAAGAAGTGCAAGAGAAATAAGAGTCTTGAAAGCGTTCATCATCGTTGGATCGTAATGAGTTGTAGTACAAGGAAGGACTTTGCAGAGCGAATTCGAGGGCAAAAGTTGAAAGAGTGTAATGAAGAGAACGTTGAATTTATGGGGGCTTTGAGAAGCGAACAATGAGGTTGCTCCGTTACTGCATGACGCCGTCGGACCTCGCCGCATGCTTCTTAAGACTTATGTTGTCGGTGTGACGGTGGATCTTCCCACGAATAAATAATCGAAACATGATTCTGGCGACGATTGGATCACGCCTCAAACTTTGCAACGTTTCCAACAGTTAACACGTCTGACCGTCAACGTTTTCTGACTTCAAGTTGTGGCAGTTACAGTTACATACACATCCCATCTGTTTCACCGCTTGCATGCATCATATCCGAACAAACGCATCTCTACTGACCACGGCCCCATCAGGTCACCATGAGGATTGGTACTTGTCCATCTTTTACCCAAAATTGCCAAAGAAGTGAAAGCGTTCAAAAATCTGATCCGCTTTATTTGCACGATTCCGAGAAATGGCCGCCTGCTACGGTAGCTATACCACCATTTACCATTCCACGAGAAACGACCAGAACTTTCCGAATCGGCAGAGAACCGATTTCCGTTCATATTTCCTGCAATGTCGACACGTTTCTTCGAGGTACAAATCCGCGAGGTTCGTTTGCCTAAATCCACCACCCTGAGGTCCAGTAGACATACACTGTAGTGGTGTCTTCTAACACGGCCTCGAGCCTCAACCCAATGTAGCATCATATTTAATTCATATGATGGCATTAAACACGAGCATGGTATCAAGCATGGAGTCCATGGCTGTTACTAGTTTCGCCCAAAAATTGCAAGTCGATGCTCCGCGATGACATCAATGTACCAGTGAAGTCCCGACGGCAACAGCGTGGCGTCTCTTCATCCCCCCGTTTTGATCTGCCGTGTCACAAACACGTTCAAAACGTGGGCTCGTAAATAGTAAAGAAGTGATTTTGTTACACTCCTTGATCACCCTTCTGTACGCACTGCCAATCTCACGGAAGTGATAAGTGTACAGACCTGCACAGTTATGCACTGACTATGAGTCAGGGCGTAGAGATTATGGGTCAGGGCGTAGAGACTATGGGTCGGGGCGTAGAGACCGTTAAAACATGTCTTCTGCGGAAGAGTATTCTTGAAAGTCTCCAGGGCCTTAATGGCATCAGTTCCTTTTTTTTTGGACAAGCATTACATTTCGGTAGCAACTGACAAGTCTAGTTCTACTGAAAAGAGCTATAGTGGTGACTCCCGGGGGAGCACCGGTCTGAGGGAAAATGCTCTTACGCAGTTCCCCGTTATCGACAAAATCCTCTCTTCGAGGCAAAATATCGTTTTCATGCAAATGCCGGCACTTTCATCCCAACTTGAATGTGACACGCCCCTTTCTCTTGTGAACGTGCAATTTACACGATCATCCAGCTTTTGTCAAATCACAAATCACTATTACATATAATGTCTTCCGAATGCCGGCGGATATCGCAACTCCCTAACCCACTTTCCTACTCTTTCATTTTGGATCAAGGCCGCGGCTGTGGCGCTCATCGGCATTTCATCCATCGTTCTTTCTGGCCCAACCACACCCTGGGTGGACACTCGTGACACGATCAAGGGTGATTTTCCCAAGCGAACTGCCTCCAGATGCAAGTGATTGCAACACCATCTTGAGGGCGGTAGGTTGATGAGTCAAACAAAGTTCCTGATAACCATTTGCCCGACGGACATGAATCTAGAAGAAAGAAACATTCTATCCTTCTCTTACCGATATGTTTTTTTAATAATGGAGGCACCCTGCACATCCGGCCGATCTGACAGCACGTGAGTATCCGAGACTATGGCTACGGAATAGCGTATAATAAAGGACGTTCGAATAATGGCTATCTCGACAAGTAAAAGTCGTCTAATACTCCCAACTCCTCATGACGAACACCCCAATACCAACCAGAGGACCTGGCGATGTTT
>Ga0153958_1000121_pt1 | contig 16651 bp, 10 predicted proteins | sample TSFL042MetaG_FD_104719 | JGI IMG/M metagenome (GOLD analysis project Ga0153958, IMG submission 104719) | Attine ant fungus gardens microbial communities from Florida, USA - TSFL042 MetaG | ecosystem: Host-associated > Fungi > Mycelium > Unclassified | place: USA: Florida, Wekiwa Springs... | reverse complement strand
TCTAAGAAAAGGACAGATGACTATCTATGGGTAATTAATAAAGTCCATGTGCAAACATTGAGGTCTTCATATCTCCACTAATATTAATTGCCTTGAGGTCGTTTTAGGCTCATTCTGAGCATTATGAAGAAGGCTTCTGCTGAGTCTATAACCGAAGCATCGATCATGGCGGTTTCCGAGATATTAGCAATTTAATAAACGGTAACATGGTAGTTACCAGTTGATCTGCTTAATATCTTGGCCATTATTAATTGCCTCGAGACGTGACTAGCATCGATCGAAAGGTCTTCTTAAGGGCTTTAAGCTGGCTTTAAGACCGTGGGAATCGTCGAAGATTTGGTGGAGATATGACCGAATGAAGTTTGTGACAGCTTTATTTCAGCTCAGGAGTTAGCTCACTGATACTCTACCAATAAGAGCCTCAACTAGTACAATGTGTTATGAATATTGAATAGGACTATAACTATTATCAGCCATGGTCTAATAATAAGTGGATAGTCAACAAGATATTAGCATTGTTGGATGAAAATATTACAATGCAGTAATGTATTAAATGTCTTAGACTTAGAACATTGAACTTATGATATGGATAGGACTCTTCAGAGAAATCTCAAACTATTCCTTTTCTATCTTTGAACTGAACTAAATGGAACAACATTGGACTAATCTATCATTAGACAATTACTCGGACTTGACTCAACTTGTCACCCTCATCACTGATCTGTCACTTAACTAGTCACTTAAAGTTACAAGTAGTGTTACCAACTTGTAATAACTATTATATATCTAGTTAGTATAAATACAGGTCAGAAAGAAAAGAAAACAACAAGTTTTTTCTTTCTGTGTTCTTTTCTGTAAATTTCTATATTAAGGAACCAGTACTCTTACCTATCTTAGACAAACCTCAAGAATACTACTAGAAGTCTTGAAGATATCTATTCTCTGATATAACTTTACTAAAAACCTTAATTGGATCCTTTAACAAGAAGTATGAAAATATCAAGTATTAGATATAGGCTTTAAGTTGAATGCATTCAACTGTGAGGTCTAGAGTCTTAATAGAGACTCTGAAAAGCATAGTAACAGAGGAGATTAGCCAAAGGAATATGAGAAGAACATTCAAAATGCTAAGAGAGGTGTAGCTTAATATTAGGATTGAAAAAGTAAACACATATGAGAGAGTTATGGTTAAAGCTTTGTTGGACAGTAGAGCCACAGGGATATTTATAAATAAGAAAATGGCAGAAAAACATGGCTTTAGGTTACAAAAGCTAGAAAGGTCACTTAAAGTAAGAAATATGAATAGGACAAGGAATAGTAGAAAAAACATCATGTACTAGATTGAAGTCAATGTGTTTTATAAGAACTATGTAGAAAGAATAAGGATAGATATGTATAACTTAGGAAAAACAGAAGTAATATTGGGTATACTATGGCTACAAGCATATAACCCAAAGTATAACAATTAACCTTATTGCCTCCAAATGTTTTACATATGAACTACTTCTTCTATTGACATTTTCTTAATTGTATGGTAGCTCAGTCAGTGCATCACTAGTGGGGCATGTTCTTTACTTAACAGACCTCATGTTTGCCATATACACTCCCCATTTCTATCACATAGTACAAAGATATATATACAGTAGATACTCTTCTGTATTCCTTATACTTTACCAATTGTATCATTCTCTTCCTTCCTCTACTTTCATCTCATCCTCAAGTTTTTACTTGAGTATTGCAACCTGAGTTACTCCTTAAGGTTGTAACACAGAGATAAATTGGAAAATAGAGAAAGTAAAAATGACAAGATATCCTTTATATAGAAGGAACTTAGAAGTGAAAGGGGATGTAGAACAAAGAAAGAAAATGAGAAAGATATAAGATTCTAGCCAAAATGGCTTAAACCCACTCCAGATCCAAGTTAACAAGAAGAACTCTTTTCTATTTCTTATATACTATTTATACAACTACTACATGGTCTGTGCACTATTTTTCTACACCCATCATGTGACATCACCCTGTGACTTCCTAACATGTAATGTGACTTGTGACATGATACTTTCCCACATCCCTTCCTGTATAGTAAGTCTAAAAAAAAAATATAAATAATGCCTTAGCCATTTTTGCCAAGTCATGACAAAAGAGAATTAGAAACATGGATAAGAGAGATAGAGATGAATAGAAGTAGATTAAAGAAAAAGTTTAATAAAGAAGTCAAAATAGACAAAGAGAAAGTAAGAGATAATGTTACAAAAATTCTATAAGTGGCTTAAGGTGTCTGAGAAAGCAAAGTCAGAAAGGATACCAGTAAAAAAGCCTTAGGATTATGTAATCAACTTAAGGAAGAATTTTACGAGGTTTTCATCTGGGCCTCCGGCCCTTCTTGAACCCTCTACTAATTCTACATTATTAAGTTTGTGTTGAAGTCAGTCCGCTACGCTCCCTTCCTACAATGGTCTGTGCAGCTGCAGATAGTGTTGTCTATCAGGTCGCTTTGCTCCCTTCCAACAACGGTCTGTGACACAGTGAGCAATATTGTGCGTCAGGTCGCTGTGCTCCCTTCCTTCACTGGTAATTTGCACTGTTGTGCATCAGGTCGCTCTGCTCCCTTCCTACAACAGTAAGGCCACAGTCAGTTTGTAAATTGTATGTCAGGTTGCTGTGCTCCCTTTCTACAACAGTAAGGCCACAGTCAGTTTGTAAATTGTACGTTAGGTCGCTATGCTCCCTTCCTTCACTGTTAATTTGCACTGTTGTAAGTCAGGTCACTGTGCTCCCTTCCTACAACAGTAAGGCCACAGTTAGTTTGCAAATTGTACATCAGGTCGCTCTGCTCCCTTCCTTCACTGGTAATTTGCACTGTTGTAGGAAGGGAGCAAAGTGACCTGACTTACAACAGTAAGGCCACAGTCAGCTCGCTTTGCTCACTGCCTATTCTAATTTATTTGAATTTATTCTGAATTTATTTGAATTTTACAGAATTTTACAGAATTTTTCAAGAGTTTCAAGAGAGTGTGTGAAGAAAGCTGCTTGGTCAGTTCTGAGTCAGCAGCCATCATCCCATGTTCGGTCTTGCATACATAGTAGATACTAAGAAAAGAAAGAACATATTTTGATATCAAGAGAAAAGAAAGAGAAAATGTGAGAATTTGTAGAAGAGCAGTTAAGAAAAGGGTACATCAAACTCTCAAAGTTATCACAGACTTCACTAGTATTCTTTGTTGGGAAAAAGGATAAAAAAAAGAGAATAGTACAAGACTATAGGTATCTAAATAAGGGATAATCAAGAATAACTATTTATTGTCCTTAATTTTTGACTTGATCAACACTATGGAAACAAAGAAGGTGCTTATAAAGATAGACCTATGATAGGGGTACAATAATGTACAAATTAAGGAAGAAGACAAGTAAAAGGTGATGTTCATAACATATCTAGAGTATTGTCTCAAACTTCATTTGGACCTATCTTCATCAATTCTTCAAAGATTCTCACAGTCCTAATGGCTCTAGGAAGTCCTTAAAAAAACCTTTTGATTGATGCCAGTCATGTTTTGAGGCAATCAATATTGGTTGAGATATCAGGCAGATCTACAGGTAACTACCATGGTACTGTTTATTAAATCACCAATATCTCAAAAACCACTATGATTGATGCTTTGCTTCTAGGCATAACAGAAGCCATCTTTATAATGCTTGAAATGAGCCTAAAAAAATCCCAAGGCAATGAATCCTAGTGGAGATATGAAGTCCTCAATGTTTATACATAGACATTAATTAATTACCCATAGATAGTTATCTACCTTTTATTAGAACAAAGAATAGCCTCTATATGGTTAAGTTATTGCATTTTAGAGTACAAAGGCACTACCATATGTAGAACAATAGGTAGTAGCATGTGATAACCTGATCTAGTACACAGACCATAACAATTCTATATATAAGGACTCATAGTCTAAGAGTTAGATCTCAGACTTAATAACTGCTTTTGTCACCCTCTTAACTTTGCATTTTTGAGCTTCTCAAAGTATCAAATCACCAATTACAATAAGTAAGTGACCATTTATGATAGATAGGCTATTCATGACCATACAGATAAGAAATCAACACCTTACCATCCAAGATATATTGGAAAATATTACTAGCAGAGAGTAACCTCCCTACCCCAATATGCATGTTGTTGCCTCTCCTTCCATTGACTTTAGAGCTATGCACTACAGACTAGCCTGAGATTTTGAACTTAGAGTTAAGGGCTGCACTATTGGCACTTGAAAAACAAACAGAATTCTATACCCAAAGGAGGCAAAAGGATATCTGCAAACCAGACCTTTTTACAAGGGGTAACCTAGACAAATTGAGAGCATTTATCTTCCAATGTTAGATCTACTTTTGAGCTTGTGTTGGAGAGTTCACCTAGGACTCCAAAAAAATCTTCTTTGCTATATCATATCTTTGGGGGATAGCCCTGGACTATTTTGATTCCTATATAAATAAACCTAACCTACTCCAAACCTATGATTTCCTAGAAGACTGGCTAGTCTTTATTCAAAAGTTGTCAAATATTTTCAGATCTTACTCACTAGAGAATGACAATGAAGACACTATTGTTGCCTTGCTCTTTTTTCACAAAGAGAAAGCAGTAGCTTATTTTATTCAATTTGCAAAGTATCAGAATAGGATAAGATAGAATAACAAAGCTCTAAGAAAGATAGTAAAGGATTCCATACCTTCTAGAATCAGAAACAAACTGAGGTTCTGTAAGGAAGATCTCTCATTCTTTGAGAACCTAAAACAGACTATCTTGAAGATTGATAATAACTATTGGAAGCAAATTCAGAAGGAGAAAAATTAACAATACCTACTATGTACCTTACAGATCTCCTTAGCAAAAACCCAACATATTGAGACTATTAGAAACTTTCCCTTGAATGAATGCATTAGCTCAGAAAGAACAAAATCCCTACCTTTGATCCAACTCCCAACTCAACATCAAGTTTCCAACCAGACTAGCACAAGTATTCTAGACCCAGACAGGAGATTGATATAAGTAAAGCACCAACACCAAATAAATCTAGGCTTATGCCTGAAATATATTATGATTTGGCAAAATAGCTAAGTCATTATTTAATATCTCTTTTCTTTTCTTTTCTTTTCTTTTATTACTAAGGTAAAGCACAAGAAGATATCATGTGACAAGTCACAAGAGTCACAAAAGGTGTGACAATGGTCACAAGTCACAGTCACATGGAGACCATAGGAGATAAAGAAGCATAGCCATATAGTAATTGTATATATAGTATAGTAAATCTAATGGGAACTCTATTGAGTTCTCTTTGTCAAATGCTGAACAAAGAGCAGTTGGCTTAACTCCAGCTTGGAGTTTAGCTTCCTTACAAAATACAAGTAATTTGGTCACCTAGCCAAAGCCTGTTCATAATAGTCTCAATGAAGTTTTATGATGCTGGCAGCATATACTGTATATCTTGAAACAAAGATATTGTTGGAGAACTCTTCAAAAAATATTGAGATAGTTTACCTGGGTTCCAGAAGAGAAACTGCATAAACTACTCTTGGAATACTCTTCTCTGTGTTGGCATAGCATCATCGACAACTATAAGGTCCTTTCTTATCAAGTTATAGTTCAAACATATGAAAGAAGATTTTGTAGGTATAGTGAATTCTGGTACTTTAGATTGTCTTATGGACCTTGTATTTATTTTGGCTTAAAAGTTGCAGACTAAAGAAATTAAGCTCCAATCCATTACTCTGATAGACAGTAGTATTCATAACTTTATAACCCAAGTATTGATACTACCAATCTAACTTTCTTGTGGCTCTTACTTCCTAACTGAGTTTTTTATGGCCCCTTGAGATGGGTCATGCTCAGTGGTCCTGGGTCTAAGCTGGCTAAGTACCCATAACCCAACCATTAACTAGTCCTCAAGAACTGTCTCATTTCTAGACCAAAAAAAAACTACTACCTCTTTATCTAAACCTAAGGCCCTTTGGAATCCAAACCTACCCAGATCTAAACTCAAGAAGAACCTAATATCCAAATGTTGAGCATCTAAACCACTATCTAGTAAACCCTTAATCACTCTGATTAATACAACAACTTACTACTTAGCATATAAGACCAAGTAATTGATTATGTTTCAACTATCTATTAACTCACCTGGAACTACTGTGAGACCTACAAGGGTAGAATCTGTATACCTAGACCTAAGTAGCATACCCCCAGAATACCATAAATTTGCAGAGGTATTTAGTAAACAACATTCAAAGCAACTTCTAGAACATTGCCTATATAACCTGATAATATAGTTAAAGGAGGAAAAAATACCTCCATATAGGCCTATCTACTCACTCTCTACCATGGAACTGCAGACATTATGAGACTTCATTAACAAGAACTTAAAGACAGGTATCATCTGACCTTTCTGATCCTTTTATAGTTCACTAGTTGTCACAAACTTTATTCAGCCATATCTCTATCAATTCTTCAACTGTTCTCATGGTCTTAATGGCTACAAAAAGCCCTCAGAAAGACCTTTTGATCAATACTAGTCATGTCTTGAGACAATCAATATTGGTTGAGATATCAGGCAGATTAACAGGTAACCACTATAGTACCATTTATTAAATTGCCAATATCTTGAAAACCACCATGATTGATGCTTTGGTTCTAGGCTCATCAGAAGCCCTCTTTATGACACTCAGAATGAGCTTAGAATAACCTCAAGGCAATGAATATTAGTGAAGATATGAAGTCCTCAATGTTTGTACATAGACATAAATTAATTAACTATAGATAGTCATCTGTCTTTAATTAGAACAAAGGACAGCCTCCATATGGTTAAGTTATTGCATTTTAGAGTACAAAGGCACTACCATATGTAAAACAATAAGTAGTAGTATATGATAGCCTGTTCTAGTACACAGACTATCACTTTTCTGTATATAAGAACTTTCTGTCTGAGGATTAGACCTCAGACTTAACAACTTCTTTTGTCACTGTCTAAACTTTGCTTTTTTGAACTACTCAAGTATCAAATCATCCATCACAAACCAGTAAGTGACCTTTTGTAATAAGTACTTAGTAAATATAATAATAGTTTTGTCCCAGACTCAGATTACCTTTTATAGAGGCACCTTGAAATAATATTGAATATATGACCAACATCATCAACATAGCCAATACATACATCAATCTTAGCTATTATCCTATGCACTTTAAGAAATTGTCATTTATTATCATTTCAAAACCCAACAAACTCTCATATGATACTCCTAAATCCTTTCAACCTATTATACTACTCAACATAATCAGAAAACTCATTGAAAAAGCTATAAGCAATAGAATTCAAGTCTACTCTATCACATTAAATTTCCTGCACCCTAATCAACTAGGTGGTATTTAATAGCAATCCACTACTAGTACAGGAGTATTTCTTACCTATGTAGTTTGTGCAGGTTAGATTAAACTATATACAAATATCCTAGCATTCAACATTGCTTAATTCTTTCCTTTGCTTAATTACCAACTACTTCCTCTAATTATGGCCAAAGTAGGCTTCAATGATAAACTCACTTACTTCTTCTTTAACTACTTAACTAACAGACATACTTAATATATTTGGAATCATTTCATGTCACTACTGTTCAATATAGACATTGGTGTTAGTCAAAAATCTGCTTTTTGCCCAATTCTCTCTGCTCTCTATATGGTTCCTCTATTTCATATATTTGAAAAAAGAACCATGAATCTTTTCGTTCCTGTCTCTCTCCTATCTTTTGTTAATGACAGTTTCTCAGGAGAAGAGTTATAAAAAATCAAATAATATCCTTCAGAGTAGTTATAGTATTTGTCAGAATCTAGTAGTTCAATACAGGATTCCCTTGTGAGCTTGGTCTCAATTTTGATTGTGCCTTCCTGTACTCTGTCCAGTAGAAAAACAATTGGTTTATTGGACAGTGGAGATAAATTCTGTAAAGAAGAGGAGAAAAACTAGTATTGTCTGAAAATCCTAGTTGAGAATGAAACTAAGTCATTTAATTAATAGTAAGTCTTTTATAGTTCCTAAGGAATTTCCCAGACAAAGGAGCTATGATAAGCACACATGAGGAAAGCAGTTGGGACGTGCGTTGAGTTTCCTGATGACATAAGCATATGCACAGGAACCCAAGGATAGTCCAGTATATATGTGTTATGATTAACATTGCATGCATATCACCCTGTGTCTGAGGTATCACAGGGGCATGACAGTACTTTCTCTTATGGCCATACTCTTGTGGCCATAAACTTGACTCTCTCAGTGATTATTAATAATGCTGGCTTCCAAGCAATGTGGTGAGTTTGTGGGTTTGGCAGTGCTCCTAGGGCTTGGTTTCCTAGGGTATTGGTGGTGAAAGTTATTAACAAGTTCAAGGATGTTTGACAGGTTAGCAGATCCTTTATAACCTGTCTATTGTATGAGATACATTAGGAGGTCTCTTCTTTGCTGATCAAGTTTTGTATCTAGGATTTGTGCAATTTTGAATTCCAGGTGTCCATTAATCTCAATAGATAGCAATGGTATGTTATTTTTGTTCAGGATCCAGCTAAAGTATACTAGCTCTAGTTAGGATATGTAGAAGATGAGGTGGATAGCTCTTAAGTAGTTTGGAAGCTTGACTAGATAGAAATGTGTCCCAGTTTGCCCAGTACTTTGAACAGGCCAAGGTAGCATTCTGCTAATTTTTTTGATGGTGTCACAAACTTCATTTGGCTATATCTCCATCAATTCTTCAATGATTCTCACAGTCTCAAAGGCTATGGAAAGCCCTCAAAAAAACCTTCTGATCAATACCAGTCATGTTTTGAGGCAATCAATATTAGCCAAGATATTAAGCAGATCAACTAGTAATATACTATGTTACTATTTATTAAATTGCTAATATCTCGGAAACCACCATGATTGATGCTTTGATTCTAGGCTCAGCAGAAGCCTTCTTCATAACACTCAGAATGAGTCTAAAACAATCTCAAGGCAATTAATATTAGTGGAGATATGAAGGCCTCAATGTTTGTACATAGACTTCATTAATTATCCATAGATAGTCATCTGTCCTTTTCTTAGAACAAAGGACAGCCTCCATATGGTTAAGTTATTGCATTTTAGAGTACAAAGGCACTACCATATGTAAAACAATAGGTAGTAGCATGTGATGATCTGTCCTAGTACACAGACCATCACAATCCTATACATAAGGACTTCTTGTCTGAGGATTAGACCTCAAACTTAACAACATCTCTTGTCACTGTCTCAAACTCACTTTCTAAGCCTTTTATAATATTCCAATATCAAATCACAAATCAGTAAGTAGCCTTTTGTGATAGATGGTCAGATGGTCCTAATGGATTTTGCTAGGTAAAAACTTGGTCTTCCACTTGGATTTCAGGATCTAGGGAACACTTCCTATTTGTTAGCAATACTGGGCCATCTGAATGGTTTGTTTCAGTTTGTCATATATCCTTTTTAAGTCTGATATGAAATTATTAGTTGTTCCTTGAGGTAGTTCTTGTAAGACTTTAGCCGTGACGACTTAAATCCACTTCAAGTCAGAGTTGACAAGAAGAACTCGATAGAGTTCCCATTTGATTCTGTACACTACTTATACATTTTATTATAGTGGCTATGCAACATCCTTCTATGGTCCTCATGTTATTTCTGTCATGTATCTACCTCATCACATGTTGTGACCATGACCTTGTGTGTGACCAATGTCATGCTTTGTGACTATGTGACTGTCACATGATACTTTCCCATGCTCTACCTTAGTAATGATCTGACTAAATAAAACAAAACAAAACAAAAAGAAAAATAGAAAATGACTTAGCTATTTTACCAAGTCATGATAGTTTTCTCTGGACTTGGAACTGGACTCTTGGGTGGTACCCTTTGTTGGTGAAGAAAGGGGAGGTCCTGGTGGTAGATGATGATAGGGTATTATTGTAGGTGAATTCTGCCAGGGGTAGTAGTTGGGGCCAATCTGATTGCTGATAGTTGTAGTAGATTCTTAAAAATTGCTCCAGTGTCTGGTTGGTATGTTCTGTCTGGCCATTGGCCTCTGGGTGGTATCCTGAGGTAAAGTGTAACTTCATATTTAGTCTGTTGGCCAAGGACTTAAAGAACTTAGTATTATGAGAGCCCCAAAAAGAAAATAAATTCTTATATATTTGAACACTTGATCTACAATATCAAGTTATATAACAGAGTCAAGATATAAATAGCATGGGAACTTAGGTAATATGATCATGTGACAAGGTTATATGATCATAGAACATTCCAGAAAGACATGTGATCATGGACTAGTAGTGTACAGCCACTTGTAAAGTAATATAAGTAGTCAAGCAATCCAATGAAGAACTCCATTGAGTTCTTCTTGAACATCTACCTTAGGTGATCATTAAGGGCTATCATAGTCTATCAATAACAGCAGTGCATGACCAGAAGAGTTGAAAAGTGCAGCAAAAAAAAGGGATAGCCAAAGGAAGGTCAGGAGAACCTTCAAAATGTTAAGAGAAGTATGGTTGAATATTAGAGTAGAAAAGGTCAATACCCATGAAGGAGTAACAGTCAAAGTGCTCTTGGATAGTGGCACAACAGGGATGTTTATAAACAAAAGGACAGTAGCAAAATATGTGTTTAAGCTGCAGAAGCTAAAGAGACCAATAATAGTTAGAAATGTCAATGGAACAAATAATAGTGGAAGAGCTATTATACATTAGGTGAAAACAAATGTATAAAAGTGATACTGGGAATGCTGTGGTTATAAGCATATAACCCAGAAATAAATTGGGAAACTGGGGAGGTCAAAATGACGATGTGCCCACCCTTGTATAGCAGGGTAGTACTAAAGTAGAAAAAGAAGAAAGTCAAAAGGGAAAAAAAAAGTGATAACTTAAGAGGAAGAGAAAATCATCAAATGGATAATAGACAATAAAGAGGATTGGGGAAAGGAAAAAGAAATAAAAAAGGATCATAGGAAAATAGAAGAGTTAGTCCCAGAAAAGTTCTTAAAGTAGAGAAAAGTATTTGGGAAAGTAGAATCAGAGAGGATACTAACAAGGAAAATTTGGAATCGCGTGATAGATCTCAAGGAGATGTTTAAACCACAAAAGGGAAGAATATATCCTTTATCCAAGAATAAAAGAGAGGAAGTCCAAAAGTTCATGGAGAACTAGCTAAGAAAGAGATATATCAGACTATCCAAATCCTCTCAAACATCACTGGTATTTTTCATAGAAAAAATAAATAAAAGTAAGCAGATAGTAATAGACTACTGTAACCTAAACAACTAGATAGTGAAAAATAATTACCCATTACTATTAATTACAGAGTTAATTAACAACATGGATAGCAAAAAGGTGTTCATCAAAATGAATCTGAGGTGGAGGTTCAACAATATAAGGATTAAGGAAGGAAATGAGTAGAAGAGAGCATTTACAATGCATATAGGCTCCTTTAAGCCAACTGTGATATTCATTGGAATAACAAACTCACCAGCCATATTTTAGGTGACAATGAATGAAATTTTAAGGGACCTAATCAACAAAGGAAAAGTCACAGCATTTGTAGATGATATATTAGTGGAGATAGAAACTAAGGAAGAATATAATAAAATTGTAGAGGAAATATTGAGAAGGTTAGAGGAAAATAACTTATATGTCAAGCCAGAAAAGTATGTGTGAAAAGTAAGAAAGATAAGATTCCTAGGGATTGTTATAGAACCCAACAGAATAAAAATGGAGAAAGAAATGGTGGATGGAATACTTAGTTGGCCAAAGCCCAAAGATATAAAAGATGTCAGGAAATTCTTAGGTCCCACAAATTATTATAGGAGGTTTATCAAAGATTTTGCTCAAGTAGCAAGGCCAATGAATATATTCATGAAGAAGGACATAAAGTGGTAATGGGAAGCAGAGCAATAGTGAGCATTTGACAAGCTTAAACAGGTCTTTATGATAAAACCAGTATTAGTAGCACCAAACTTAGACAAAGAGTTTAGGGTTAAAGCAAATACTTCAAATTATATAACTAGAGAAGTTGTCAAGTAAGAACTCTAGAGTGACTGGGCTTAGTCTTGGCTAACTAGCTGGACCAACCTCTACCTATTGCCCTTTTATTTGTAATAGACTAGGGTTGAGAATAATGAGGACAATTTCAACTAGATTCCAAATGAGTCTACTAGATGGAGGACAAAACTAGAGTATCAACATCAATATGCTAGTTTATAGCTAGGAGTCTTAGTAAATCAGTACAAAGAATGGAAAATGGTTGTAAATAGCATGACTAAGCAGATGACATCTTCTTGTAGGGCCATTGTGGCTGTGGGTTACAAGAAACTGTGATAGAAGTACTCTTAATGAAGTGCTCAGATGAGATGTAGAGACCAGTCACTTTTATTTCAAAATTTCTAAGTAATACTAAGATAAACTATGAGATACATGACAAAGAAATGCTAGTAGTAGTCAGATGTTTAGAAGCATGGAGACACTTCCTGAAAGGAGCAATAATTAAGTTCAAGATCTGGACAGATCACAAGAATCTTGAATACTTTATAAAAGTGCAGAAGTTAAATTGGAAACAAGCAAGATGGGCTTTATACCTATCTAGGTTCAATTTTATACTAAAGCATGTTCTAGGAAGCAAGATGGGAAAAGCAAACAGTTTGAGTAAAAGACTGGATTGGAAAGTTGGAGTGAAAAAAGACAACAAGGATGAGATATTGGTGAAACCAGAATGGTTAGAAGTAAAAAGAACATAGGTAGTAGAAATCTTAGTAGATGAAGTAAATCTACTAGAGGAAGTTAGAAAGTCAAAGGTAAAGGACAATAAAGTAATAAAGGCTATAAAAGAGATAAAGTGAGCAGGGGTAAAAATGTCAAGAGACAAGGAATAGAGAGAAGTCAATAGCATAATGTACAAAGAAGAAAAGGTCTATGTACCAAAAGATAATAAGCTTAGGGCAGAAATAATTAGGCTGCATCATGACATGCCAGTAAGAGACCATGGGGGCAATAGAAGATGGTAAAACTAGTTACTTGCAATTTTTGGTGGCTAGAAGTAACAAAGGAGGTAAAACAATATATGGAAGAATGTGATGTCTGTCAGTGAAATAAAAACTGCACAAAATAGCCAGCACAAAAGTTAATGCCAAATTCAATTCCAGAGAAACTATGGATGCATATATCAGTAGACTTTATCACTTATACCAACTACAAAGAAAACATTGGCAGAAGGATTAGCAAGACTGATTAGAGATAACATGTGGAAACTGTATGGGCTACCAGAAAGCATTATTTCAGATAAAAGATCTCAATTTGCAGCAGGTTTAATATGAGAGCTGAATGGGATATTAGGGATTGAGAGTAAATTGTCAATAGTGTTTTATCCACAAACAGATAGACAAATAGAAAGGATGAACTGGGAGTTAGAGTAATACTTGAGAATATTCATTGATCATAGGCAAGAACAATGGCCTGAATAGTTGGAAACAACAGAGTTTGTATACAACAATAAAGCATACTCAAGTACTTGAATGTTGCCTTTTAAGGTAAATTATGGGCAAGACCCTAGGATAGGATTCAAGGGAAGAATGAAGGAGAAATATGAAGGGGTAGGAAAATTCATAGAAAAAATAAAAGAAATTCAGGAGGAAGCAAAAACAATGCTAGGAAAAGTACAAGAAGAGATAAAGAAATATGCTAATAGGAGACAAGTAGAAGTCAATGACTATAGAGTAGAGAACTTAGTTATGCTTAGTACTAAGGACTTGAAATACCAAATGGTTAGAAGAAGAATAGAAAAGCTGACAAAGAGATTTGTTGGCCCTTATAAGATAAAGAAGATAGTATCCTCAAATGCAGTAGAACTAGAATTACCTAGTATAGTAAAAATACATCCAGTAGTAAATGTTAGTAGAATACAATGCTATGTAAGGCAAGTAGAAGAGCAGAGAAAGGAGCAACCAGCTCTAGTAATAATTGAAGAAGAAGAAAAATAGAAGATAGAGAAAATTCTAAACAAGTAGTAGATTAGAGAGAAAGATAAATACTTGGTATGCTGGAAAGAATTCACAGCAGAATCAAACACTTGGGAGGGAAAGGAGAATTTGGAGAATGCAAGGGAAGCAATCAAAGAATTTGAAAAAGAGTACCAACAGAATATAGGGGAAGTAAATAGGTAGAAAAAAGAAAAAGAAACATTTAAAAAAGGAGAATTACCAGGAAGGTTTACAGCAAAGAAATTATTTGGGTAGTTAGATAATATCAGTGAGCCAACTCCTGAGCCAAAATAAAGCCAACTGCTCTTTTATCAGCATTTGACAAAGAGAACTCAATAGAGTTCCTGTTAGATTTTTTACATTACTTATACAACTACTACATGGTCTGTGCACTACTTTCCCATGCCTATCATGTGACCATCATGTGATATTATATGATGTGATGCTGTGACTTCTTGTCATGTGACTATAACTATGTGACTATGTGATGTGATACTTTTTTGCACTCTTTTCTGTGTAGTAAGTCCAAGATAAAAGAAAAAGAAAAGAAAAAGAAAAAGAAATAATGACTTAGCTATTTTGCCAAGTCATGACAGATAAGAAGTATAATGAAGAATATTGGGGAAGACTTGAGAGAAACTGGAAATGGTAGAAAGGAAAACAAAGAAATGAGAGAAGAGCATTAGAAACAATAAGGGAGAAAAAAGAAGAAATCAAGCAAAAGGAGTTAGAAATTAAGGAATAGATGGAGAAAGATAAAGACAAAATAAGCAACATAGTTGACCCATATTACAAGCTATAAATCCTTGGGACAAGGAAACTTAAGAGAAGGGTAGTATCATGACTTGGCAAAATAGCTAAGTCATTATTTATATTTTTTTTTCTTTTTCTTTTTTTATTACATATAAGAAGTATAGGAAAGTGTCATATCACAAGTATTATAGTCACATGAAATGGGAAAGTCATATGGTCACATTACATGACAGGTCACATGGTGAGTATGGGAAAGTAGTGCACAGACTATGTAATAGTTGTATAAGTAGTATATAGAATCCAATAGGAACTCTATTGAGTTTTTCTTGTCAACTCAGACTTAGAGTGGACTTTAGTGGTCGTGTTGATCTTGGAACATATCTTTTAATTAGTATTGTGTATCATATTGTGCATTTTGTCAACAGTTTGGAAAAGACCTCTTTTATCTTCAATATGTCTTTGAAACTTTCTTTGGTGGCTTGTGCAAAAGACTTGATATTGTTGTAATATTTAGATTTGGTTAAGACATTTGTGCTAGATCTAGGAGGAATAGGTGAGAGGATCCTAGATGTCAAAAAGTCCTTGAGTTGTTGCTTGCTATGAGTTTGTTCTATCTAGAGCTATAGATTGAAGATATGGGATCTTATGCTGTGAAGCCAAATTCTGAGATTTGAGAGATATCTTAACTGCTTTTGTCACCTAGAGGCCTTTGTTTGATAAAGGTAGCACTCCTTTGAAGAGAGCATATAATGTTCTTGGTATTACCTATTAGGAATTCATCTGTACCAAATAGAGAGATTGAATTAAAATTTCTATCCCATAGTTGTGGGTCTGCAGATTGATTTGCCTGATATGGGATAGCCAAGGGTTCTAGATCTGGAGAAGAAACTGAATAGTTGGTACTATTGACATGAGATGAATGGATGGGCAGGTTAGTCTCATTGTAAACATGAGATATATTGACCTAGGAGAGAATATTCTGTTTTTCCTCTTCAAGTTGATTGGCCCATGACTGGTGGTTTTGAGCTTGCATCCTATCTGTATAGTCCATAGAGAAGGCTTTGAATTCACCAGATTCAGTAGACTCAGTAGATTGAGATCTTTATTGATTGTAATTGATATTTGGGGAATGTCCTCTATAAGCAAATGCATCAACTTCTATTAATAAGAAGGGGTCTTGACTAATATACTTGTTGTTCAGAGTGCTATTAGTTGATTATGAGAAGGAAAGTTTGGTATATTTACTAATTCTCTATTAGGACCATATAAGATAGTAGTATAAGAGAAAGAGGTAATTATTATTATTATTTTTAAAAAATCATCAATTATAAAGCTAACTACTCTAAATAAAAATGAGCAGGAGGCAATTGGGGGACATGGTAACAAATCCTATGACATATATTACAAGTATGCTATTATAATTTGGCAAAACAGCTAAGTTATTATTTAATTTTTCTTTTTCTTTTTTTTCTTTTATTACTAAGGTGGGGCATGGAAAGATATCACATGACAGTCACAGAGTCACAAAAAAAAGGTGTGATAGTGGTCACAGAATGGTCACATCACAGTCATAGCATATAATAAAGAAGTCAGTTGACAAGTAATATGGAGACCATGGGAGATAAGGAGCACAGCCACATAGTAATTGTATATATAGTGTAGAAAATCCAATGGGAACTCTATTGAGTTCTTTTTGTCAAACACTAATAAAGAGCAGTTGGTTTTATTCTGGCTATCACAAATGGTTACTTACTTGATTTGTGATTTGAGAAAAGAGTTCTTCAAGAGAGTTCAAGCAAGGTTTAGATAATAACAAGAGATGTTGTTAAGTCTGAGGTCTAATCCTCAGACT
>Ga0153958_1000120_pt1 | contig 16703 bp, 14 predicted proteins | sample TSFL042MetaG_FD_104719 | JGI IMG/M metagenome (GOLD analysis project Ga0153958, IMG submission 104719) | Attine ant fungus gardens microbial communities from Florida, USA - TSFL042 MetaG | ecosystem: Host-associated > Fungi > Mycelium > Unclassified | place: USA: Florida, Wekiwa Springs... | reverse complement strand
TAGATCAAAATTATCTCACATTCCAAAGATATCTCTGAGCCTCTGATTTCTAGAGTTTCAACATTGATAGTCTGTATCTGAGAAACCTGATACTAGCTCATCAGTCTTGCCTCCCGAGGTATATGCTATTCTAGCATATGACAGCTTGGCCACTACCTAATAGAAGTACCCAGTCTTGGGTCTAGATTATGTCTGGGGCTTGTAGGAGATCTCTAAAGTGGATTCTAATAGTGAAATCCAGGGTTATAATTTTTATCCCATGCTACATTTCCACAAAAAATTCTCTAGCAGCATAACACTGGTAAGGGTACAACTAACTACTCTGGAGGAACAAGAGACTCTGCTCTCTGAGAACCTCTTGGAAAACTAGAGTGCAGCTCCCAAAACTCAGCACAAACTAGGAGTTATATTGAACTCATTTGTGCAAGTACGAGTCCAATGCATCTCAACATGTTTGCTCTTTCTGATCCTAATTTTCTTTGTATACCCCTTGTCTCTTCTCTGGTATATGATTCAGACTATCTCCAGTCTATACCCATCTGAACACTAGTAGACTTCAGATCTACACACTGCTTCTTGGACTTTGCTCTTGTTCATGGACATTCTCTACCTACTACTCCTACTCCTCCTGTAATTCCATTCTACAATGCAGGCCAAATCTACTACTATCTCAGAAAAAATTGACCTCTCTTCCATCCTGGAGGAATATTACAAGTACACTAATATCTTTAGCAAGTCCAAAGCAGAAACACTTGCTCCCCACTGTCCTTATGACATCTGGATTGATCTAGAAAAAGATTCCTATCCTCCAGTAGAAACTATCTACTTCTTATCCAAATTTGAACAGGAAGTATTAAAAGAATTCATTGACAAAAACCTGACCAATGGATTCATAAAAAAGAAAGATAGGTCTCTCTAGCTCTGTGTAGATTTCCATGGACTCAACAGAATCACAAAAAAAGATCAATATCCACTTTCCCTCATCTCTAACCTCTTAGATTCCTTCTGCAAGGCTCATATTTACACCAAGATTGACCTCTGACATGCGTACTATTTAATCTGCATTGCCAAAGGAGACAAATGGAAAACTGCCTTTCGAACTCACTATGGAGCTTTCAAATGGTCAGTAATGCTATTCGGGCTAACTAATGCTCTAGCTGTTTTCCAATGTTTCATGAACAATGTATTCTCTGACCTCCTGGATATGTGTATGGTAGTCTACTTGGACGACATCCTGATCTACTCTAATGATATCGTGCAACACCAAAGCTATGTCAGAGAGATATTGAAGCGACTCCAAAAAGCTAGACTATACACGAAAGCAGAAAAATGCGAATTCCATTCAGATTCCATAGAATATCTAGGCTATGTTCTATCACCATCCAGCTTGACTATGTTTGACACTAAAGTAAAAACTATTCAGGAATGGCCAGAACCAAAGAAAGTAAAGAATATTTAGTCCTTCTTAGGATTCACCAACTTCTATAGATGTTTGATTTTCAATTATTCAGACATAGTCATTCTGCTCACTCGTCTTACCAGAAAATATACTTCTTGGAATTTTGACAACAAATATAGGATATCATTCAATGCTCTGAAGCAAGTCTTCATCTTTGCTCCTATTCTTACGCATTGGGTTCCGGATGCATAGCTTGTTATGGAAACCAATGCCTCAGACTATGCTCTTGCTGTTATTCTTTCCATTATGACTAAAGATAATGAGATCTACCCTATAGCCTTCCACTCCCGGACGTTCTCTGCTCCGGAGCTCAATTACGACATCCATGACAAAGAATTACTTGCAATATTTGAAGCTTTCAAAATTTGACAACACTATTTAGAAGGGTCTGCTGCACTAATCAACATTGTAATAGATCACAAGAACTTGGAATATTTCTCAACAACCAAGATTCTAACATACTAACAAGCAAGATGGTCAGAGTACCTCTCTCACAATTCAACCTCGTAATTTGCTTCTATCCTGGACATCTTGGCACCAAACCGGATGCTCTAACTAGACAATAGAATATTTACCCAAAAAGAGGAAATAATAGCTATGCTTTAGTGAACCCTCATAACTTCTGTCCAGTCTTTACTCATGAACAAATTGCAACATCTCTTCAAGTAACCATTCTCACCACTCTGACACTTTGCACAGCCACAATATTAGATCAAAACCAACTTCACTCTGAGATTCTGGCAGTACTTCCCTCTAACTCTTTCATCTTTGACCATTTACTCCATCTGAAAGGATATTAGTCAAAAGATGACACAGGTTTCCTCAAAATTGACAATAGACTGTATATTCCAGATCACACCAACTTATGCCTCCGAGTTCTCCAGTATCATCACAACCATGTTCCAGCAGGACATCTGGGCCAGAATAAGATACTAGGACTCATATGAAGATATTATACCTGGTCAAACATCTGTGACAATATACAAAAGTTCTGTAAGTTTTGCATTACCTGTATAAGATCCAAACCATAGCATTACAGACTATATAGATCTCTCCAACAACTTCTTATTCTGGAATGCCCATGAAATTCAATTTCTATGGATTTCATTGAGAAACTCCCTTCCTCCTCTAGTTTTGACACTATCCTAGTAATAGTGGATCACCTGTCAAAACAAGCCATATTCATTCCTACTCACAACACTATTACTTCAGTGGAATTAGTATACCTTTTTGTCATCTATGTCTTTCTAAAACATGGAGTTCCGTTTTATATTACATCTGACCATAGCTTTGAGTTTGTCTCTCACTTCTTCCGCTTCCTAAGTACTGCTATAGATATGAGACTTCACTTTACTAGTGGATACCATCTAGAGGCAAATGGTCAAGCAGAATGGACCAACCAGACACTAGAATAGTATCTCTGCATATATTGCAACTACTAACAGGACAACTGGTCAAAACTGTTATCCCTAGCTGAGTTTGCTTACAACAATGCTCCTAGTGCTACTACTGGTGTCTTTCCATTCTTTGCCAACAAAGGGTACTACCCTAACCTCACAGTATACCCAGAATGAGATATAGCTTTTTCTTATGCCCGTGACTTTATAGTCGACCTCAAAGAATTACAAGGCACACTCAAAGAGGAGATTGCCAAAGTCCAAAGACAATATCAACTCTCTACTAACTCTTATCAACAACAACCACCAGACTTCCAAGTTGGACAATCAGTATTTGTTAGATAGTAGTACTTCCAGATGACTCGCCTATTAAAGAAACTCTCTGAAAAATACCTCAGACCATATGAGATAATTGCTCAGCCTAGCCTGCAATTCTTTATACTTCGCCTTCCAGACACTATAAGGGCTGTTTATCCTGTGTTCCATGTCTCTATGCTTGAACCAGCCATACCCAACACCTTCCAGCAGTGTTCTGAACCTCTGCCAGTACCTGTAGTCATTGACAGAGAACCAGAATATAAAATCTCTAAGATAGTTGACTCCAAAATTGACTATTGGAGGGCATGCAAACTGCTCTACAAAATTATATGGCTGGGATACAAAGATACAGACAATGACTCCGAGTGGTTACCAGCGATGGAACTGGAACATGCCAAAGAGTTAGTGAACAATTTTTATCTCAAGTATCCCTCTAAACTGGGACCATTACGACTCTGAATACTTGCATTCTACTTTCTCGACTCCATTTCTTTGCATTCAACCCATTTCAAAAATTATTATTATTATTATTATGAGTACTTATACACACTTTGAAGTGTAGTTTCCTTTGCACTGATTTGCTTACTTGTATTTTGCTCCATAGTTTCCATTACAATCTGATACTTGTATTTCAGAAGCAGTCTCTGCTGTAAAATTCACACACTTGTATTCCTCCATAGTTTTCCCTTGCAGTAGTCAAATACTTGTATTCTTGCTTCCTCAAATTGTCATCACTCACATCCATTTTTACCCATAGACAAAAAAAAAAAAAAAAATATTCAAGAAAAAAAAAATTAAAAAACCCCAATGCCAACAAAAAATGCAACCAGAGAGAAACTACTACTTCCTTCTTCCACACCCTTTATTCTATTTTCTTTTTCCTGCCCTCCAACTTCTTCCTCCTTCTCTAATCCTCTTCTCCTTCTGCTTTTCTTTCTCTTTTCCCTTGTCAATTCTCTCCACTATCTTTGTTTCCTTCCCTCTGGATGCTAGCCAGGAAATTAAGTCGTCCTCTGGAGTCTTTGACCTTATCCCTACTATTCTCTCTAATGTATCCATGACCCTTTTGATCTAAACAACCAACTTGTCCAACTTGTCCAACTTCTCCAACACCTGCTCTTTCTACTCTGCATCCATCTGTTGCTTGGTTTTCCTTGCTCATGCCCTCCTAGCTATTGCTTTCTTTGTTTTTCTCCACACACCATCTACATTGAAAGGCTTGTAAGCTACCTTTGCCTTAGTACAGGAAAAACAAAACATTGTATTCCTAAAACTAATTTGACCAATGATTCTACTCCAAAGGATGCAAAACTTACAGAAGGTCCTGTGGTAGACACAGTATGCCAAAATTGGCACACTACTCAGAGGGATTTTTCCCACCCATTGGCTCTATTCCCAACTTCTTAATTATTTCTTCCCTCTCCCAGTGTTGGTCCAAAGTCTTCTTGGGAAAATAATGGACTTGTTGCCTTTTTGTCAGAGGAAAGAGGTCAATTAGATTCATCTCCTCATCTGATGGTAGAACCACCACTGGTTCCAAATTTATCTTCTTTAATCAATTCTTCCTTCACACCTGTACGACCGCTGCCTGTTGATCTGCTTTCTCTTTTTGCTGTCTCTCTTTCTCTGCTTGCCTTTTCACTTCCTCTCTTTTTTTCCTTTTGGCTTTCTCTTTCTCTTTCCTCTGGTTTCCTTCTCTACACATGGGTGAATATCTCATCATTTTGACCTTCCTAATCTCCCAGTTTATCTCCAGATTATGGGCTTGTAGCCATAATATTCCCAATATTATATCTGTTTTTCCTAGGTCACATACATCCATCCTCATTCTCTTTATATAATTCTTGTAATACATATTTACTTCTATTATAATTATAATTTTGCATATACTTTATTTCCAGCTCACATATTACATAATATGAACATTATTATTAGGTTGTTTTTTGTATACCTTAGTCTCATTTTGTAACTCTAAGTATTTATTATTACTCTAGGTCCTCATCACTCATTATAAAAGGTTATGGGCCTCACTTGCCTATAATCTTCAATCAAACTCAAACCTCATACTCATTTACATTTGACTTGATCACCAATGCTTATTTTCCTAACTCTCACAATGTTTGCTTCTGCTAGACCTTTTCAGATCAGTAGATCTAATTAGTTATATAAGATTTCATATCTTGAAAAAAAAAGTACCAACTTCCAGACATAGAAGTACTGCATTTGCACTATTCTCAGACTTTGAGAACTCATGAAGATTGTAGACAGTATAACTAAACACCCTATACTTATCCAAAGTACTAATATGTCATATTCCAAAAATCTGACAATTATGTAATTTAATTCTCCTAATAACTCTCCTAAAAAATTATAATTAGTAGAATAGCATAGTAGACTACTCTCCTCCTATTCTGAACTTCTTATAAGTACTGAGTAGTTACAATGTAATTGCTCAGTCTGCAAATTAACATTATTTGGTCCTAACACTATTTCTGTCCATCCCAGATTCCTAGTTCACTTCCTTAAGAGCCTTTTCCTTGACGATTTCCCTTCACTCCAAAATATGCGATTACCTTACAACAGGAGACCAGGATACAACATATAAGTTGAAGCCAAGATTGTTCACCAAGTTATATTCTACTCCAACATCATTTCACCTGTTGGAACCTTCTTTTGGATTTTATACTATTGCTAAGTAATATTCTCTTCCGGCATAGTACAATACTCTATTTGAAGTATACTCTTATCTATTATTTTACCTATCTGTTCTCTGCAATCCTGTTCTTGACAGAATTTGTAGACTCACACCGATTCCTATTGTGTTTTAGTTTTGATGTCTCACCAATCAGCAGCTCCCTCTTCTGGAAGTAACTCTATTCCTCTTGCTGACTGAACTATTAGTCGTTTCACTTCTGGCCTTCCAAGAAGGTCAAAACGCCTTCAATTGGGGACACCTCGTACTCCAGTGTGCCCCCACTCAACTCCACTTCTGGTAGAACTTTCAGAAGTCCACAGAGTAGATTCCACTACTATTCCTCATGTCCACAATAACCCAGACTGGGTTGACGCTCCTATTCCTGTTCCTACTCCTGTTTTTTAAACTCCACCTCCTGTCACTGACCGTAACCCCGTTAACAATCAGTTAGCTGAGGCTTTCCAATAACTTTTAGAAAACCTTAACAGAGGATCAGCACCAAAGCCTCACCAATTGAAGGCCCACATTCCAGACACCTTCGACGGTTCTGACCCTCATAAGCTCAATCACTTCCTATTTCAGTACCAACTCTTTGCAATTTTTTACCGATGAAGAGAAAATCAATTTCGCGATAACCTATCTCTCCAGTGTAGCGCAAGATTGGTTCAAAGTCACACTATAACAGGAAGACCTCAGCTATGCACAACCCTGGCTTTCAGCTTGGCACCTTTTTGTGAAAGAGCTCTGGGTCCATTTTGGACTTTTGGACCCAGTAGGAAATGCCGCCAATCTCATCAACAACCTCTGTATGAAGCTAGGAGATAAGATTATCACCTACAATATGGAATTTATATGGTATGCAGCACAGTTGAACTGGGGTAATTCAGTTCTATACTATCGCTTCTACTAGGGATTGCCGAATCGCCTCTAGGACCTAATAGCAAACAGGGAACAAGGAAAACCTACCTTTTTCCATGCCATGTATCAACTGGCAATCACTTTTAATAATTATTACTAGGAACAAAACCACAAATAAGATCGTCTCCGAAACATGGAGAAGAAAGTAGCAGACAGCCACCACTGAAAACAGGGTAAAACAGCTCAGTATTCTACCTCCTCGCAAAACTCCACTCTGCCTTATCCCCAATCATCCACAAATCCACCACAGACTGTGACCTCTCAGAATTCCCTAAAACCTCCCAGATCGTTATCTTCCATTGCTAAATCACTATCTCTGTTCACTCCACATATTGACCTTTCAGACAAACTAGACAGAGACAGTAAATTAAATAGTAATAAGCACAAATACCATATCAACAATAATCTCTGTCTATACTGCAAATCAAAAGACTACAAGGTAGATGGGTGCCCTAGGAAACAACCAGTAAGGGCATAACTAACTACTCTGGAGGAACAAGAGACTCTACTCTCCAAAAACCTCTTGGAAAACTAGGGTGCAACTCCCAAGACTCAGCATAAACTAGGAGTTGTATTAAACTTATTTGTGCAACCACGAGTCCAATATGTCTCAACGCATCCACTCTTTCCAATCTGAATTCTCTTTGTATACCCCTTGTTTCTCCTCTGGTATGTGCTCCAGACCATCTCCAGCCTATACCCATCCAAACGCTGATAAACTCTAGATCTACATATTGTTTCTTGGACTTTGCTTTTGCTCATGGACATTCTCTGCCTACTACTCCTACTCCTCCTGTGGAACTGCATCTGTTTGATGGAACCTCAAATAATATTATCTCCAAGGAAATATTGTTGCCTGTAAAATTCCCCTTCAGTGAATATATAACTCTTGACTTCTATGTCACTCTACTTGATTTTTGTTGTTCTCTGGTATTAGGTCACTCTTGGCTCACTTGCTACAATTTGTTAATTGACTGGGTTTCTGGGTCAATATCCTTTCAACCACTATCTTTACTCCAAAATCTGGCTTCTATTCCTCCTGTTGAAACCTTGGTAAATTCTCTGTTTTCTCCAGCAGAAAATCCTCTGCAGTTCATCTTATCTAAGACACTTCCATCTAACCCCAAGCAATGTACCAGCCCTACTCTAGGCCTCGTACCTATTAGGCTCGACAACATTTTCTCTCCAATTCCATTCTACAATGTAGGCCAAATCTACTACCATCTCCAAAAAAATTAACCTCTTCTCTATTCTGAAGAAATACCACAAATACATAGATGTTTTTAGCAAGTCCAAAGTAGAAACACTTGCTCCCTACTGTCCTTATGACCTTTGAATTGATCTGGAAAAAGATTCCCATCCTCTGGTAGGAACTATCTACTCCTTGTCCAAATTTGAACAAGAAGCATTAAAAGAGTTCATTGATGAAAACTTGACCAATGGATTCATCCATTTGACGTTTTCTCCTCATGGAGCATCAGTCTTATTTGTAAAGAAGAAAGATAGGTCTCTCCAGCTCTGTGTAGATTTCCATAGACTCAACAGAATTACAAAAAAAGACCAATACCCACTTCCCCTCATCTCTGACCTTCTAGATTTTCTATGCAAAACTCGTATTTATATCAAAATTGACCTCTGACATATGTACCACTTGGTCTGCATTGCCGAAGAAAACAAATGGAAAACTATCTTCTGAACCTGCTATAGAGCCTTCGAATGGTTAGTAATGCTGTTTGGACTAACTAATGCTCTAGCTACCTTTCAATGCTTCATGAACAATGTATTCTCTGACCTCCTAGATATGTGCATAGTAGTCTACTTGGATGATATCCTAATCTACTCTGATGATATCACATAATACCGGAACCATATAAAAGAAGTATTAAAATGACTCTGTAAAGTAGGATTATATGCAAAGGCAGAAAAATGCGAATTCCATTCAGATTCCATAAAGTATCTAGGCTATGTTCTATCACCATCTGGTTTGACTATGTCCGATGCTAAAGTGAAAACCATTCAAGAATGGCCAGAACCAAAGAAAATAAAGGACATTCAGTCCTTCCTAGGTTTGGCCAACTTCTACAGACATTTCACATTTAATTATTCAAACATAGTCATTCTGCTCACCTGTCTTACTAGAAAAAATGCTCCTTGGAATTTTGACAATGATTGTAAAATGGCATTTAATACCCTAAAACAAGCCTTTACCTCCACTTCTATCCTTATACACTAGGTTCCTGATGCACAGCTCGTTTAGGAAACCGATGCCTCAGACTATGCCCTTGCTACTATTTTTTCCATTATGACCAAAGATAATGAGATCCACCCCATGGCCTTCCACTCCAGGACGTTCTCTGCTCCAGAACTCAACTATAACATCTATGATAAAGAATTACTTGCAATATTTGAAGCCTTCAAAATTTGGAAACACTATTTGGAAGGTTCTGCTTTATCAATTAACGTTGTAATGGATCACAAGAACTTGGAGTATTTCTCAACAACCAAGATTGTAATGTGCCGACAAGCAAGATAGTCGGAATACCTCTCTCAATTTAACCTCGTAATTTGTTTCTGTCCTGGATGTCTTGGTACCAAACCAGATGCTCTAACTAGATAATGGGATGTCTACCCAAAAGGGGGAGATAATAGCTACGCTGCAGTGAATCCTCATAACTTTTATCCAGTCTTTACTCATAAACAAATTGCAGCATCTCTCCAAGTAACCATCCTCATTACTCTGACACTTTGCGCAGCCACAATATTGGATCAAGACTAACTCTACTCTGATATTCTAGCAACACTCTCCTTTAACTCTTTCATCTCTAACCATCTACTCCATCTAGAAGAACATTAGTCAAAAGATGATGCAGGGTTCCTCAGACTTGACAATAGAATGTACATTCCAGATAAAACCAACTTGCACCTCTGAGTTCTCTAGTATTACCACGATCATGTACTAGCAGGACATCTGGGCCAAAATAAAACACTAGAACTCGTATGGAGGCACTATACCTGGCCAAATATCTGCAACAATGTACAAAAGTTCTATAAGTCTTGCATTACCTGTATGAGATCCAAACCACAGTGTCACAGACCATATGGATCTCTCCAACAACTCCCTATTCTGGAATGCCCATAGAATTCAATTTCCATAGACTTTATCAAGAAACTCCCTCCCTCCTCTAGTTTCGACACCATCCTAGTAATAGTGGATCACCTGTCAAAACAAGCCATATTCATTCCTACTCATGACATTATCACTTCAGCGGAACTAGCATGCCTCTTCGTCATACATATCTTTTCAAAACATGGAGTTCTATCTAATGTTACATCCAACCATGGCTCCGAGTTTGTCTCACACTTTTTCTGCTCTCTAGGTACTGCCCTAGACATGAGACTTTACTTTACCAGTGAATACCATCTGGAGGCAAATGGTCAAGTGGAATGGACTAACCAGACATTGAAATAGTATCTCCACGTATATTGCAATTACCAACAGGACAACTAGTCAGAACTGTTACCCCTAGCTGAATTTGCTTACAACAATGCTCCTAGTGCTACTACTGGTGTTTTTCCATTCTTCGCCAACAAAGGATATCATCCTAACCTTAGTGTATACCCAGAATGAAATATAGTTTCCTCTCGTGTCCATGACTTCATACTTAATCTTGACAAACTACAAGACATGCTCAAGGAGGAAATTGCCAAAGCCCAAAAACAATATCAAATCTCCACCAACTCTCGTTGACAACAACCACTGGACTTCCAAGTTGAAAAATCAGTATTCATCAGATCACAATACTTTCAAACGACTTGTCCATCGAAAAAACTCTTCAAAAAGTACCTCAGACCATATGAGATAGTTGCTTAACTTAGTCTGTAATCCTTCACACTCCGCCTTCCGGACACTATGAGAGCTATTCATTCTATGTTCTATGTCTCTATGCTCAAACTAGCCACACCCAATATCTTCCAGCAACGTTCTAAACCTTTGCCAGTATCTGTAATCATTGACAGAGAACCAGAATACAAAATTTCCAAAATAGTTAACTCCAAGATTAACTGCTGGAGAGCTTGCAAATTGCTCTACAAGGTTATATAGCTGGGATACGAAGATACTGATAACAACTCTGAATGGTTACCAGCAACAAAACTGGAACATGCCAAAGAATTATTAAACGACTTTTACCTCAAGTATCCCTCTAAACTAGGACTGTTACAAGTCTGAAAGGCCTTCATTCCACTTCCTTAACTCTGTTTTTCTGCATTTACTTCATTAAAAAAATTTTTTTTAGTAGATAAGTCCTTATACACATTTTGGAGTGCAGTTTCTTTTGCACTAAATTGCTTACCTGTATTCTGCTCCGCAGTTTCTATTGCAATTTGATACTTGTATTCAGAAGTAGTCTCCATTATAAAACTTGAGTACTTGCATTCCTCTATAGTCTCCCTTATAGCCATCCAATACTTGTATTCTTGCTTTATCAATTGTTATCACTCATATCCACTTCTACCCACAGATCAAAAAAGAAATAATAATATTCAAGAAAAAGAAACATTAAAAAGCTCCAGTACTGACAGAAAAGGTGACTGGAGAAAAACTACTACTTTCTTCTTCTATACTCTCTATTCTATTTTCCTCTTCCTGCCCTCTGACTTCTTCTTCCTCTACTCTGTCTATTTTCTCCTGCCTCTGCTTTCTTTTTTCCTTACTCCCTTGTACTTCTATGTCCTCTCTCTCAGATGCCAGCCAAGATAATAACTCCTCATCAGAGTCCTGGCCCTCTATGCCAGCCAGCTTCTCCAATGCCACCATGATCCTCCAGATGTCTTTCCTCAATCCCCTCAACTCACTCAGATCCTCCAACTTTCCCGAGATGTCTATCTTCCACTCTACATTTGTCTATTGCTTTACTCTTCTTACTCTTGACCTTTGAACTATTTCTGCCTTAGCTTTTGCTCATGCCTTGTCCATGTCAAAGGGCTTACAGGCAGCCTTGGCCTTGGCACAAGGAGTGTATAAAGTTGCATAACTACAAACAATTAGCAGAGAAAAGTATTCAAAGAAATACTTACAGCAAATTTTGGGGAATACAAAGTATTCTGAAGTTTGTATACCTCTCACACAGACTTCCTCCACTGACACCCAATATTCCCATTTCTCTTGCTAACTCCTCACATTGTTGACAAGCCTCTAGAGTTTCTTGTGATAGGTATCGAACACGTTGCCTCTTGGTCAAAGGTGGAAGGTCAATGAGATTCATCTCCTTATCAGAAGAAGGAGTTGTGGGAGGCAAGAAAGTCTTGGCCCAATTTTTGCGCTGTTGTTGTTCTATGGTGGTGATGCAATCTGCCTCTAGGCAATAAGCCAGATCTCTCTGATGTTCCTTTTCTTTCCATCATACCACTTTCTCTTTCTGTTTTCTCCATGCCTCTTCCTCTAATTGTTTCCACTCTGCTATTTTTGCCTCTTTTCAGGCTTGGTGTTCAAGGTGTTCCCTTTCTTTCTGCTATTGAAGCAGGGCTTCTACCTTAGCATGTCTTCTTGCCAACTCAGCCTTGTAGATCTCATCATTGGAGTCAGAAAGGTTGACAATCAAGGTAAACTTAAAGGACATGGTGGTAGAATTTCAGGTTGAAAGTTTGCAATGAAGGATTTTTAAATTTGGAGTCAAGTGATATTTAAATTGCTTATGCATAGAAGCTTTGAGGACTCAGCCTTAAAGGGGGGGTACTGTTATATTCTGAAAATCTGACAATTATGTAATTTAATTCTCCTAATAACTCTCCTAAAAAATTATAATTAGTAGGATAGCATAGTAGACTACTCTTCTCCTATTCTAAACTTCTTATAAGTACTAAGTAGTTACAGTATAATTGCTCAGTCTGCAAATTAATATCATTTAGTCCTAACACTATTCTTGTCCATTCTGGATTCCTAGTTCACTTCCTTAAGGGCCTCTTCCCTGACGACTTCCCTTCACTCCAAAATATGCGACCACCTCACAACAGGAGACCAGAGTGCAATATATAAGTTGAAGCCAAGGTCGTTCACCAAGTTGTATTCCACTTCGACATCATTTCACCTGTCAGAACCTTCTTTTGGATTTTATACCATTGCTGAGTAATATTCTCTTCTGGTATAGTACAATACTCCATTTGAAGTATACTTTTATTTATTATTTTATCCATTTGTCCTCTGTAATCCTGTCCTTGACATAATAAGAGTACAAACTAATTAGATATTAATTATTACAATATGAAAGCCTAAGCTCAGCTTACTTGAATCTTGAACAATGAACCCTTAAGTGGTGTTTTGTATACTATATCAACTACTAATGTTTGGGATAAATTAAATTGTTGTTATGAAGGAAAGAACCCAAATACTATTGTATATCTAATCAAAGAGATTTTCTGTATTTTCTTCTCAGATGAGATGCCTATAGAGCCTTAGCTAAATGATATTCAACACAAGGCTTATATTCTCAAAACACTTGGTAAACCAATTTTCAATACTGTTATTACTCATGCTATGTTTCTTGCTCTTCCTAACTCATATTCCACTCTTTGTACTATTCTTAACTCTACTTCTACTACTACTGGTAGCTTGTCACTCTTTACTGATATTGTTATTATTTATATTCTCACTAAGAAGAAAAGTGTCCAACTTGGCAGTTCATAGATAGCACTCATTGCTCATACAAAGGACAAAGGAAAACCATAGTCATCTAAACTATCAGATGGAAATAAAAAGAAAATAAAATACAATTATTGTGTAAGAAGGATTTGTGAGTTCAGAGAGAACAAGTTGTTTAGGATAGAGTAGTTGAGGGTAAAAGATATATATATTGTGTCGTGTTACTTTTACTCTATGTAATTACATAATTAACTAATTGAAACAATAAGAAAAATAATAAGAAACATTATATAGATAGCCCAAAGACTACTCTCACAATTGCAAGAAGAAAGGTCATATAAAGTCAGAATGTTGAAAGCTTAAAGCAGATCAGGTGACAAAAAAAGAGAAATCTGGAGAGAGAAAAAATTCTGGTAATAGAGATCTCTTAGCAAAGGTAGCAGTAGCAAAAGCTAAAGAATATAAAATACTTCAACATATAAAAAAAAGACAATGAATAAAAAGTAGTCTTTTTGACAAACAAAGGACTATTCAAACCAAAAATGATATACTTTGAACTATGCAACTCACCAGGAACATTCCAACAGATGATAACAAGTATATTTTGAGAACTGTTACATGAAGGAAGTCTCATAAATTATATGAACAACTTTATAATCCTAGCAAAGATAGAAGAAAAACTAAAAGAATGCACAATCAGGTTCCTAAAGATAGTAGAGAAACACAACCTGTGTTTCAAATAGTCAAAATGCATTTTGTATATCACAGAAATACCTATACTAGGAGTATGGATTGGAAATAAAGAAGTACAAATAGAAGAAGAAAAGGTTAAAGCAATCAAGAAATAGAAGATACCAATAAAAGTAAAGAATGTTGAAAGCTTTCTAGGCTTCACAAACTTTTACCAACAATTTATCAAGGATTTCAGCCACATTGTAGCACCATTAAACTGGCTAAAAGACAGAGAAAAATGGAAATGAACAGAGGAAAAACAAAATACATTCAAAGAGTTGAAGAAGAAGATAACCACACAACAAGTACTGGCTCTATCCAAAAGAAAAAGATAATTCAGGATAGAAGTAGATACATTAGGACATGCAATTGGAGGAGTTCTCTCATAGAAACAAGATAGAAAACAGAAACCAGTTGCTTTTCCATCAAGGACAATGTTACCTGTAGAACAGAACTATAAAATATATGACAAGGAACTACTGGCAATAGTCAAAGCACTGGACAAATAGTAATAGTACCTACTGGACAGAGTTGAAAAATTTAAAGTATAGATAGACCATGAAAATCTAAAATACTTCAAAGAACTATATAAGCTCAATAGATGACAAACAAGATGATATTTAAAATTACAAGACTATGACTTTACCCTATATCACATTCTAGAAAACACAAACACAAAAGCAAACATACTGTTTAGGAGAGAAAAAGTGGACACTAAAGAGAACAACTGAAATATATAAATGTTCAAAGAAGAATTATAAATATGAAGAATGATAATTTAAGATAAAATACCTATTATACTACTCAGACAAGAATATCTACAAATAGAAGAAGAGGGAATACAAACACAAATCAAAAAATACAAACAAGAGAAAATAAAATAACAAAAGAATTAGAGAAAAAAAGTAAACAAGCATAAGAAAAAGAAGAAGAAGAAGAAGAAGAAGAAGAAATTGTCTATATGAATAACAAGATCTATGTACCAAGAAACAGACAACTTCAAGACAAAATACTCAGTAACAACCACAATCCACCAGATATTAAATACCCAGGCTAACAAAGAATAATGAAATTAATCAAGAGAAACTATTGATGACCAGGAATATGTAACAATATATGAAAATATATCTAAGGATACTATCATAACTTAGCAAAATGGCTAAGTCATTATTTATATTTTCTTTTCTTTTGGACATACTATATAAAAAATGTGGGAAAGTGTCACATCACAAGTATCACATAGTCACAGTCACATGATCAAGTCACATGAGGAGCATGGGAAGATAGTGTACAGACCATGTAGTAATTGTATAAGTAGTATATAGGAATGAATAAGGACTCTATTGAGTTCTTCTTATCAACTCAGACTTAGAGTAGATTTAAGTTGTCTTGGCTGAAGTCTTACACTAGAACTTAATTCTATTACTTTCAGGTACTATTTGCCTTGAACCCTGCCTATTTTTATTCTTATCACTGATCAACTCTTAACCAATGATCATCACAATCATTAGTCACTTCCATACATAGCTAGGTCCTTGGCTTAAGGGGACTTTGCAGTCAGTTAGGGACTGTAGATGGAGGCATAGTACCAAGCTTAGGCACTGTGTCCAAGACCTGACCTCGTAATTGAGTTATGTTGAGTAGAGTAGCTTTTTTAGTAAAAATCTTGTGTTGTGCTCCATTGTGAGTGGTATATACAGAGGAGTGATAGTTATTCCTAGAAAGCTATCTAGAGTAGGGATCTCTTCTGTGAAGTGATCATATAACCCTATTATTAAGGCAGTAGTTAATAGGACAGTAGGCACTTGGCTGGGTAAAGATCTTATGCCCTAGCAGATGTAAAAGTATATAACAAGAATCAACATTATATCCATGCTCTGCTCTCTCTCTCCTATTCTCTCAGCGCTCTATATTGCACCTCTCTTTCACCTCTTTGAACGTCAAGCTCAGGCTCTCAACTTAGATACTTCCACTCTTTCTTATATAGACGATGGTCTCTTAGTCTCCCAGGGAAGAACATATAATAAAACCCTGCTGGAGCTTACTAGTAGTTATAGTATAATTTCAGACTTGATGGCGTCCTTTGGCTTGGTCATGGAGCATGACAAGTCAGAGATCTTTCACTTTTCTAGAGTGCATAACAACTCCAATCCCGAGCTGGATCTCTCAGCCATTGGCACTCCTATTCTCAAACCCAAGACTTACTGGCAATACTTGGGCTTTTATTTTGATTGACGGCTCTCCTTCAAGGAACATGTTCGGTTCTACTCTACCAAGGCACTAACTACTGTCAAGGCAATGGGCATGCTTGGCAACTTCTCTCAAGGTCTCCTTCCCCTTCAAAAGTAACTTCTCTATCAGTCCTGTGTTGTTCCTATTACCACTTATGGCTTTCGACTCTGGTACTTTTCTGGAGCTCCTACCAAGGCACAGGTCTCTCTTCTGGCAACCATACAACACAAGGCTGCTCTCTGGATTCTGGGTGCTTTTCGCACCTCTCCAACTGGTGGAATTGAGGCTCTGGCAGGTCTCATTCCTATTCATCTC
>Ga0153958_1000119_pt1 | contig 16716 bp, 12 predicted proteins | sample TSFL042MetaG_FD_104719 | JGI IMG/M metagenome (GOLD analysis project Ga0153958, IMG submission 104719) | Attine ant fungus gardens microbial communities from Florida, USA - TSFL042 MetaG | ecosystem: Host-associated > Fungi > Mycelium > Unclassified | place: USA: Florida, Wekiwa Springs... | reverse complement strand
TCGACTGAAAGAAGAGGGAACAACCACAACGTTATGCCCTAAAATAGAACTCTACGGAGCCCTTCCGAATGACCTATAATGGAGTCTAATACACTAGAAAAGAAAGAGTGTATTTTTATCCATCCGCCCGCCAGCAGCAGAGGGGGTTCGATTCCCGTTATACGCGATGTGGCGAAAAAGACTGATTCAACGAGATATGCCTTGCCTGCATTAAGATTTAAAACTTGTCGTCTACTTTCAGGAAATGTTCGGAACAGAGAACTTACAATAATACAACGCCGCATTCTCCGAAGATTGAGGAACAAGAAGAGATCTATTAAGAGAAAGATTTATCCGAGAGAAAATCTTAACAGTTACATCCAATCACAAACTACACGAAAGTTGCCCCTTTTTCATGGGGATTTACCCATCACAGAGATGCACAGAGGAACAGAACGAACTTCATATATCCCTTTTCTACTCAATCCAGAAACAAGATCGGACGTTATTCCGGTTCGTCTCCATTTTCGTGAAACTATTTCTCAAGCAAGGCAGCCGATAAGTCATCGAAGGGTTTGTGTGAATAATAGAATGGTAAGCATTACTCATTTGAAAGTTTCCCACGGTGATCTAATATCTTTTCAAGAAAATGACGCGAGAATCCGCGGTGAAGAAATAAGGAGATCTTTCTATATCGAAATATCAGTTGAAAAAATCATAGGCAAATTCCTGCCGGTAAGAATGTGGAGAAGAACCAAAACAAAATGGTTCCACCTACTCAAAACTAAGAGGGGATGCCGCCTACTACTAAAATCCTGGTTTTTCCAACAACGGTTGCGTTCTTCTATGCAAAAAGAATACTTAAAAAGAACAAAGAAGTTTGGATCCGAAAAAGTATGCTTAGGCAGTTCCTTCGCTGAGCACAACAGAATGAAGAGGAATTTGTATCATTTCAAATCCCTATTCTTATCGAAGAGAAGAAACGAGAAAAACCGAAATCGCTATAAAGCTCGTCCTATAGTTTACAACTCTTATTTATATAGTAATTCGACCTATTGCTCCGCATCCCCCCAAAAGTTTACTAGGAAGAGAAGAAGAATCAAAAGGATCGAACTACCTACTCATTATTCGGAGGTGAATCATAGAACACCAAAAGCTGTGGTATTTTATGGACCTAACATAGGTCACATCCCTCACGACATAAGATTGAAAGATCCAAACCTTCCTCTTCGGAGCGGAAACGGACGTGGCCAAAACATATAAAGATCGGCGTAGTCGCTCATAGGGACATATCTATCCGGATAGAGGATAGTCTAGATCGATTCATAGATCGATTTCTATCCATATAGATAGGTATCTCCGTGGATAGAGATAAAGATAGGGATCCATCTAGATCTTGATTCACTATTTCCATTTTTTTTTCTTGATTCTGACCTTTCCCAGCAAGAAAACTCCATAGCTAACGCGAACGGCTTTCGCTAACGCGCGCCCCTATCTCTAAGGGCCGTTGCTTGTTTGGGTCGAGCGTCTTCAAACCTTTTTGACGACAAGTTTTAAATCTTAATGCAGGCAAGGCGCGTAGCGATGCTCGACTGTTTTGAAAGGTATGAAGTGACTCGACTGATAAGGAGAGGTTTGCAAGAACTCGACCGGGAAACATAACATCGTTTTTCAATTATTACTTGCTGGGTCGGAGCGTAGACGAGCGAGCAGAGCCCAGGATACAGGGAAGCCCGTCATAGAGCAGTCGACTAAAAGTAGAAGACTGCTGGCCTGAGAGAAGGCGGCCTCTCTCGGGAAACATGGCCCAATTTCTCTTCTTTCTTTTTGATTTCATTCAGTATCTCTGGAAATTTTGCCAGCCCATACTTTTCCGGTAAAGTCCTCGACCGTACGGGCCATACGCTCAGGACCAAGAGCCCGCATCCCTTCCTCCTTTCGCAGACGATGTACTTCATCTTGGATTTTGTTCTCTAGCCGGGAGAGGTTTGAAGAGGATCCAGTCGTCGCTTTGTTTCCAAATAAATTCCTCTTCTTCGGTCAAAGAAGGTAGGGCTTTGTTTGGTTCTTACACCACTAGAAGAGGCAGGATCCGTTGGCGGAGCCACCCTAGCATTGATTTCTGGGTCGGCCGTAAATGCCGGGTTGCTCTCCTTCTCCGACTCAAGTCGTCGCCTTACCGAAGAGGGTCCGACGTCGTCCCCCGGATCCGCTCTTCTTTTTCGGTAGGAAGGCTCGGCTGACGCACCTTCTCCTGGAGAACGAGCTCCAATGGATTCTTCTCTTCCAGCTTTGTTTGAATTTTCCGCCGTCGTCACAAAAGCAAATCAAAGGAACACCAAAAAAAAAGCTACATACAAACGAAATCCGGGTGGGAATTAGAAAGTTTGAGATGATCCCTAAGAAGACCACCTTATTTTCATTTGGTAGGAAAGTGGAAGAAAGCAGAATGCGAGCCTGGCTAAGAAAGAAATCCAGTATCGAAAGAAGTACCCGTTGCTCGAACTAGTGTTTTGATATTGGCTCCTTGGAATCCCCTTTCTTTGTGTGCCTATGGGGAATCTCATAAAGAATTCAAGTGAAGTGGTGGATATCATTCCTGACAGGTTTAATACGCTGTACTGATCGGACTAGGCTGGCAAAGTCCTGTGGTTTCTCTTTCTGTGCTTGCTATGAAGGTTTATGTGACACACATAGACTTGAATGCATGAGACACGGAAAGCCTTTCTCGCTCGTATCGAAGACCCACTCTATCGCTAGTCGCCTTGGACACCAAGAAGGTTCAATCTGAAAGAGAATAGAAAGGCGGGGGCTCAGCTCATCTGCGCAGAGGAAATAGGTTCCTAAAGAAAGGAAAGCCACCGGAGATCGAGCTTTCTTATGCTTATGACTGGCATTCTCGGGGAACTCTTCAGGACACCTACAAAAACGAGTCTATTTGGGGAGATCCTGCCAGAAAGACTTATTGGATTGGTTATTCGCCCACGTATTTCAAGAAGAGCCTTATATATTACTATATTACGTGCGAGTGAGGAGTTTCCCAAAACAACTACTGGGATTTCTGACCTTGAATTCTTTCTGGGCATCACCCGCCTTCGGGAATATCCGTATACTTTTTTGAAAAGAATGAAGAATTGTAGCATGATTCGCCTACCTGGACTGATACGAATAAGGGTAGCTGACCGTAGAAAGAAGGAAAGCCCAAAGGTAGTCGATATCCTCTGTATAGGGTAGGGCTTTTCACGATGGCACCGAAGCCCATATCTGATCTGGAACTTGAGAAAGCCTCCCGGGCCGGGTTGACTACGAAAGGGGTGGCGACAGAGGATCATCCACCTCTTTTAGATCTTTCACCGCGTCGCTGAGATTCAATGATTCCATCATAGGCCCTTTCTCTACAGCCTAGAGATCCTATAAGCTTTCGGGGCTCTGTAGAGATGGGAGCGGATTCAGTGAAATAGGAGGCTCAAGTGGTTCATCCGACTATTCAAGGGATATTCTAAGAGGAAAGTACGCTATTCGTCGGTGAGGCGATCCGGAGGAACGTGTATCTCTTAGCATCGATGGCAGGCCTACTTTTTACAGCTTTAGACTTCCGGAATCGTGGACTAGAGCCCTTATTCTAGGTCGATGTGCCACCAATACATTCTACCTTTGAAATCTGGCTTTACCTGGGCCGCTGAGATCCCTTCGATGGATGTCACCGTGCTTGTCTCTTCTCAACTGGATTTGGCTTCTATTTAAGACTTATTGAATATTGAATCTAACTACTAGCATCGGTCCGGCAAAGACCCCTCTTTCGTTCGAGCAAAGGACGCCTAACCTGAAAGAGGCTCGGCGAGACCTCGATGCGAAAGAGCTAGATCAGTAGTTTATCTGGGACGAATTCCTACTTACTTTTCTTAGTAATGGTAACGAAGGTATGCCAAGGGAAGCTCGGGCCAACCTATGTCTCAGTAGCTGCCCGAGAAAGGACCACTCAATCCAGACAGGTTCTCGCAACTGCCTTTCAAACAGGACCTCGAGAGGCAAGCCATGGAAGTACCGCTAGGTAGGGAGCGAGCTCCTACTTCATTGGATGTCTGATCAAAATGGGGGCTTCCAACTGAGATTCATGAAGAGAAGAGAGGACCCGACGTCACAACCCGTGTCGAGCCTATGAAAGAGTATGCCCGAGTGGAACTGATAAGATCAAAAGACCCGACAGAGCAGGAAGTGACCAAGTGCAGTTGACTACAGAACCTGCCCCGTCTATCTCATCGAGATCTAGAGGATGACACCTGACCCCTAAACGGATTAAGATCCGCTTCGACCAAACCTAGGGTCTACTACCGGTTCTTTACAAGGGCCGGGCCCACTATGAAATACAGTGGTACGTGAGTCGGAAGTATCTCAGGCTAGGCCTTACATCCTGATCCAAGCAAGCGGAGACCTCATAGTTCTTTTTGTTCGTTTACCAAGTCCGGCATTAAGGCTTTGCTCTAATGAAGAGTTCTTTCTATCGATCGCTTTCGCCCCGCATGTCTCTACTTCTTTTCCAAAGATCAGATCTCGAACCTATACTCTATTGAATCCCAGGCCCCTTTATGTTACCATCACTTGGTTGCTCCAGAATGAATGTACTAAACCATCCATACTCGAAGAAAGGGCTACTCCCGGACTAACGAGGACGCGGAAAAGCATCTTTATAAAGAATCGCCATCCCCTTTACTTTATTTGGCTCACCTGCGGCAACCCTTCTCCGACCAATTGAAGTGGCCTAAGCACGTGTATAGGCGTAGGAAAGGTTAAGCTAAAAAACGAATCTTGAAATGCTCCGCTCCCATTACAAGAGATGTAAGGGTGCATTAAGTGGCCACTCATTTCAGGAGTGGTTAAAATGATAGCCTCATAGACAACTGAATTCCCTATTTCCTTGCTTTTTCTCCTTCCGCCACGGGACTAATTGTTTCATTCCCGCCTATAAGCTCTTCAGTTAGACTATTTCAGTGATTCAATTGATTGTCTCAACCTTTTGGTTGAATTCCTCGGAAACATTGGCATAAACGATTGAGGGATAAGTACCGCCTAGCAAGGATGAATTGAGACGACTTTCACCCTTTTGGCTCCTGGAATTCAATCCCCTGCCTCTTAATTACCTCTAGGAAGAAGCGCGATCTCAATCAACATGTGCTGCTTTCAAGGGGAACAACTATGGGTCTTGGTGCTGAAGAAACTAATGACTCTGATGCTGATGACGGGAATGCTTCTATTTCATATCCTCCGCTGCCGATTCTACTTAGAATTCCGTTCCGTCACGATGTGCTTGATCTTAACCTCCTGTTAAGGATATGTAAATGAGGACGCCGGTCCTGTAGGGTCGTATTCCGGCTCTCTATCTAGAGCTAAAGCTTCAACAAATGCTATTGGTTTTTATTTAATATTGGTTTAATTCTCGCTATCCGGCTTTCTTCTTTATATGGCATCTTTCTTCTGCCTCAGTGCAATCCGGTTCAGGAAAGCAGGAAATCCCGGAATTTGTATTTCTTTTAAAAGAATAAAGTCAAGTGAAAGAAGCCCACATACCCTCTCTTCTTTCCCTTTACAGTTTTGTAATATCAATTAGTAGTATGCCCGGCCAGAAGACCGATGAGCCTTACCAGAAGTGAAGCAAAGAAGAGAGAAAGTCGCAAAAGAGATATTGGTTCGAATCCAATTCATGATTCCAGTTCAGAAGGACTAAATTCAATCGAAGAAAAGAAGGAAGCATTACGAACAGATAGCCCAGACAGGGTGACAAGATGTGACAACCAGAAGGAATCCTTTTCGCTTTCTCCAACAACGAATTCGAAAGTAAGCAAAATCTTATAGGCCTAGGGGAGAAGAGATCTATCTTTCATCCGTCTTCTCGATCACCTTAAGCAGCCTTGATGAAAATATAACTTCCTTTATTCAACAACTCAACCAGAACGGCGGAGATTCTGAAATTTACCAGGAATTCAGCTCTCATTTTACTGACGAACAATTCCGTCGCGCAAATGGGTTGCCCCTTCCCTAATGAATGAGATAAGAATGATCAGTAACCAGAATGAGTATTCAATCATAATAAGGGGGCCACCGATGTCGAGGGGCTAGGTTAGGTCATAGGACGAAACAAACGTTCGTTCCATCCACATCAGAAAGCATGCTAACTGGTATATCTGCTTATGTGCGGCTCTGGACGAGCGCTTCTCTTCCATTTTTGGTGGTTCCGGTTTCATTCAAACTGGACTTTACTACTGCGTGATTTGGGCATTCCTCTTCCTGATCCACAGGCCACCATGGCACCACCTCCACCTGCAAGAGTTAGAGATAGATCAGCAGATCTTGGTACCACTTATGCAAGAGCTTTCACTATAGTTTATGCCAATTCTTCTGAGGTTCTTTCTGATGTGCCATCCATTCCTCTTCTTGTTGATCTTTCTGCTCCAGCAACGGATGATTCTATTGCGTCTTCTACACTGGTTCCTCCTGCTCAGGAGCCTCCTGCACCACATTCTTCTTCTACTTCGGGTTCCATTCATCCTATGGTGACCCGGAGGTCGTGATGGTACCCGGCGACCACGAGCATTCTCTTCAATGCAGTCCACTTCTTCACCATATACAGCCTTGTTAGATTCCTCATCCCCACATGAGCCTACATCCTTTAAGGAAGCTAGTGAGGACAGTAGATGGGTTTCGGCTATGAAAAGAGGAGTATGCCGCTCTTCCGCAGAATAAGACTTGGTCTTTAGTGCCATATGAACCTTCTATGAACGTTGTTGGATGTCGCCGGGTCTACAAAATAAATGAAGGAGCGTGCTGATGGTTCGATAGAACGCTATAAGGCGCGACTAGTGGCCAAAGGCTACACACAGCAGGAAGGTCTTGATTTTGACTATACTTTCAGTCTTGTAGTTAAAGTTACTACTATACGTATAGTTTTGTCTGTTGCTGTCACTCGTGGATGGCCGATAAGACAGATGTATGTAAAAAATGCCTTTTTAACATGGTAAGTTGAATGAAGAAGTCTTTATGGTTCAACCATCAGGCTTTGTTGACCCTGCTCGTCCTAAACATGTCTGTAAGTTACATCGTTCGATTTATGGTTTACGACAGGCTCCACGAGCTTGCTTTCATAGTTTTAGCTCTGCACTTGTTGCATTGGGTTTTAGCTGTAGTCTCGATGTTTATGATCCTCCTCTGAGATAGTGATTCTTCTGCTCTATGTGGATGATATAATTTTTACTGGTTTTTTCATTAGCTGTCCTGCTACAAAGCTGACTGATAATGCCCGCTTTACAAACGGAACACAGTGAGTTTTGCCGCGGGTCAACCCAACCCCTAGGCTATTACGGGCTATTACGCTTCTTGGCCTCATATGAGTGACCTACGTACCTCATAGGTTAAATTGAGTGATTACTCCCCTAAGCCACAAGCTGGTTAGGTCGTGGCCTACCTTTAAATCCGTACGTTAAGGGATTCCCTTGTGGAAATCTGACGTCGTGAGCTTAAACCTCAAGAATGAGTTCTTGCTCCTGAACCTATTGGTAAAGTGGCTTAACGCTCTTCTCCCGTAGCTCTCGTCTATCTTACCAGTCAGCCGGCTCTATATAGTGCGAGATTCTTTCATTATTGATTTTCTACGGGCTCTATAGGCCTTCACGAATGCGTCTTCTCGTCTGAATATGGACGATTCCTAATTCATCGTTAAAACGTTAATTTCTCAGTAATAAGAGAAAGGGCTATGCTATTATCGGGATCTTGCTATGAGACTTTCTTTCATTTCTCTTCTTCGATAGCGCTTCCCAAAGAGTGTATTTTAGCTAGCTTATACTCTTTTGCACTTGTTTCCGGGCAATCGTACCTCTCCTTCCTTTAACAAGTAAGCTCTTTTCTCTATCCAGACTCTATCGAGTCAGTACTTCATGCCTTACAGTCGAGTAATAAATTACCTTACTTTATCAAGTAAGCATTATTATCTCTTTTGAATTCGTATGGTTGAAAGTTGCCGAGAATGGGTTAGAGCGGGTAACATAAGAAATTCCTGCGAAAGCTCCATCAATTAGATTGTCTTTGCGTTGGGGTTGAAAGCTCGCTCGGTTAATGGACTTGAACCCAGACAATGGACATGTCCCAACTTCCTTCCTATTAATTGAAAGTTGGTAACTTAGGCTGAATTCTCTTCGGACTCAGAATATGGTACCAAAGAGGAGGGTTCGCCCATAGTAGAAGAAAGTCTGCTACCGCCAACGAGTATGAAAAGGCCCACGGGCTTGTCGCTCCTCCATCATATGCCTTCCTCGAAGACAAAGAGTTAGTTACTTAAAGCTTAGATTGTTGAATCGGAATCTGGTACCCAATCTTATATCGTGGAGAAAACCTCCCCCGCCACTGAGCCAGACGATGACGATGCGGTAGTTGATATAACGGGATCACTAGCTGATACCACTCATCTTGCTGATTCAGTAGTAAAAACAACTTCTACCGTTGAATTACTTTCTTTATTAATGCAAGTCAGAGGGGACTACTTAGGAATCCTCAAACAAAATAGCACTCTTTCTATTTCTTGAGGCAAAATCCAATTCATCGAAAACGAGGGAACTTTCGTTAGTCAATATCCCAAACATAGGGCTTATGTGATACCTGTTGGATTAACAGCCTAGACCGAAGAAAATAACAAGTAAAGCAGGTCAGGTGTGAAACTTTTACGTCTAAGTAAGTGAAGTTGTGCTAACCGGTCCTATCCTAGATCCAACCGAGTTGGGAACGAGCTAAAGTGGATTGATCCGGTCGACGTGGCTAAGCTGAAAAAAGAAGGGAGCCCTATATATTCTATACTGTATTGATGGCTCATTTTGGCTCACTTCCTCGATATGGGATCGAAAATGTTAAGTACTCAGATTTATTAGAGAGGTAGCGGGCTAGCTGTACAAGCAATTCGACCATATATAAGGGTAGGGTAAGGTCCCTCAGGCCAAGCCCATCAAAGGCTCCCCTAAGAGTTAAATTAGTACCGGCTTGATGATTCCTTTTTGAAAGGATAAGCCTAAGAGATTGCTAGCGTGAACTGAACATTGAAAGACTACTGCTTACAACTCGCTTTCTGTCTTATTTGCTGGCCTTTAAGATGACTGGTACTAGGTAAAAAAAAGGATATTACAATAAAAATTGTGCACCCAGAGTAGACCAAAGCAGCTTCACTCACTTTCTGCTAGCTAGCTTGCCCGCGGGTAAAGCCTAGCCTACTTTCTTGCTACAGATACAGAGAGATATACAATTCGCTTCTATGGCTTGCATCTGAGGGGAACTCAGACTCATAATAAATTTAGCACACAAGAGGGTAGGGCCTCAACTCACAATCTCTAGAACAGAAAGATAGCCCTCGGGCATAATTGAGTACTTAATAGATTAAGTACTTCACTTCTTTCAAACTAACTTGTCCTAGCTAGATTACTTTTTTCTCTCTTGCTCCCGGCATCACATCATAGGGCATTATGGTTGGTGTGCTCGGATGGTTCCGATCAGTCTTTTGCAATGGGATCTGCTACGCTTACTGTCATGGTCAAGCTTTTATCGTTGGGCCCGCTTGCAGACAAACCAATCTAAATAAAAAGAAGTGCCTAATTTTTTAGTAAAAAATAATAGGTTGCATACGAGGCAAGAATTCTCATCGGGTGCCAGCGATCCATAGAAATAGAAAGCCCCGTTTCGTATGGTACCACTACCACACCACATTATTACCCCGGTCACGCATAGGCCACTACGCCTTTTCGGGTGGAAAGGATAGAGTTCCGCGGAGGTGTCTTCTGGTCACAGCCTAGTTCTTCTCCCTTCTGGTAAACAATCAGAATGAAAACAGAGCAAGAACCGCTTTCGTTTTGGATTCGGCTTATAGCTCCTTTATAGCCTGCCTTGTGTTGCTATTAAATGGCGAAAACTTCTTCGCACCCCGAGTCTTCAATAAGTTCGTTCCACGAGCCTTCTGACGAGGATACGCCAGAGAACAACTAAACGTATTAAATGACAAAGCCAACTTAACCCTGTTAAGATGAGTAAGCCCCCGGGTGGATGCGCGTGAGAAGAACTACAGCCACTACAAGACTCCTAATATCTTGCTATAGGTGCTTTTGGCTTTTGACTTGTTTATGTATGATTACGATAGAACTAGGGGCGCTAGCGTTGATGAAAAATTCCTATTCTTGCCTAAGCCTTCTACTTACTTTTAGAGTATAGCCTTGTGAGGAACTTAACTTTAGCTCTTCGAATGACAGAAACATCTTTCTTGCTCTATGCGAAGAATAGCCCTTAAAGCTGGAGAAGGAAGAAGTGTGAAAGCAAGCAAGTCAAATTCAGGCACATTAGGAAGTTATTTTCTCTTCAGAATGTTCGAACTCAGACATAGATGACTGGGATCACTACACTGGCTTTGTTGGTTGGTTTGAGGTAGGCAAGTAAAGAATAAGAAATTAGGCAGGGACCACGCTACACTCTCACCTCTCTCGAGCTACAGGAACCCTAAGCCAGGTATGATGCTGACTTTGCAAGCGCAGGGAAAAGAGCTGGTAGTGATTCTTCGGGACAAAGGCCAAGGGTGAAGCCGGGGAAGTTTAATATTTAATAAATTCATAAATGACATCGAAAGGGTTTAAGCTTCTACTTTTCTAAAGTTGAGCCAAAAGATCCCGATTCAAGATAAATTCATGAGGAAGTGGGATCTCTTTAGGATCTACTCCAGCATTTAAAAATTGGCTAATCGGTAAAGATACATGTACTTGATGCCCCGCCCAAGAAAGAGACCCTAGTAGCCCGTGATTCAACATAGATTCTACATCTTGGAACCAAGCTTCCCAGTTCTACACCTTATGCCAAAGCGCGGATCCATTGTGGGTCTTTGGCTGCCGAGGAGTAAGAAGACGGCTCAATAGGCAAGGATTGTAAAGTGGCAGGACTGAGGGCATATTTTGATTAGGTTTTCGAATGCTTTTAAACAAGCTTTGCTCGAGCGTATTTCAACACGTTGCCTTAGTCAAGGTGTGCAGCGTATCAGTATCAGTGCCAAGAATAGTTTCATTGTCAGGTTCGGAGATCGGGCCTTTATATATAGGGCGAGTGGCTTCCGCTTGCCTTTCTTCTTTCGCCAGTTTCAATACCCTCAAATCAATGCAAGCTTGTATGAGACTATACTGCCGTCCCATTCTTGAGTGAGCTTAAACGCCGTGCGACTTGGAAGAAACGAAAAGCGCTCCCGCCGCTGCGAGACAGTAGCAGATCGTCACGTAATGGAGAATCATTTTTTTTCTCATACCAACCGAGAAATCCGTGTCACAAAGATATAGAGACAAAAGCAGAATCAATCGCTCGATTCGCTATCACTTTCGGCTTGGAAACCCATTGCGTTGTATAGGACTGCCCTGACAAAATGTAGAATGGGATCGTCTGTTGTGACCAGATTATCTAAGGGGTCTGTCCTTCGGCCGTCTTTCTTTCTGAGACAGAGGAGAGTGGACATCTTTTCCATTGTGTTTACTGTTGGCCACCCTTTCTTGTCTAATCATCGCTTGCTCCTCTTTAAAAGAGCTTAGGTGGACCTAGCCTTCGTCAACCGGCGCTGCTTCTGATCCTTAGCTTAGAAAAGGAGAATAGGAACTAGGGACGGCATAAATGGATCTTGAACTCATTCCTTTTTGGATACTGGATACCGGGAATGTAACTAATGAAGAGCATATGCTTTACACATGCAGGTTGATCAGTTCGCCCTTAATTTGAATTTCAAATCAGAAGAGTTGGGATTGAGCTTTCACTGTTCTCAAGGTAGCGAGTGACTCTCGTCTCGGTCTTCTGGAAATGGAAAGGTAGTTCTGTGAGCCAATTCCGTGAGCCGAGGGTGAGAGAAGCAATCCTCCTTCTAGGTCGTCTAAGGCACTAAGATCTATTTCTTTCATACCACCAGGAAGCCTAGCGACTTTCTGTATCGGTGACTAAACTAAGAAAAGAAAACTTTCGCTAGCAATTCTTTTTCACAGCTTTAGTAATAGCCTATCTTTTCTCTAGCCTGGAGCCGGCACTCCTAAAGCAGTTAACCAGATGTGGGATCTTTCCCAATATCCTCTACGCCTACTTCTCTTCCGAATCCAAGACTTGGTTCAAACTTGAAAGCAGTCAATCAAGCAGCACTGCCCGCTATTCCATAGATAGCATAGAGCTCTTACACAGCGCCTAATAGGCTAGCTTCACTATAAAGGCTTTCTTTCCCCGTCCTTTGTCTTCTAGGCGTCGGAGGAAGGGAATCGAATGAGATTCCTAAGGGGTCTCTACCTTTTAAGGTTTCTTTCTCATTCTAAGTCGGTCTGACTTCTTCTTCTTGCCTTCGTCGTGTCTTCCCCTCTGGTGAAATAGCACGTAAAGATGAAATGAATGCCACTCTTAAAGGTTACTTGCAGGTCTCCTGCTTTCATAACACATGCAAAAACGAATGCTTGCACAGTTCCGACTTCCCGGCCTTTACTTAGAAGTAGCGGATTCTCGCTTTGCCTAAATTCACTCTTCCCGCTTTGGGCCTTTCCTGAGAAGGATAAGCAACCAGTCACATAGCCTTTTTGTGCCCCGGGTTACTGAACTAGCCCTAGAGGAGATTAATAACCCGACCTTAAGGTAGTTAGATTGAGAAGTTACACGGCTTCTAGTTAGTTAGTCAAGAGTAGCTTCAAGCGAGATATGGTCTATCCTGTGTACTAGGTAGGTAAGTTACCGCCCTTAAGAATGGATTTAGAAGTTAAAGAATTCCCCTTGGCAGCAGAAATGAAAGTAGGAAAGCTTAGTCTCATATTTCCTTCCTGTCTTCCCCGACTGAGGGAATTGAGTTTCCGATCAATCTTTAGATGTTTTAGTTAGGGCGGAAAGCTACCTATCTTCTTCTGTCCTTATCTTCCATGCTAAATCTGAGATCGATTGGGCCACTGACTAAGAAGAAGCCCACGTAGCGGTAGCAGCTACGACTTCTTCCTTCTGGGCTTACTTGCCAAGTACAATAGCAACGGATTCTGTACCAGCCAACCCTATTCTATTTAAGCGGGTGTTCCCTCTCCGTTCTAGCTTTCTAAATAAGTCAGATCGGTGCCTTTTCTCTCCTAAATCAGTTAACTGGGTATGAGAAGGCCTCCCTTCTAGTCTATAGTAGCCCTTCTTCCTCCAACCCTGAGTTCCAGTGAGACCAGCCGAGCCAAGCGAGTCCAATAACAGCTTCGTCAATAGCTTCGGATATCCCTCCAACAGCTAAATTTGAGGATGGCACTTGCACTTGGGTTGGGAGCTTTCCCTTCTCTATGGCTAATTCCTCGCTGGCCTTGAGCCTTTTGCCTGCTTCTGCTTCATCTGCAGATCGGATTCTCGGCACTCAAATCAATAGGAAAAATGGTCATTGTCACAACCCATCGGGTGGGTATTCAGGTCTTCTTTCAGAACCTAATACCCTTTACGACAGGCGCTAACCGCTTTCTACCAGCTAAAGCTGCTCGGCTCAAACCGGATCGGCTTACTCAATTCTTATAGCGGAGAGAGTGGTACCGTACTGGCTTTCAAGCGGCTTTCCTCACTCCCTGGCTGACTACTGGCATGACTACAGAAGAAATTCCTACCAAGCGGAATGACTATCTATAAAGATAAAGGCATGCAACTCGATAGCTTAGGGTAAATCATCTTTGTAACTGGAAACCTATTAATGATACAGACTTCAAACTCGCTACTGATTGGAGGACTACGTTAACTGTCACTGGGATTAGAAGATTTACTCACTTTTGCGGGCTGGCTGACGACTGGATGGCTTTCCACTTCCTTTCTTTTCCTACATAGTGGATTCTGGTGCTGAGACTGCACCAGTTAAATCATCGGAAGAAGAAAGGCCGATACACGGAAAGATAAAATCTTTATGCTTTCAGGGGTTGACGTCCTACTTCCAGGGAGAAATCGTTTTTTCATTTGCTAACTTAGAAAGCCTACTTCGGAGCCAGATTGAGCAATGGCTAGAAGTAAGCGTCCCTACGTAGGCCCAGCCTAGAGCTCGTCGAAATCGCCTTTCTTCAAGAAGGACTTGACGACTGGGAAGCTCAATCTAAAAGAACCTAACTTACGCTAATGCTATAATAGACTGGAATCGTTCCCCAAGGATATGATCTACTATCTTCGATTATTGATCCCCTTCCATAGGGACATGACACCAGAGCCGGAGACGGTTGACCGAGCGTAGGCTGTATAAATAAGCATCGAATTTCTGGGCATCTTCCTGCTACTATTTTCTCCCTTATTCGTACAAAAACTATGGCAGTTTCGGGAATATCGAACTATTGGGATTGGATTGACTGTCCATTTGCCCTTCAAATAGCCTCTTCGTCCAAGAGAAGATGGCTCCTAGTCTTTAACCTTCTGGTAAGAAAGGGATAGATTCGAGAGCATCGGATTGCACACTAGCAGGTCCGTGGGCTTGAAAGCTTACCCTTAGTGTGTGCTAATCTTTCGGCTAAGAGCCGACAAAGGGAGCTTCCATGCTTGGCTAGCCATTTCGACCTTGAATTGAAAATGGGGAAAGACTTCGTACATTAACTGTGCATTTGTCCATCAATCCCATTCGTGGCTATCTGACCCCTTGCTATTGATTCAATTCCCCAAGGATCAGTCATTCGATTAAAATACCAGCCCTGGTATCTTAAGAGAAGGCATAAGTACTATCTGTAGTAGGAAAGATTACGAATGCCTTTATATCTTTATATTACTTATATAGGTCCCTGTTATCAGTTATCACTTCCTCAGTCTATTGTTCTTGTTAGAATACCTGCAGTGGCGGGATTGAGGAAAGTGACTTTATCCATGGAGAATGCGTCCATTGAGCTGGTCCAAGGGAATCTTTTCCCGCCTCTGAAATTCCGCTCTGAAATGATAGTAAGAGAGTCTGTTCCAGGCGCGGTCTATCGTCTGTATTAGGCTTCTTTAGTGTTAAGAGGAGAAATCCTAACAAGTAAAGCCCTGACTTCATAAGATCAGGTCTGGAAAGCAAGCACTCTTCCGCCAATGATCTTCTAGTAGTCAAGGAAGTCAGAAAAGCCATAGGGCAAGTATGGCTTACAATGAAGGTAAGATTATCCGTAGGCCGTTCCCCCCAGGAACTCTCCGGCTCCGTAGAAAGCAGTCTCTCCAGCTAGCTTACTGCCTCGGACACTTGAAGTTAGTGTACTTTAAACCATCCCGTCCTCTTCATCAGATAAGGGAGGCAAGAAAGAAAGAAAATCTAATAGCATAGAATCGAAATCCAGCACAGTAGGCTAAGATGGAGAGTGGAATTAGTCTATTGAGAAAGCAGTTGAACTGCTTCTATTTCGAGATTCTTTGAGTCTTCCTGCCGAAGAAAGAACTCCCGGGACGAATAATTACATATTATACTTTGGGCACGCAGAGCCCCTTATACCAATAGTTAGTGGGGCGGAGCCACCTATCCCGCATCTAGTCCTTCAAGAAATCCGAACAAGCCTAAGAAAGAAAATCCGCCTAGCCCACACACTTCTATATCCCTTGGAATCTCATCCTAAAAACCGAGGTATTCTCTTTTTACGGGCTAATCTCTTTCAAGACCAATTGATTATCTTGGGTCAGTGAGAAGTTTTAGGCGACTAAGCCGTATAATAGAAGAATCTATCAGCGAACTGATCAATAGTCTCTTCTTCCCCAGCTACTTACTCCCCGCTAGAAGAAATGAAATCTAATAGAACAGAAAGAGATCAAGTGGGCAAGGATAAGCACTCAAACTCCCAAAGAAAGCAGGGCTGCCAAAAGCAATTTCATCTAATCCTTCACAGGAAATGCTGTAGAATTGAAGAAGATCTTTTATCCCTGAGGAAGTTGCAGCAGCCTCAATCTCGTAAGATTAGGATTAGGGTGTTGATTCCTCAGTCCGCTGTCTGCCAATTTATGGGTGCAGTTCAAGGCTAAATCCTAATTCATGTCTTTAGTAGTTACACGCTCTTCCTCAGTTCGAAAGAAAGACTTGGGGACGCTAGGACCTTCTCTCTAAGATAATCTTAAAACCAAAAGCAAGGTAATTGATTCCAATCCCCTATCTTTATCATGAAGTCTGTGACTAATGCCTTGAGTACTTTTTAAAGCGTTTGATTTTATCTCTAAAGAGGGACATTATGGCTTAAGTACTTTTTTTAGGGCCCCTTTTTTAGCTTTCATTTGCACTAGCTCTGCTTTTGCGAAGCTGGTTAAGAGCTGGTTTCTTGTTTCCTCCTGTTGCTTAACACCACAGCGGTAAGGCAACGTCTACTTAAGAGCTAGACCATAGACCGATGTGCGATGTGAATCAAACATCCCAGAGAAACCGAACTCCTCAGTCAGTATCATCTTCTTAGATCGGATCAGCTACGTCTTGGTGAACAAGAATGAAAGCAGCGCCGAGAGAACCCTCATGGACTAAATGGAGGGCGTGCCAGTAGCAAACTTCTCAAATCGATCAATTCCGTGTTACGCTCTTGGGAAGGCAAGGACCCGCTTCCTAGAAGAAAGAAAGCGACTGGTTCCGTTTCTTAAGAGATGAATACTCCTAACAAAGAAAACTCTGAAGTGAAGAACCACTCATGTCCACTCAAACTGCTCAACTCCGGGACTCTCAAAGCTTGTAATAACACTTTTTTTTCTCTTCCCACCGCTAGACGAGGATCGGCCCACCAGCAGGGGAATTAGGTACCGGCT
>Ga0153958_1000118_pt1 | contig 16807 bp, 19 predicted proteins | sample TSFL042MetaG_FD_104719 | JGI IMG/M metagenome (GOLD analysis project Ga0153958, IMG submission 104719) | Attine ant fungus gardens microbial communities from Florida, USA - TSFL042 MetaG | ecosystem: Host-associated > Fungi > Mycelium > Unclassified | place: USA: Florida, Wekiwa Springs... | reverse complement strand
TCCTTTGAGTTAATATTGCCATCTAGACCTTGGAGGATTGCAACCGAGCTACTTGGGTCCCCCTGAAAGTCTCTTTATCTGAAGTACTGGAATATGCCAGCATGACTTTTTTGCTTTTTATGTTACCTGTACTTCTGAGACTCCAACATGTGTATTCTGGTGGTGTGACTCAAAGCCCAGATTGTCTGGGGCATGATTACCTTAATGTGCATTTATTTATCTCTATGTTATAACTGACCTAGAAGTCATTGTGTGAGCTCAAGAACAGGAAGTACTGCAATTCACTTGCTGATACTATTGGAAAGAACAGCTGCCCCCACAGTAACAGACTACACAGCCAACCAGTAAAGGGGACAAATAAAGTAGACTTTATCTGTGAATAAGTCTGGTTGTCACAGCTGTGATTATAATTACATAATATGCCCATTACTAAATACTTAGTTTGTTCTTGTTACAAGGCAATTACTGTGGCTTTAGCATTTTTATCTCTACTAATTCTGAATATTTGAGTTATGTTGGAGTCAGTATACTCTGCTCCCTTCCTCTAACTGTCTGTGTGACCTATTGTGTAGTGTTATAGTTAGTTTACTCTGATTTATAGGAGTTTGTTGATTAAAAATGAAGAAAACTATGTATAAGTTACCTGAGCTATTTGTTACCAAGGTACATTATTCTCTGAAATTTCTACTAAAATTTGTAGAATTCAAGAGTAAGTATATTATAGGTTCTTGAGTTCATAGAATAAAGTCTCTTAATATTAAAGGTTTGGACTTGGGAGTAAAGTTCTAACTGCAACTAGTGATGATTAAAAGAGAAGAACTTGATAGAGTTCCCTATTGTATTTCTACTACTACTTATATCTAAACTACATAGTCTGTGCTCCTACTTCCTATGGTCCTATGCTTTATTAGAATATTCTATAATTATATGCCTTAGACACATGATAATGTTTATGTAATATTCCCATACTATTTATAACTTAATCCCATTGTATATCTTAAGATTATGGATCAGTTATTTAAAGGCATAGGAAATATTTTCCTTTTTGGGCTTCTCATAATACTTAAAGTCCTTTAATATCTCTATTATCTTTTGTTCTTCTCCTATACTTTTATTTTCTTCTTCTATTTCTGAACTTTCCTTATCTTTGGACAACATTTCACTACTCCAAAATATATGACCACAACAGCAACAGAAGATCAAGACATAGTATTACAAATGGCCACTTATATAATAACTTAGTCTGAGATGACTTAATCACCCTCTTTATCCAAGTTAACAAGAAGAACTCAATAGAGTCCTTATTCAATTGCTATCTACTACTTATACACATTCTGGTATTTACTACTATTTACAAAGTCCTGTATGCTCCTTTTTATCTGACTCTCCTATGTATTGTCAAGTAGAGACTCTGACTTGCTCCAAGGTAGAGGACTTGATCATAACTTTGGGTGGATCAATCTCTACAATGAGCCCTTACTTGATCAATAGGGTTCTTCTTGGGTAAAAGCACAATTAAGCTAGATTCTAGAGGAGTTTACTAGGTAGAGAACAAAACTGATGTACTACTGTAATCTTTTAGCTTATAACTAAGGTTTCTGCCAAACTGATACAAAGGAAAAAATAAGTGTAAATAGTATAATGGGACTCTTGCATATGGCCTTTATGGCCATGTCACATATCATAGGAACTGTAACATGTTTTTTTTTTTTAAAAAAAATCAATGATTTATTACATGGGGTGCATAGGCAGACTATGGCAAGTACAAAGTACCTACTTAAATAAGAAAAGAGAAACAGAGAGACAAAAAGACAGATGTGGGAAAGAGGAATGTAGAAATATAGAAAAGAGGAGACGAGGTATTAAAGGCTGTGCTTTTACTCTGAAGAGTCACGCCACAATGGAACCTTAGCTATTATTAAAGCTGAATGCACCAGGGTTGTCCATGAGGAAGTGGATGAAGCTGTTGATAATAATGTTGTATGGTCGAGTGAAGGGGTTATATCTGTTACATTCCATGATGATGTGTTCACAAGTTTGAACCTCAGCTTCACTACATGGGCAGCTAGTGGGGAGATAAGAGAAGAATCTCTGTCTATATTCTCTGATGGAGACATATCCAGTAGTCATGTGAGTGAAGCGAGCACATAATGAGTTGGTAAATCCTATGACAAGGAGCCATGAGCTGCCTTTTGCATAAGTAGATTTGATGACCCTCTGCTTTTTGTCTTCAAAATTGAGGAAATAGTGGCCTTTTTTAAGGCTGTTAGCAAATAATGTTTGCTATTTGTAGAGAATGTTATCACATTCCTTCTTTTGACTGAATAAGTATGAGTCCTTACTAGGGAAAGTGGGAATGCATATGTTTGCTTTGACCTGCTCATTGATGAGTTTGTGTCTGGGCTATTCAGCTTTGCTAGAGTAGTACCAAAAGTGTATTTTATTCCTGTTATCTTTGCTGAAGAAGAACTTGATTGCAGAGGTTAGTGGAATGACCATGTTCTGGAGGGGATTGACTCTAGACTCCAGGATTTTTCTTCCTACCACAATGGAGTCAGTGATGACGGTAATGTCATGAATATTTTCAATTTCCATGACAAGAATGAGTCTAGTACAGATAGCTATAAGTTTGGCCTCGAGGGCTGTGATGTTTATGGAGTTGACTTGTAATTCTTTTATAACCATATTGTTGGACTAGATATAGGCAGCTACTATGGCGATATGCGATTTTTTAACACCTCTATTGGCAATGACTGTAGCGCTGTTGGGTAATACCTGGGAGTCCTTGAAGGCGTGGTTAAGACTCTGAAGGTACTAGTGAAGGTCCTCATCAGAAGAAAAGGAAGGTGAATGAAAGCTAATTCTACTAGAGAAATGATTGACTACTCTTGAGCCTGGAGAAAAGAGGGGGTAGAGAGGGTTGAAGTATTGCCTAACATCATTAAGATATTTATTAGCATCTTTAATGGGGCTCTTTAGCTTTGCTTGTTGTTTTGTGATGAGCTTAGAGGTGGCAACTCTGTGGGATGGCTGATTTTTTGCATGTTGTGAATCAAGAAGTGAGTTGATGGCATATGAGAGAGGGATAGAGATATATTGTAAATGATGTCTGCCATTAAGCTTGCATAAGTGTAGTGTGATGGGGACGAGGCCCATAATGGCCTCAATGCCTTTGGATGGTAAGGTGCGGAAAGCACTTGTAATCCAGAAGGCTGCTCTTTACTGTATTTTCTTTAGTTCAATCATGTTTCTAATGGTAGGGGTGCCTTTGAAGAACTACAGTTGGAATCCATACAGAACAATAGGCAGAACACAGGTCCTATATAGAAGTCGTTTTTGGATAGGAAGGAGACCTCATAAGGAATTTTCAAGTATTTTCATGGTGCTGAGGATAAAGAGGCACTTTGTCGCATAGTAGTGTATATAGTAGTGAAAATTGAGTTTACGATCAAAGAAAAAGCCTAAGTACTGCCATATAGGTTTAGGGGAGATAACAAGGCCTCCTATGAATAACAGGTCAATGGAGGGATTAGGGGGGTGACTTCCATAATGAGACTAGCATCAAGAAGGATTTTGGACATAACTACAAAGTAAAAAGGAAAAGGAAAGTGCATAGCTCTTCTTCTGAGAAATTAAAAGACTATCATCAACAAAAGAGAGGATATCAGTCAGAATGCTTTCTTTTAGGTTTTTTATTCTTTTTTTGAATGTTTTTATGATTAGGGTGAGATAGATAGTAGAAAGAATAAGTGAAAGGACTGAGCCTTGTCCTACTCCAATATTGACATTGAAGTATGGAGATAAGAATTGATTCCAGGGGTAAGAGATAGAGCAACCTGTATAGTAACTGTCAAAGAAACCTGTGATGTTAGTGTTGAGACCCACTTTCTTAAGACATATAGAGAGGAAAGAGTAATTCAGAGAAGAGAAGAATTGCATAATATCAAATGCTATGACACTAGTATGGTACTACTTGAGCTATCTAGCCCAAATGAGGTGAGTAAGGTAGATGCTAGCATTAGTAGTGGATTGTTGTCTAATGCCGCCAAGTTAGTTCAGATCTAGAAAACTGTTGTCTACTATGTGGAATTAGAGTCTATTGCTAATGACTTTCTCAATGAGCTTTCCTGCAGTGTTGAGTAGAATGATAGAATAAAAGGATTTGGGTATACTGTATAATTCCTTATTTGGCTTGGGGATAATAATAGTATTGGTGGCTTTGAAGTGGGATGGCCAAAACTCTAAGTTGATACAAGTGTCAGTGACATTTACTATTTTCTCCAAGCATAGGTTGCTAGAAAGTAGGGTTTTGAGATGTTTCCAAGAGATATAGTCAGGTTCTGGGGCAGATAATGATGAACACTTAGCTATTGCATCTCTGAATTCCTGTTTAGAAAAGGCAGGCCACTCGAATAGGGCTTGCTTGGGGGATTTTGTTAAGGAAGCAGGTGTCAACAAGTCTGTTCTCAGCAGAGTTGTAGGAGTTATGGAGAGCATGCCATAGGTCTAGGAGAATATTGCAAGAGTGATTCTCATATGAAATGGATTTAATAGCTAGCATTGATTTCTTCTGAACCTAATTTATTAGGTCCCAGGGTCTTTTATTTGAGGTTGCAATTTCATATATTTTGTTGTCAAAAAACTTTTTCTTGGAGGCCCTGATGGCAGCCTTGAATTTCTTCCAGTGTTGAAGGTCGCCTGATGCTTAGTATTTGTTAAGGCCTGTGGTACAGTCTTGGTTCCATCATTCTTTGGAGTGCTTTGTAATATGTTTTAGTTTTGTGTGGTTATCCTAAGACCTTTCAAAAGTGTTGGCCATCTGCTGGACTACTCTTTCCAACTCCTCTTTGGTTGTAATAGTCAATGAATTTATGTCAGAAAAGCTACTGATGAGTAACTCCACAAATCTTTCCTCCTCTTTGCTATCTTTGTTGATCGACCTAAAGCTGAGATCAGTGTTAGTTTCTGCAATACCTACTTTAATAGTAAGTGGGACATGGTCAGAGGGTTTGTGAATATCAGGGTAGAGCATGTGTTAACTAAAACCTCTATTGTTAGGGAATAGGAAGACAAGATCTATAATAGAGTTAGAGTTCCATGTGTTGTCTATGTATCTAGTAGGTCCAAGGTTTAGAGATGGGGAAAGCTCTAAGCCAAGGCTATCAGTGATGGTGAGGAGGTCTTCAGTATGAGTAGAGTAGTATTGGAAGTTGGGGTCCCAGTTATTGTCCCTAATATTGAAATCATCTGTCATGATAATTGTACCTTCTAGATTGATAATATTTTGATGTAGGTAGTGTAAGGCGGTTTGATTGCTGTTAGAGTAAATGTTGATAATGAAGTTGATATAGTAGTCAGAGTAGAAGGCCAAGACATTGATGTCCTGGTGATTGACGATGTTTGTTGTTTTCTAGAATAATGTCGGTCAGTACTTTGTTTTTCCTGATATTCTGAGAAAAGATCTTAAGGCTTTGTTTAATCATAGATTCTTACTGCCTATGCTTAGGCAGATTAAGTTGGCCCTGATTTCATGGGCTTCCTATGCTTTCTTTGAATGCCACTCACAGTTGAACCTATTCCTTCAAAATGGACATTTGGCATTGTTAGCTGAGTGTTTGCCCTTGCAATTGATGCATTTGAAAAAGTGAGGGCACAGTTCATCTGCTTTCGTTTCAAGTCTGGGAGGGTTTGTTTTGGAGTTTGCTTTGCAACATCATGCTAAGTCTCTGTGGTGCTCAACTTTGTGAGAGCTATTGCATTTCTGGCATTTTGACCTATGTAAGTGACAGGCAAAAGTAGTATGGCCCCACTTCTAGCAATTCTTGTATTAAGGGACACTGGGGTTCATATTAGTTCTGCAGATTATGGCTATGTACTTGTCTATGTTGAAGCATTTGTTGATTAGATTCTTGGCTTTGGCACCATTTTGGGAGTCCCATATGTCAATCCAAATAATAGCCATATCAGATTTGGGAGATACTTTGATAATACGAGGACTTGACACTAACTTAACATTGTTAAACAGGTGGATTCTCTTGATGACCTCTTTGATTTGGTTATAGGCAATAGGGGTGCCATTGTTAGCTAGATATGGTATACCTAGGATCTTCAGGTATGATTTGGATTAGGGAAGTTACAGTGAAGAAACCTCATTGGTGTTAATGTTGGTAGATTCCTTAATGTAGTTCTCCATGATATTCATGTCTAATACTAAGGCAACTTGGTTAGTGGTTATAATGATGCCTGTACTATCCAACTGGATGAAGTCTACTGTCATATTCAATTTTGTAAACTTGAGGAGTCTATTGATATTAAAGATATGTTTATCAGCACATAAAATGACAATGTTTGGATTATCCTGGCTCATAGGTATAATAACTTGCTTCCTGGAAGGCCCTTTGGTGGTCATATGGAGTTTGGGGCAAGCTTTATGACTAATGCCTTGAGCAATATTGTGGATTTTGATTATCTTACTTGGTGCCAACTTGGGAAAGACCTCTTTGACTTTCAGGATGTCTTCTGCATTGCCTTTTGTAGCTTAAGCAAATGACTTTGAGCCTAATTTGGATTTGACCAGTTTGGATTTAGCCAGAATGGTGGTGCTAGGTCTAGGGGCTATAACATGTGTCTAATCTTTAGAAACTAAAGTAATAATAATAATAATAAAAAAGAAAAAGAAAAGAAAAGAAAGGAAAAATAAATATTGACTTTACCATTTTGCTAAGTTATGACAACTTACTGATTTGTAATAGGTGAATTTGGTATTCAAAAGCAAAGTTTAGATAGTAGCAAAAAATGTTGTTAAGTCTAAGAATTAGACCTTAGACTATGAGTTCTTATATATATAAATGTGATAGTCTGTCCTAGTATACAGACTATTATATGTTACTACCTATTGTTCTACATATGATAGTACTTTTGTGCTTGAAATAGTAATAACCTAATTATTTTAGGACTGTTCTTTGTTCTATTTAAGGACAAATAACTATGGGTAATTAAGTCTAGTATCTTTATTGATATAAATTACCTTGAGGTTGCTGAGTATAATAAAGAGTACTCTAATGTCCCTAAAAGCAAAACATTAATTATGTTAAGTTTAGACTTCAAACAAGCTATTGGGTATGGTAATGGAGTATTCTCTATTAAATTTCATATTACTTTTTGTTATCTACTCAATCTGCATATTTACAACTAACTACTTTATCTAAAGACCTCTGCTTATTACTCTTATTACTCTTATTATTTCTTTAGTAATAGATGGTCTCTAAATTACTCCTTCACTAGGTAGATATTAGTATATCAATCTTCATATATAAAGTACCTACTCATAAACCTAAAAGCCAGTTATTCTGTTGGCTTTGAGATACATATACTTGTAAAACTATCTCACTTACAAATACTCAATACTAGTTGTTCTATTGGCTTTTAGTCTAATCTTTTCTCAGCTTTTGAAAATGTCACTGTGTACTACTCTATTAGGTTATAGTATCTATTGACAAGATGTCTTTTATGCTGAACTTCCCAAAACTAAATAAAAACAACTATCATATATGATTAAACAATATGATATCTGCTCTACAAGCTTGACTTCTCTAGCTTATTGTTCATGGCCAGTAACCTTTTTTTTCTAAACTCCCTGCTAACTCTCCTGTTAATGATACAACAAATAAACTATTACCTTTTAGCTCTAATGACTATAAAAAGTAAATTTACTTATAGAACGAGCACTTTTAGTGGCTCAAATTTGATTTGGCTACTATGGAATTGATGTATAAGGCTATTGAATATAGACAATAAGAGCATATTATTACAAATAGTCACTTACTATTTGTAATGGGTACTTTGATACTTTAAAGAGTTCAAAAATATGAAGTTAAACAAGTAACAAAAGATGTTGTTAAGTCTGAGGTCTAATCCTCAGATTATAAGTCCTTAAATACAGAAAAGTGATGGTCTGTGCACTAGGACAGATCATCACATGCTACTACCTATTGTTCTGAATATAGTAGTACCTTTGTACTTAAATTAGTGATAACTTAACCATATGAAGACTATTCTTTGTTCTAAGAAAAGAACAGATGACTATCTATAAGTAATTAATAAAGTCCATGTACAAACATTGAGGCCTTTATATCTCCATTAATATTAATTGCCTTGAGGTCATTCTAGGCTTATTCTAAGCATTATGAAGAAGGCTTCTGCTGAGTTTAGAACTAAAGTATCAATCATGGCAGTTTCTAAGATATTAGTGATTTAATAAATGGTAACATAGTAGTTACTAGTTGATCTGCTTAATATCTTGGCCAATATTGATTACCTTGAGACATGATTGGCATCAATCAAAAGGTTTTTTTGAGGGCTTTCCATAGCCTTTGAGACTGTGAGAATTGTCAAAGAATTGATAAAGATATGGCCAAATGAAGTTTGTGACATATATTCAGTCTATTACCTCATCAAAAGATATATGGGACTACTTATGTCAATTCCATGTTACTCAAAGGCAAGATACTAATATTCATTATTACTTTTAAGAGCTTTACCTCAAAAAATAGGACGAATGCACCTCTATGTTTGATTATATTAGTTCTTTTTTGAACTTAAAATATCATATTACTGAAGCTAGTTATAAACTAGATGACATACTCATTATTCATGCCATTCTCTACTCTCTTTCTTGCTCCAACATCTGGGATGTTATCAAACAAAATCTTTTAGACAAAGGAAAAGACCTTATTTTAGATATTCTCACTGTAGAACTCATTTCAGTTCATAACTATGCTAAACATGATTATCTTGCTGATGAGAATGAAAAGAAAGCCAAATATAACTAGGTGGTCTTATTCACTAGGTCTATGTCATCTTTAAATAATTCTAAAAAAAGAGAAAAGAAAGTCAAATACTTTAATAAAGAAAGAAAGTCTAAAACTCAACCTTCAGGCACCAAGTGTTATATTTGTAACCAAGTAGGGCATTAGGCCCTTGAGTGTTTATCTAGATCTAACAAGAGAGACTCACATCAATCTGGAGAATCAGCTAACCTAGCTATTGAATATCTATAGTTATCAAAAGAACATAAGGTTAGAAAAATGCTTATGACATTCAATGATACCATTTCAAGTACTAGTATCCTCTTGAACTATGGTGTTACATGACATATGTTTATAAGCCAGAAACACTTTACCACTTACAAAGAATTCTCTAATGAATTTATTATGGTTAGCAGTCACAATCATATATCTGTCTCTAACTAAGGATCAGTTTTTTTCTTAACTAAACTCCCTGATAGTCAACTTGATATCACTCTCCACAATGTTCTCCATATTCCTTATCTAGGTACAAATCTTGTTAGCCTTGGTGCTCTATATTGTCAAGGAATGTCTATAAAAAGCTTTGACAATAGACTTATATTCTCTCAAGACAATAAGGAATTATTTAGGGCCTCTCTGACAGGCTCAACTGGGATCTTGTATCATATTCAGTGTACTACTCCAGTTACTGGTGCTGCTTACTTAGCTGGTGATCTTCTCAGTATGCATTTCTAGCACTGATGGATAGAACACTTGAGCTCTCATACTAAATTTTATAGAACACCATAACTTGGTCAATGGTCTTAAAATAAGCATACCTTGAGAGTTTGACCATATTTGTAGTGGTTGTATAAATGCCAAGTCCCATCATCTTTCCTTCCCCAAATCTAGCAATACTCATTACTTCAAAATGGAACTTGTTGTGATAAGTCTTACTAGTTCTATGTTGGTCCCAACCTAGGATGGCTTTCTCTATGCCCTTGTAGTGGTTGAAGTTAGCTGTTGATATCCTATAAGAAGACTCTTATACTAATAGAAATCAAAAGAGAATTGATCACAAGACAAAAGTGATAACAAATAAAAGAAATGAAGTCTCTGAGATATTTCACAATTGTGCACTAAACAAGTAGGTACTAGAGAGATAATAAAATAAGAAAGAGAGCTTAAGAAAAGGAGAGAAAACTCAAGTAACTAAAAGAAGACAAAGTAATATTTTTAATAAATCTACTCAAGGTTGTCCTCATTATGATAGAATCTCTAAGGCATGTGTTTGTCTTACACTATGACACTACTGCCCTTACCTAGTTTAGTAGTCTAGCTCACCATCAATATAGCAGAACTACCTAAAACTCACGTGTCTTCATGTAAGCTCTACTTTAGCTGACTATATAGCTAGAAGTCTACTCCAAAAACACATAGTGAGCTGTTAGCTTCTAGCATAAGCAAATGCCCAAGTCTGTTGGGGCTCAAATTCCTGTCCAAGAGAAGATTTTTGGTAGTTTTTAGAAAATAGACAAGCTTAGAAAATAAAAGACTCAATTACTTAAATAGCTGTTAAGCTCTAGAGCAATAGAGAAGAATCCAAATTCCCAAAGATAGTAAGGCCAAAATGATAAGGTAGCCCTTCTCCTGAATACTTAACAACTACTCCCCACTCCTCTAACCCTATTCTGGGAATCCTACTCTACACAATAGGTGGCTCTCAAGTCTTTTAATGAACAGTAGAGAGAGGTAGTAATCCTGAGTTATTTTGCTCTCAAGTACATTATCTTCTTCAATTCTCTTTTCTATCTTTCTTCCCAACTTCCCTAGTCTTCCTACTGTCTCTTCTATATCTTCTTGTTCCTCTGTACTCTAGTTTTCTGCTATTGCTTTGTGATATAGTCCTTATAATGACTTGGCTTCCCTGTTCTTGCTATAATTAGCCATAAGCAATGATGGCTTGTATCTGATGGTAACCTAGAGTTATAAGTAAACAATGGGCTATTAATATTTAACATCATTTTGTTGGAGATAAGCTTTCTAAGGTTCTTTCTGCTCTTGAGAGTATTACAAATGGCTATTTACTGATTTGTGATTGGTAATTTGGATATTTAAAAGGCTCAAAAAAGCAAAGTTAGACAAGTAGCAAGAGATATTGTTAAGTCTAAGGTCTAATCCTTAGACAGAGAGTCCTTATATACAGAAAAGTGATGGTCTGTGCACTAGAACAGATCATCATATGCTACTACCTATTGTTTTACATATGGTAGTGCCTTTGTGCTTAATATAGTGATAACTTAACCATATGGAGGCTGTCCTTTGTTCTAAGAAAAGAACAAATGACTATCTATGGGTAATTAATAAAGCTCATGTGCAAATATTAAGGCCTTTATATTTTCACTATTATTAATCACCTTGAGGTCATTCTAGGCTTGTTCTGAGCATTATAAAAAAGACTTCTGCTAAGCCTAGAACCAAAGTATTAATCATGGCAGTTTCCAAGATATTAGCAATTTAACAAATAGTTACATAGTAGTTATCTGTTAATTTGCTTAATATCTTGGCCAATACTGATTGCCTCAAGACATAACTAGCATCAATCAAAAGGTTTTCTTGAGGACTTTCCATAGCTATTAAGACCATGAGAATTGCCAAAGAATTGATAGAAATATAGCCAAATGAAGTTTGGAACATTATCTCCTCTCTTGGTTCGAGCTCTGTTGAGAAGTTATCTTGCTTTTGGTATACTCTGAAGATATTCCTGCAGCTTTTTGCCTGCATTTTGTAAATTTTCTTCAGGTTTCCATATGTTGTCTCCTTGAGTATATTCTTTCCATCTGATAAGGTATTTGTTCTTCCCATACCTTTGTTATAAGTCCAGAATTTTTTCTATCTCCTATTCTTTCTGGCCCTGTATCAAGGTTGGTGGTAGGAAAGTGGCTTTCTGACCATGAATAGTAGATTCAAAGTACTGAGTTAACTTGCTTATATAAAAGACTAGGTGTAGTACTCAGTAGCAAGGTGATATTTTAAGCTGGAACTTAACTAAGAACAACTTTTTGATTATTTCAAATGATCCTTTGTACTGGGGTTGTAATGCTAGCTCTATAGTCTGGTAATCCTTCAAATTGAGTAGCACTTTGTTACTAACTTTAAATGGGATACTTTGGACTTTCTTGTTATAGTATTACTTCATTCTCTCCGTTACAAGAGTAAGAGCTGCTTTTGCCTACTCTAAGACTTCATGTCTTTTATATATTAGGTTATTCAAGTCTCTTTGTAGTGACTCTTTGACTAAAATTGGGCCTGCTCTTAGGTGTTTGCCATATTCAAGATAAAACAAACTTTCTTTGATTTCTTTGTATATTTGATTGTTGTATGCAAATTCTGTACTTGGTAGTAGATTTGACCAATTACTAAGGTTGTAATCTACATAGCACCTAAGATATTGCTCTAAAGCCTAGTTTACATGTTCTGTTTGTCTATCTGTTTATGAATAGTATGCTGTTGACATAATAAATTCTATTCCCAAAATTTTGTATCATTCTTGAAATAGCTCAGCTGAGTATTGTACTCCTCTATCCAAAATAATTTATAGGGATAGTCTATGCAATGGATAAACCTTATTATATAGTAACTATGCTGTTATGACTTAGTAAAACAGCTAAGTTATTTTCTATTTTCATTTTCTATTTCTTTTTTCTTTTATTTAGTTAAATTACTACTATGAAGGTAAAGTGTGGGAAAGAAGTCACAGAAATGGTCATGTCACAGGTCATAAACATATGACAGGGTAGTCATATGACAAGCAACATGAGGACTTATCACAAATGGTCACTTACTTGATTTGTGATAAATTGAGATTTGGATTCAAAAGTGCTTATGAGCAGAGTTAGACAAGCGACAAAAGATGTTGTTAAGTCTAAGGTCTAATCCTCAGACTATGAGTCCTTAAATACAGAAAAGTGATGGTCTGTGCACTAGAACAGATCATCACATGCTACTACCTATTGTTTTACATATGGTAGTGCCTTTGTGCTATAAATAGTGATAACCTAACCATATGGAGGTTGTCCTTTGTTCTAAGAAAAGGACAGATGACTATCTATGGGTAATTAATGAAGTCTATGTGCAAACATTGAGGTCTTCATATCTCTACTAATATTAATTGCCTTGAGGTTGTTCTAGGCTCATTCTGAGCATTATGAAGAAGGATTTTGCTGAGCCTAGAACCAAAGCATCAATCATGGTAGTTTCTGAGATATTAGCAATTTAATAAATGGTAACATAGTAGTTACCAGTTGATCTGCTTAATATCTTGGCCATTATTGATTGCCTCAAGACATGACTGGCATCGATCAAAAGGTCTTCCTAAGGGCTTTAAGCTGGCTTTAAGACCGTGGGAATCTTTGAAGATTTGGTGGAGATATGACCAAATGAAGTTTATGACAGGACTGTGGGAGGTAAAGTGCATAGCCACAATAGTAGTTGTATATATAGCATAGAAAATCAAATGAGAACTCTATCAAGTTCTCCTTGTCAACTCAGACTTAGAGGGTGATTAAGTCATCCACACTCAGTCACTTTAGCAGGAGCATATAAGTTGATAAGGGTATATATAATTTTCTGGTCATCTACAATGATACCAGATACTAAACAGTATAAAGTAATCTAGCTCAACTAATCATGTAGTTGTATTTTGTTTTCAGAGCTTGCAAATGTTGGTAGCTCTAGTACCTTGGTCTTTGAGGTGATGTTTTCTCCAGGGAGCCTTATTAGCTTTTCCCAGAGATAGGTGACTTTTGTCTCTAAAGTGGCAATTCTGTTGTATGTAGTAGCCAAGGTACCATTATAATGATTGATTGCTCTATTAAGTACCTGATCAATATAATTTTTGAGGATGTGGGTAGTACCCTGATATGCATTTTGCAGCATCAAGATCTTCATATCATTCTAAGAGGTGTTCTCAGGGTTGGTGCTGTCCCTCACAAGTATCTCCCAGTTTTCAGCACTAAAATCAACAAAGGGAACAGTGGTAGTGAAGTTGGTGAAGTTCAACATATCTAATTTAAGTAATTAATTACAGTTCTTAAGTATATTTTTAAGAGGATAAAAGGAAAAAATGCCCAATTTTAGCCTCTTAATGCCATTATGTTACACCTGAATACCATTCCAATCATATTATGTCTATGGAATAGTAATGTTGAGCTCTAGAAGAGCTTTACAAATTTCTAGTACTCTAGTAGCTGGTTTGGAAAAATCTATATTTTTGAGACACTTACAAGTGCCTTTCAATACTCTTCACTCTTTAGCTGTAAGCTTGTGACCAATTTCATCTAGCTCTATGATTATATTCTGCAGTTTATTGAACCATTTCCATAGAGAATCATACTGTAGATCCTTAGCCTAGGTCTTGTTTTCACTCATCTTGGTAAAAAAGATGATATACAATCCAAGGTAGGTTCTAGGAATTCTTTGTACTCCTTTATGCATAATAGTTTCTTTTTTTTGCAAAAATGTAGTTTTGGAGAGCAGAATGCAAAGTAGAAGTTGTCTACTTTATACCAGTAAGGGTCTGCTTCAACAAGTTTGTCATATAATTTAGTAGATAGAGTAGGGTCTATTTCAATTCTCTCTAGCAATGACTTGTCTTTCATACTCTCCTATTTCAGTAAGGCATTCAACAAGGGTCTTCTTGGTGTTTCTAATGGTGGGTATAGCTTGGGGACAAAAGTAAGCACAATATTTCTATTTTAGCAAATGAAGTATGTAGATAGAAAAACTGTACTACACTACTCTAAAAAGTATTCTTCTATTATCATTGATAGGTTTTGTCTTGAGAGAGTAGAGTCGACATTATGTCTAGTTTCTCTCATTGGCTCATAGAGAAGGAATAGGAATCTTAAAGTGGTTCCAGTCACCTACAAGGGTTTTTTAGAAATGTTTACACAAATTTGAAGTCTTTCAGGACTAGCTATGATACTCAAGCTAGTCTGCTCTCATCATTCTGAGAGATGGACCTTCTCCTTTATACCTAGGATCTAGTCTATTATAGAGATAGGTCCTGGACAGAAACCTACTCTGAGTCCTTAGTAAGTCTTCTGTTCTTTTACAGAAACAGAAACACCCTCATAGCCCCCAGAACCCTCATCTGGAATAAACACAATCCCTAGGTTCTTTACAGAAACCAGAGGAACAAAAAATAGTAGACTTAACAAACTATCACAAAAGGTCACTTACTAATTTGTGATGGATGATTTGATACTTGAATAGTTCAAAAAAGTGAAGTTTAGACAATGACAAAAGAAGTTGTTAAGTCTGAGGTCTAACCCTCAGACAAGAAGTCCTTATATACAAGAAAGTAATAGTTTGTGCACTAGGACAGATCATCATATACTACTACCTATTGTTCTACATATGGTAGTGCCTTTGTGCTTAATATAGTGATAACTTAACCATATGGAGGCTATCCTTTGTTCTAAGAAAAGAACAGATGACTATCTATGGATAATTAATAAAGTCCATGTGCAAATATTGAGGTCTTCATATCTCCACTAATATTAATTGCCTCAAGGTCATTCTAGGCTTGTTCTGAGCATTATGAAGAAGGCTTCTGCTGAGTTTAGAACTGAAGCATTGATCATGGTAGTTTCTGAGATATTAGCAATTTAATAAACAGTAACATAGTAGTTACCAGTTGATCTGCTTAATATCTTGGCCAATACTGATCACCTTGAGATGTGACTAGCATCAATCAAAAGGTCTTTTTGAGGGCTTTCCATAGCTATTAAGACTGTGAGAATTATCAAAGAATTGATGGAGATATGGCCAAATGAAGTTTGTGACAGACACTTGTAGAACAAATATGGGCAAATAGTGTAACTTGTATATATAATATAGCACAATTGATCAGGAACTCCATCAAGTTCTTTTCTAATCCTGAAGTACTCTACTTCTAAGTTACCTCAACTTAGGGTTAAATGTCAGTTGTTGACATTTAATCTTTAGAAAATAAAAGAAAAATAAATATTGACTTAACCATTTGGCCAAGTCATAACACATAGTACATGAGCTGAGGCCAAGGTTGTTCTACTCCTTCATAGTTTATTCTCTGTCTTCCTATGCTACTCTTGATGCTATCTGACAGATTATTAGACAAGAATCTGAGAGTTAACTTAGTGGAGGACTAAACTAAGGAACTGTCTTTCTACTAGGCCAACTTGTAAGGAACTCAGTAAAATTCCCATCAATTCCAAATAAGAGTATTGATATAAGCACACACATGAACAGGGAAATATAATAAGGTACCATAGTGTTGCAACATTAGATTTGGCTAATTACTTATATGTTGTACACCTGGCCTGTGCACTGTCTAACCCCAACCTCATAGAACATATAAAGAGGCTATCATGATGAAAGCATGGGGCAAGAAAAGGATAGAAAAGGATATATTGACAAAGCACATGTCCCATGTGTAGTCAGAAGAAAAGAATCATAGAAAGGAATCATAGTTAGAGTACAAAGAATCATAACACTTTCTCTCTTTCATAGCTAAGAAGAGGGATACAATTCACTGCCCTTTCTCTTTGTCACCAAAAGGAACAGAGTTCAGACTGGCCTTGTCATAAGGCTCGTCATAAGGCTCTAGTTGAAAACATAACATGGTGACTGATTGCAACTCAGTCAACCTCTGCCATGCGCACCTTGTCAACATAAACTGAACCTCTCTATAAAAGTTTGAAAAAAGACTACCGACGAACAAAAGGTATCTGGAAACCAGAAACCAACGCACGAGCACGATTCTGTGCGCCCAGCCCCGAAGCATTGGTCACAAAATGAATGTGCATACCATGCATCTTTGGATAAGAATCCTGATTGACTTCAATCTGTGGGAAAAAGCCCATGGCCTGAGGAGTCAAACCAAACGAGACTACACCTGAAACAGCACTGGGACTATTCACGTTCGAAGAGGGTGCGGGTAAAAGCACGCCATTGAACTCTCGTAACCTGGGTAAAAC
>Ga0153958_1000117_pt1 | contig 16847 bp, 15 predicted proteins | sample TSFL042MetaG_FD_104719 | JGI IMG/M metagenome (GOLD analysis project Ga0153958, IMG submission 104719) | Attine ant fungus gardens microbial communities from Florida, USA - TSFL042 MetaG | ecosystem: Host-associated > Fungi > Mycelium > Unclassified | place: USA: Florida, Wekiwa Springs... | reverse complement strand
CATCTCTGTCACTGTCTCGATTTGAGCGACGCTGGAATTCACCCAAACCTCGGGGTCCACCATTCCGTTGCTCATTGACTGCAGTTATACCCTCTACAGGGGAAATAAGTGGTTGACTTTCTAGCAAAATTGGAGATATACCTCGTTGCTTTTCTCTGTTCCTCCTGTATTCCTCCAAACGTTTCCTGGCGATTTCAGACATACCTCCTGGATGGGATGGCGTTTCTTCACCTCGGCGGCGCGTAGTTAATCTGGAGGCGGGTAGAGAAGGGACTAGAATTCAGGTTGATTAGATGGCTGGCATATTATCAATGATCCTCACCTTTGAACACGGGCCCGTCATCACGGTCTGTCCTCAAGCGCTTACGGCTTGAGTCTCCTCCATCCTCTAGAGCTTGTGCAGCCCTCTTTTCTTTTGCCAGTTTGTCTAGCCCCAGTACTGAAGTCCGAGGGGTTGGGGGTTCAAGTGGTTTTGATGGTTTTCTGAACGTGTGGCGCTAGAGATGATTGAGTCATATAAGTTGAAATACATAAAAGCATACGTACAGTGTCCAACCTTTGCAAACCTCCTTGTCTGACTGGTGGTGGTTGTAAAACATCACTATCGACTACTGTGATACCTTGAACAGGTTGTGGAACTGTACCATTCTCCACCTGCTTTTCATGCGACAAAATCTCGGCATGCAGTTCGAGCAAGAATAAATCCTTGAACTTGCCAAAAGATCTCGCAGCTAGAATACATAAGCTTGAGAACCAGCACCCGACTGCGAAACGCACCTGTGGTAAAGTCCTCGGCCGTCTTCGTCTTGGCAATATCTATGACTCGTTCCGCCAACAAGTCATTTGGATTGATGGTGTTGAGTTGGCGCGAAAGTTTGATAGCTACCTGATGCACAAATATGTTTTTGTCGTTGGAGGCCGAGGCCATAAAATGAACGTCGCTGTCTGCTGTTGCTTCTGTGCAATGTTGGTTGCTTACTAAGCATTGATCTAAATATATGAATGAGGTGAGAGAGAATTTATTTTGTATACCACAACAAGCAAGCAGGTGCTAAGGTGTGGTGGGTGAGATACACAGTGGTACACTACTGATTACACCTGAGATTTTGGGGGGGGGTTCAACTGGTAGTTGGGTGTGGATGTTGGTGCTGCATTATACTGCTGTATATTGTTGTGAAATTCTCTTGAGGAATATGTTGGAGTATCAAGTCAATGTCATAATGTACCTGAAGGTTCTAGAACATTTCTTTTTCAATGTAGTATATTAAGTTGATAGTTCATTATTTGTACTCACTGGTTTGCAATGGAATACATTATTCCAAGTCAAACCATCCTGCAACTCCATTTCACAACAGAATAATCATCTCCAGTCAAGTAGTTGTGAAAAATTCCAGTGAGTGGTTGAAGTGTTGAGTTAAGAATGAGCAGTGCAAAATTGGGGGAAACTCATTGCAAACATGCAATATACTGTGGGAAGGATAACAAGTTCAGAGGGGAAAGTGGTCTTAGGGTTGAGTAGTTGAAGGTAAAAAGGATATTTTTATTTTTGTGTTGTGTCACATTTTGTCTACTCTAGCTTATGTAATAAGTAAGAGTATTTTTGCTAATTAATTAAATAATTAAATGATTAAAAAAAGCGAAAATAGTAATAAATGAGAGGAACAGAGGGATATAATCAAACTAGGGAAAAGAAATGAGAAGAGGAAGAAATATCAGCATTCTGCAGGTAGCCCAAAGGCTACCCCCACAATACTTCATTATTATCTCAGTTTATTCTACACAAAACAATAAGACATAGAACAATAAGGAATCACACACATTGTACAGGCTCACATGACATCCAAATTCCAACATGAAGGGGAGGTAGTTGGATCTGTCCTCATAGACAGCACATGCCAAACTTTGGATGATTGACCCTTGAGGAAGTGAGCTTTTCACAGTCAAAGTGAAGAGCATAACAGTGAGGACAAATGACAGTCAATATGCCCAAGTTGAGATACTGGATATTGTTCTCTAAGAATGGCTGTCTAGCAGGTAAATAAGGAGCAGGATGAAGAATAGGAGATGGGTTATCATTTGCAAGAATAGCTTCTTGATCCTGATAACTTGTAAGCATATAGAGTTTTATTATGCAAAAATCAACATACCATATTGTCATTATCAATGATTTGATTCAATTCATCATTTACACCATTATTATCCTATATCTCCTATATACCCAGTAAGAATTTGTTGTCAATAAATTCAATATCTGTTACTCACAACTATCTGAATGCTACCAAGGTTTTCTTCTATAACTCTGTCCACATTCTGATTATCATCTTCATTTACTTGCTATTCATCATAATCTAGACCATTATGTCCTTCATTTAATCATTTAATCATCATTCCATTGATTTGAGCTATTGGTTCCACTTGTACTTGATTTTCTTGTTGTTGTTTATATAAATGTCAAGGACAGAATTCTGGAGGATGGAAGGATAGGATAATAGATAGAATTATAATCCAGAGTAGAGTAAAGTACTACATCGGATAGAAATATTACTTAGCGAGAGTATAAAAAAAGCTACGGCAAACAGTCAAGGACGGCAGAGTGAATAACGACTTTATTGAATGACCTTGGCTTTAACTTATGTGTTGCACCCCAGTCTCTGGTCGTGAGTTGGTTGCGTATTTCGGAGTAATAGAAGTCATTAAGACAGAGGTCCTAAGAGATAAATGAAGGAGTCGGAGTGAACAAGACGAGATTAGGACCAGATGACGTTAATTTACAGACTGAGGAAATACACTATAACTACTCAGTACTTATAGGAAGTGTGGAATAGGAGGAGAGTAGTCTACGATGCTATCCTACTATTACTCTTTTTTAGGAGAATTATTAGGAGAAAATAAATTACATAATTATTATATTTCTGGAATATGACAGTACCCCCCCTTTAAGGCTGAGCCCTCAAAGCTTCTCTGTATAAGCAATTTAAATATCACCTGATTACAGTTTTTAAAAATCTTTCTTGGTGGCCTTTTAATCTTGAACTCTACCACCATGTCTTCCAATGCAGCCTTAAATGAAATCAGCTCTGACTCCGATGATGAGCGCTACAAGGCTCAATTAGCCAGAAGACATGCCGAGACAGAGGCTCTACTTCTCCAGCAGAAAGAGAAGGAACGACTCAAACATCAGGCCTGAAAAGAGGCGAAACTTGCAGAGCGGAAAAGGTTGGAGGAAGAATCTCAGAGAAAACAAGAAAAAGAAGAGGAAGCATGTTGCAAAGAAGAAGAACACCAGAGGGATCTGGCTCATCATCTGGAGGTAGATCGCGTTGCTGCCGTTGAAAAACAACGGCGAAAAAATTGGTCCAAGAAATTTCTTCCCTGATCAAATCCACCTTCCAACAAGGAAATGAATCTCCTAGATTTCCCACCTTTAACTAAGAGGCAATGTGTTTGTTATTTGCCCAAGGAGACCCCGGAGGCCCGTCAACAAAGGGAGGAACTGGCAAAGGAATTAGAAATGGTTGCTGTTGGTGGGGGAAGTCCCTGTGAGAGGTGTGCAGATTTTGGGATCTTGTGTATTCCTCAAACTTTGCCATGAGTTTATTTCCTTTCCTTCTAATATCCTGTTAACTTTTTTTAGTCATGCAACATCTTGCTCTCCTTGTGCTAAGGCTAAGGCTACCTGTAAGCCTTTTGATGTAGACAAGGTACAAGCAAAGGCAAGAGCAGAAGTGTTACAAAGATCAAGGGCGAGGAAGACAAAACAACAAATGGATGCGGAGTGGAAGCTGGATGTTGCAAGGAAGCTGGATAGCTTGAGTGAGCTGCATGGTTTAAGGAAGGATGTCTGGAGAATCGCTGTGGCGTTGGAGAAGTTGGCTAGTATCAGGGACTAGGATTCCGAGGAGGAACTAATTTTGTGGCCAGAGTCTGAGGGAGAGGAGAGAGAAGTACAGGAAAACAGGAAGAAGGGCAAACAAGAGAAGGAAGGGATAGACAGAATAGAGAAAGATGAGAGAGAAATGGTGAGACAAGAAGAAGATAATGAAATAGAGGGTGTGGAAGAAGGAGGTGGTAGTTTTTCTCCGGTTGTGTTCTCTATTGGCACCGGAATCTTGTAGTTTTCTATTTTGATTATGTCAAAATTTATTTGTTTTTTTCTGTGAGTGGGAAATGGATGTGAGTAGTAATAATTGATGAAATGAAATACAAGTAACTGATGACTGCAAGGGAAACTGTGAAAGAATACAAGTATCCAATTTCTTGCAATGGAGACTGTGGAGCAGAATACAAGTAAGTAAGTTAGTGCATAGGAAACTGCACTCCAGAATGTGTACAAGTATTCAATAATAATAATAATAATAATTTTTTTTTTTTGAATCAGAGTGATTGCGAAGGAACAGAGTCGAGGAAATGGAATGATGGTATGTCAGGGTCATAATGTCCCAGTTTCGTGGGATACTTGAGATGAAAATTGTTTACTAGTTCTTTGGTGTATTCCAGTTCTGTCACTGGTAACCATTTGGAGTCATTATCAGTATCTTTGTATCCCAGCCATATAACTTTATAGAGTAGTTTGCATGCCTTCTGATGGTCAATCTTGGAGATCTTGTATTCTGGTTCCTCATCGATGATTACAGATACTGGCAGAGGTTTGGAACGCTGATGGAAGGTGTTAGGTGTAGATGGTTTGAGCATAGAGATATGGAACATGGGATGAACAGCCCTCATGGTATCCAGAAGGTGGAGCGTGAAGGATTGTGGACTTGGCTGAGCTATTATTTCATATAGCCCAAGGTACTTTTTGGAGAGTTTCTTCGACGGGCATGTTGTCTGGAAATACTGTGATCTGACAAATACTAATTCTCCGACTTGGAAATCCAGTAGTTGTTGTCGATGAGAGTCGGTGGAGGGTTGATACTGTCTTTGGGCTTTGGCGATTTCCTCTTTGAGTGTGCTTTGTAATTCGTCAAGGTTGACTACGAAGTCGCATGCGCGAGAGGAAGCTATATCTTACTCCGGGTATACAATGAGGTTAGAGTAGTACCCTTTGTTGGCGAAGAACGGAGAAACACCAGTGGTAGCACTAGGAGCATTGTTGTATGCAAATTCAGCCAAGGGTAATAGTTCCAACCAGTTGTCCTGTTGGTAATTGCAATATACGCGGAGATACTGTTCCAACATCTAGTTGGTCTGTTCCACTTGACTGTTTGCTTCTGGATGATATCCACTGGTAAAGTGAAGCCTCATATCCAGGGCGATACCTAGGGAGTGGAAGAAATGAGAGACAAATTCAGAGCCACAGTCAGACATAACATGAGATGGAACTCCGTGCTTTAAAAAGATATGGGTAATGAAAAGGTATGCTAATTCCGTTGAAGTGATAGTGTCGTGAGTAGGGATGAATATGGCTTGTTTCGACAGTCAATCCACTATAACTAGGATAGTGTCAAAACTGGAGGAGGAAGGGAGTTTCTTGATGAAGTCCATAGAAATTGAATTCCATGGGCATTCCAGGATAGGAAGTTGTTGGAGGGATCCATATGGTCTGTGACGCTGTGGTTTGGATCACATACAGGTAACGCAAGACTTGCAGAACTTTTGTACATTGTCACAGATATTTAGCCAGGTATAATATCTCCAGATGAGTTCTAGTGTTTTGTTCTGGCCTAGATGTCCTGCTAGGACATGGTCATAGTGATACTGGAGGACTCAAAGGCATAGGTTGGTGTTATCCGGAACATACATCCTGTCGTCATACCTGAGAAAACCTGCATCGTCCTTGGACCAATGTCCTTCCGGATATAGTAATTGGTTGGAGATGGAAGGATCAGAGGGGAGTGTTGTCAGGATATCTGAGTAGAGTTGGTTTTGATCCAACATTGTGGCTGTGCAAAGTATCGGAGTGGCGAGAATGGTTGCTTGGAGAGATGCTACAATTTGTTCATGAGTAAAAACTGGATGGAAATTGTGAGAGTTCACTGAAGCGTAGCCATTATCTCTCCCTTTTGGGTAGATGTCCTATTGTCTTGTTAGGGCATCCGGTTTGGTGCCAAGATGTCTGGGATAGAAACAAATTACAAGGTTGAATTGAGAGAGGTACTCTGACCATCTTGCTCGTTGGCACATTAGAACTTTGGTTGTCGAGAAATTTGAAGGCTTTGAATATCGCAAGTAATTCTTTGTCATGGATGTCGTAGTTGAGTTCCAGAGTGGAGAACATCTGGGAGTGGAAGGCTACGGGGTGGATCTTATTATCTTTAGTCATAATGGAAAGAATAGCAACAAGAGCATAATCTGATACATCAGTTTCCATGACAAGTTGTGCGTCTGGAACCCAATGCATAAGGATAGGAGCAGAGATGAAGGCTTGTTTTAGTGTGTCGAATGCTTCTCTGCATTTGTCGTCAAAATTCCAAGGAGTGTCTTTTCTAGTAAGATGAGTGAGTGGAATGACTATGTCTGAATAGTTGAAAATGAAACGTCTGTAGAAGTTGGCGAATCCTAAGAATGACTGGATATCCTTTACTTTCTTTGGTTCTGGCCACTCCTGAATGGTTTTTACTTTAGCGTTGGACATATTCAAACCAGATAGAGATAGAACATAGCCTAGATATTCGACAGAATCTGAGTGGAACTCGCATTTTTCTGCTTTTGCATATAATCTTGCTTTTTGGAGTCTTTTCAGTACCTCTTTGACGTGGCTCCGGTATTGCATGATGTTGTCAGAGTAAATCAGGATGTTGTCCAAGTAGACTACTACACACACATCCAGGAGATTAGAGAATATATTGTTTATGAAGCATTGGAAGGCAACTGGAGCATTGGACAGTCTAAACGGCATCACTGACCATTCGAAGACATCATAGCAGGTTTGGAAGGCAGTTTTTCATTCGTCTCCTTTGGCAATTTGGACCAAATGGTATGCGTGTCAAAGATCAATCTTGGTGTAAATATGGGCCTTGCAAGGGGAATCTAAGAGGTCAGAGATGAGAGGAAGTGGATATCGATCTTTTTTTGTGATTTTATTAAGTCTGCGGAAATCTACACAGAGCCGGAGATAACTTCTTCTTTACAAACAAGACTGGCGCTCCGTGAGATGAAGACGTTGAGTGGATGAATCCATTGGTGAGGTTTTCGTCGATGAACTCTTTCAATATTTCCTGTTCGAATTTGGATAATGAGTAGATAGTTCCTACTGGGGGATGAGAGTCTTTTTCTAGATCAATTCGAAGGTCATAAGGACAGTGGGGGGCAAGTGTTTCTGCTTTGGACTTGCTAAAAACATCAGCATACTCGTGGTTCTCTTCTGGAATAGCAGAGAGGTTGATCTTTTCAGAGACAGTAGTAGATTTGGCCTGTATTATGGAACAGAATTGGAGGGAGAATGTTTTTGAGCCTGATAGGCGTGAGGCCTGAAGTAGGGCTGGCGCACTGATAATCGTGATATGAGGTCGCTTGGGGTTAGACGAAAATGTCTCAGATGGGATGAACTATAGAGGATTTTCCACTGGAGAGAATGGAGGATTTACCAAGGTTTCAATAGGAGGAACAGAAGCCGAACTTTGGAGTAAAGATGGTAGTTGAAAGGATATTGACCCAGAAACCCAGTCAATCAATGGATTGTAGTGGGTGACCCAAGAGTAACCTAATACCAGCAAACAACAAGAATCAAGCAGAGTGACATAGAAGTCAAGAGTCATGCATTTATCAGAAAGGAATTTTACAGGCAACCATACTACCTCAGAGATAATATTATTCGAGGTTCTATCAAACAGGCACAGCTCCACAGAAGGAGTAGGAGTAGTAGGCAGAGAATGTTCTCAAGCAAAAGCAGAGTCCAAGAAACAGTGCATGGATCCGGAGTCTACCAGCATTTGGATGGGTATAGACTGGAGATGGTCCAGAGTACACACCAGAGGAGAGACAAGGGGTATACAAAGAGAATTTGGATCGGAAAGAGCGGATATGTTGAGACGCATTGGACTCGTAGTTGCACAAACAAGTTCAATACGACTTTCAGTTTGTGCCGAGTCTTGGGAGCCATGCTCTAGTTTTCCAAGAGATTCTCAGAGAGTGGAGTCTTTTGTTCCTCCAGAGTAGTTAATTGTGCCCTGACCGGCTGTTTCCTAGGGCATCCATCTACTTTGTGGTCCTTCGATCCACAGTATAGGCAGAGGTTATTATTAATACGGCGTTTGTGCTCATTACTGTTTAATTTACTATCTCTGCCTAATTTGTCAGAGAGGTCAACATGCAGAGTGGATGGAGATGGCAATTTAGCAATAGAAGGTGATGTTCTGGGGGGTTTTAGGGAGCTTTGAGAGGGTGCAGTTTATGGCGGAGTTGTGGATGATTGGGAACGAGGCGGAGCGGAGCTTTGCGAGGAGACTGAGTACTGAGTCATTTTCCCTGGTTTTTGGTGATGACTATCTGCAGCTTCCTTCTCTATGTTACAGAGATGATCTCGTTCACGGTTTCATTCCCAATAGCGATTGTCAAAGGTGATTGCCAGTTGATACATGGCCTGGAAAGAATTGGGTTTACCCTGTTCCCAATTTGCTATTAGATCCTGGAGGCAATTTGGCAACCCCTAGTAGAAACAATGGCATAGAACTGAATCACCCCAGTTCAACTGTGCTGTGTACTATATGAATTCTACATTGTACATCGCGATCTTATCTCCTGGCTTCATATGGAGGTTGTCAATGAGGTTGGCAGCATCCCCTACTGGGTTTGAGAGTCCAAAGTGAACCTGAAGTTCGTCCACAAAGAGGTGCCAGGTAGAGAGCCAGGTAGGCGTATAGCCAAGGTCTTCCTGTTGTAATGCAACTTTGAACCAATCTTGTGTTACACTGGAGAGGTAGGTTATCGCAAAATTGATCTTCTCTTCATTGGTGGAAAATTGCAAAGGGTTGGCATAGAAAAAGAGTCGGCATTGGAATAAAAAGTGGTTGAGCTTGTAGGGGTTGGAGCTGTCAAAAGTATCTGGAATGTGGGCCTTTGATTGGTGTGGTTTTGGTGCCGATCCTCTGTTAAGGTTTTCCAATAGTTATTGGAGAGCCTTAGCTAACTGATTGCTAACGAGGTTACAGTCAGACACAAGTGGGGTTTGGAACACAGAAGTAGGAACAGGATTAGGAGCGTCGACCCAGTCCAGGTCGTCGTCGACATGAGGGACAGTGGAGGGATCCATACCATGGAATTCTGAAGATTCCACTAGAAGTGGAGATGAGTGGGGTTGCACTGAAGTGCGAGGTGTCCCTAATTGGAGACGTCTTGACCTCCTTGGGAGGCCAGAAGTGAAACAACTGATAGTTTGGTCAGTGAGAGGAATGGAGTTACTCCTGGAAGAGAAAGCTGCAGATTGACGAGATATCAAAAACTAAAGCACGACAGGAACCAGTGTGAGTCTGTAAATTCTGTCAAGGACAGAATTATAATCCGGAGTAGAGTAAAGTACTACATTAGATAGAAATATTACTTAGTGAGAGTATAAAGAAAGCTATGGCAGACAGTCAAGGACAGCGGAGCAGATAACGACTTTATTGAACGATCTTGGCTTTAACTTATGTGTTGCACCCTGGTCTCCGGTCGTGAGTTGGTCGCATATTTCGGAATGATAGAAGTCATCAAGACAAAGGTCCCAAGAGATAAATGAAGGAGTCGGAGTGAACAAGACGAGATTAGGACCAGATAACGTTAATTTACAAACTGAGGAAATATACTGTAACTACTCAGTACTTATAGAAAGTGCGGAATAGGAGGAGAGTAGTCTATGACGCTATCCTACTATTATTCTTTTTTAGGAGAATTATTAGGAGAAAATAAATTACATAATTATCATATTTCCGGAATATGACAGTAAATCAGCTATGGCTTCATCTAGGTTTGCAGGAATATACAAAAAAGTCATATAATATCTTTCTCCTCTTTCTCTATTCCAAACAGAGGCAGGAGGAATGTTCTGAAGTAAAGGATAACAATAATAATTATCATACCAAATATCTATTCTTCCCTCTAAACTTTCTCTTATTTAATATTTTCTCTACTTTGTATTCTTTTTCTTCCTCAATTATTACTAGTGCTAGCTGTTTTTTTTCTGGCCCTCTACTTGATTTCTGTACCTTTGTACTCTACTAACATTTACTACTAGATGTATCCTAATACTACTTGGTAATTCCAGTTTAATTGTATTTGTTAAGATTATTTTCTTGACTTTATAATGTAAGACTCTAGCCACAATGACTTAAGTCCACTCCAAGTCAGAGTTGACAAGAAGAACTCGATAGAGTTCCCATTTGATTTTGTACACTACTTATACATTTTACTACTATGGCTATGCAACATCCTCCCATGGTCCTCATGTTATTCCCATTATGTGTCTATCTCCTCACATTGTTGTGACTGTGACTGTGACTGTGACCAATGTCATGCTTTTTTGTGACTGTCACATGATGCTTTCCCATGCTCTACCTTAGTAATGATCTAACTAAATAAAAGAAAAGAAAAGAAAAATAGAAAATGACTTAGCCGTTTTGCCAAGTCATGATATATAAGGCCTAATAAATTGTTCTGTTAATTTTTCTATTCTCCTTCCTTGTATCTGGTACTTCAGATCTTTAGTGCTAAGGAGCATCCAGTCTTTTACTCAATATTTCTCTGTCTCACTCCTTTTCTTATCTGCATACTTTCTTATTTCTTCTGGACTTCTTTTTAATGCTGCTTTTGCCTCCTTGTAAACTTCCTTTATTCTCATTGCAAATTCTTTTACCTTTTTGAATTTCCTTTTCTTTTTCATCTCAAATCCCATGTACAGGTCTAGTCCAATATTGTGGGGATAGCTTTTAGACTACCTGCATAATGATAATGATAATATAAAGTGTGCTTTGCTTCTCTCTTTTATTTCTTTAATTATATTCTGTTATTTCTATTCCTTTATTTTCTTATTATATTTCAATTCATTAAGTAATTAATTATATAAAATAGTAAAAATGACATGAGAATGGAACTTAACTTAGAACTACCAAAAACCACTCTATTCTAGACACTTTCCTCTTTGAACTTAAAAACCTTCCTACAAATTGGAGTTCACTGTGAGGGGATAGTTGTCTTTCCTCTAATCCTATAAGTCTTAGTGCTAGCATATTAAGAACAAGAAGAAGAATCTATCCTAAGAAAAGACCAATGGACATTATAAGGCCCAAGAAAGTAGCTAAAGAGATGTCATGACTTGGCAAAATGGCTAAGTTATTATTTATATTTCTTTTCTTTTCTTTTTCTTTTCTTTTATCTTGGACTTACTACACAAAAGGAAGTGCAGGAAAGTGTCACATCACAAGTGTCACTCAGTCACAGTCACATCACATGATGTCACATGATAGGTCACATGATAGGTATGAGAAGGAAGTGCACAGACCATGTAGTACTTGTATAAGTAGTATAGAGAATTTAACAGGAACTCTATCGAGTTCTTCTTATCAAACGCTGATAAAGAAGCAGTTGGCTTAATTCTGGCTTTGGAGTTAGCTAGTCTGACAAGAGAGCAATAAGCCTAAGGGACCTCAGATAGAAAAAGAAAGTCTAAGGGAACACACAAAGAGAACTATTAAATCCTACTGAAAATTTAACTATGTTAATGTCAATGGCTACTGGATTTTGGGCATGCCAGCCCCAGGATCAAAACAAGCTCCAGAATTTGATTCATGAAATCCAAAGGAGTTGAAGGAGTTCTTGGAGAAGTTTAAGGAATTAGCTGAGAGATATAGCTTGATAACAAAAGAGAGAACAAAGATAATGGTGAAGTATATGGATAAGGAAATGAAGAAGTTTTGGAAAAGACTAGAAGGATATGGGAATAATTATGCAACATTGAAAAGGAAAATAGTAGGGGCTTACTTGAAAACCCTCCTAGAAAACAAGCTGATAGTGGCCTAGCTGGTCAAGTTGGTCAAAAAGTCAGCAAGGGATGTTATTGAAGATGAGAAAGACCTTGACACTTACTATTGGAAGTCTTGGATTGTGGCCACTAACCTTGTAGAAGCAAATATCATAAATGTAAGACAATATAACAAATATTTTTGGAAACAACTCTCTTAAGAGCTTTAGTATGCAATCAGTGATCATCTTGAAGCACAAGATGCTGACTTTGAGAGTGACCAGGTCCCAGAGGTTGAGAAGACAATAGAAACAAGTTGCTTTATATTAAGGAAGGCAGTTGCAAGAGAAAGATAGGGTAAAATATCAAAGAAGAGGAAGAAAGGAAGAAAAGGAGAGTTGAGTGACAAGGAGTTGGATGACAAGGTAATTAGGGTAGAGATAGGGTCAGATTTGAATAGTGAGAAGGATGAGAAAAAAAAGAGAAAAAGCCAGCAAAAGAGGGGATAAGAAAAAGGAAAGTACACTTTGAGAATGAGAGGAAAAAAAAGAAAGACAAATAGAAAAAATGTCAGCAACTGACTTAAGATCCTAGTCTAGGGTTTAGACCAGAAAGCTCTTCAGGGTTAGAAGAGAACTCAATAGAGTTCTCACTTTATTTAGCTATACATAATCTTTCTATTTGTACTCATTTATTTTACAAGTGTCTAATGTCCACTGGTTTGATTCTAGTCTATTGAAAGGGTGCAAAAGGGAATTGCATACTAGAACAAACAATAAGATATAGTACCAGCTTTCAATTGCATGCTAAAGGTTTGAGAAGAGATGATAGAAGTAAAGGTTTTAAAATAAAGATAAAAACTAAATATTATATGCAGCTTTAGATAAAATAAGTTAAGTTGGTAGTCAAAATGAGAGTAAGATCTCCCTAGATTGTCATCATATAGTCTCCCTAAGGTGTCAACCTTTACACACCATGTGTCATGACTTGGCAAAATGGCTAAGTTAATATTTATATTTCTTTTCTTTTTCTTTTTTTTCTTTTAGATTATTACTAAGGGGGAGTGTAGAAAATATCACATGATAGTCACAGGGTCACAAAGACATGACATCAGTCACAAGGTCATGGTCACAGCATGTGATGAGGTAGTCATATGATAGAAATAATATGAGGACCATAGGAGGATGTTGCACAGCTACCATAATAAATTGTATAAGTAATGTAGAAAATCAAATGGGAACTCTATCGAGTTCTTCTTGTCAACTCTGACTTGGAGTGGACTTAAGTCATCATGGCTAGAGTCTTATACTATGATACTAACTCAACTAGAAAATACAGTTAGTTGGTTATTCATGGACTTTTCATACTTAATTGTCTCCTTGTCTGTATCCTCAATACTGAACTTTATGGGTGTGATGTAATCCAAGTGTGCACCTAGCCAAGCTTTTCCAGCCTGCTATCCTCTCTAAAGCTTACTTGAGTTATGTTTGCTATTCCTCTCTAGATTGAGTTCTAGGTATATTTTGTGTTCTACTCAAGACATTCTACTGACTCCAAACTCTTACACTCAATAGTTTTGCATTTAACAATTCCAGAGGCAGTAATAATGAAGGTAAGTGCCAAGAGGTTCTCTTTTTCTTCTTTGTTCTCCAGATACTATATTAAAGTTATCACAAATGTCTGAAACTCAAATTCCTTTTAGGACTCCCTTAACTCATCCTCACTCTAAGTCCCCCCAAACTTCCAAGGCTTACATGTCTCTCTCCTAGATCCTTTCTATTAATAACATGTCTCTATTGCTGTTTTCTTCTAGAATTTTCTGCTTCTTTTATTGTTATTCTTCTTATAGTTGGCTTGTGATTTAAAACTCCTTAGTTACCTGTCAAGTATTAGTAAGCTCTAATTATTGTCCAATTTCTCTAAGTTGCATCCTAGGTGTTATTTATCTAAATATATCTGATCTGATACCATTAACACTTATTTACAATCAGAAGCACATCTGTCTAAGTCTGTCTCTAGTACACAAATGGCTCTAGAGCTCCAGTCTACCATCTTTTTCAAGATATATCCAATACCAAGTAGATCTAGAATGTTACCATCTAATAATACTCTCTATAACCAGATGCTAGCTTATCTTGCTTATCTCCCAAGGTCTTTATATGAGCTCTAGGTCCATTTCTACTGGCTCACTGTTTCATATAACTGTTTGGTACATTCTAAGAACTTATAATGGATTCTAGAGAAAATTCTGATTAGAGATTTGGTAGTATAAGGTGTATCAAATATTACTTTCTGTAGCAAATTTGCTTGTAGCATAATACCAATATGAGGCCCAAAATATATTCAGGCCTAAAATTAAACAAATTTCATGACTTTATACCCTAAACATAGAACTAAGATAGAATCATCTACTAGAAAGCAGAGAAGACACAAAGGACTACTATTAACAAAGCTGGCTACCTTGCTATGTAGTAGTGTACCTAGGAACATAAGGTTACTACCACTAATAGGCCAATTACTTGAGAACCAGTGGAGTTGAGCCCATGGCCCCACAGTATTATCACTAAGAATAATGGCTTAGTCAGAAAAAGAAGCCTTATGTGAAAAAGTCTAGAAAGACACCTATTACAAGGGAACAGGACTGATGGCCCTACAGGAAATAAGAATAGGATATAGCATCACCCAATCAGTGATGGCTAAGAATAGGACAGTAATCAAAACTGATCTGTCTTGACTAGAAACAGAGGAGAAACAAAAGAGCCTCAGGAAGCTATAGAAGCTATACCTAAAACTTCTAGGACCAGAAAGAAAAAAGACAGGTCCCAAGTCACTAAGATAAGAAGAGATTGCCATGGGATCAGTGGTAGATAACCTGGTAACTTGGCAAGGGTGGAATGGACCTGGTAAAAACCATAGAAAATAATTAGTGAAAGACAAAGAGGTATGGGATTCTCTATTACTACCAGAATGATTGTTATATTAATAGATTATGACTGGATTGATTATTTTCTCTATTATTTCATATATTTCATTTGTATTTCTCAAAACATATAAAAACCCCACTTAGTAGGAAGAAAACAAGCAATCTCAGTTGCCTCTTTTCTCTATCTGGGTTTTCAAAGTGGAAATCTATTTTGGGAGTGATCAGATCAGTGATTCAGTTGCTTCAACTCAAGACTAAGTCAAAAACAAAGAGACTACAGGACAAGTGACTTAGCTGTAGAGACAATGTCATAGGAGCTCTAAGATAGAGTTTGGCATTGCTAGGGAGTTGAGTTTTACAGGAAGAATTCATATTTGATCACATAGTCAAGAGTACTACTGTGAGGATAGTCTGATCACATAGCCAGAGAGTGCTACTATGAGAACAACTTTGAAATAGGGTATTAGGATGATACTAGCCAGGCAGAACTCAGGACCAGAGCTAGAATAGTAGTCTAGAACTGAGAATTGGATTTTGAACATCACTGCTACCACAGTATATTAGCAGAACTTTATCTAACTTCTTTCATCTTCAATTTTGGATTCATTTTCCCATGAATTTGCATAAGGGACACTGTGCTGAAACACAGTGTCAGCTAGAGTGCTTTCTTAGAAGACCACACATTTTATTTATTTAAAAAAACTTATATTTACCACTACTTAAACAGTAGTCAGGGAACTCTAAATAAAAGAGAACAGGAAAAGCCCTAGTATAAACAGCCTCTTTACTGAGTAGCCATTTAGGCAATATAAGTGATATTTTTCACTATAATAACTATAATAATCAGCTCAAGAGACAAGTCTAACTCCCCAGAGATAACTACTAGACACTCTGTTGTGAACTTGTGTACACCACTTAAGTAGCAGAGTAGTAGCTATAACCACTACTACAGAGACCTCACAAAAATTGCCCAGACAGTTTCATAATAGATCTATACTAGAACTCCCTCCAGAAGTGCTCTTAAGAGTAGAAAAGACCTTAGAAAGTTTGCTTCCAAGAGAATGATGTCATATCTTGACAGCTGTCAACCTTAGAATAACTATAGTTACTATTATATCATAGCTATTAATCCTGATGGTTAATTATAACTAGGACTAGAAAGATGAGTCCTCTCAAGAGTCACATTGCAAACCTGAGAAAAGAAGACCAAGCCTTGTTAAAGGTATGAGAAGATAACAAAGAAGTAGCAGAAAGATTAGGGAAGTCAAAAAGAGAGATAGAAGAAAGTAAACCAATAAAGACAATGTAGTTCCACTTGAGATTGGCATCTCTTATTACCAATCATTAAGAGACTTGAGAGCCATCTAGCATTCAGAGAAGTATAGCGACTTAGTCTAAATGACTTAATCATCCTCTAAGTCTAAGTTGACAAGGAGAATTCATGTTATGACTTAGCAAAATGACTAAGTCATTATTTAATATTTCTTTTCTTTATTACTAGGGTAGAGCATGGGAAAGTATCACATGACCATCACAGAGTCACAAAGGTGTGACCAAAATCACAGAATGGTCATGTCACATGGGAGTCACAGGTCATGGTCACAGCATATGACAAAGAAGTCAGCTGATAGACATAAGGACTGTGGGAAACAAGATGCATAGCCACAATAGTAATTGTATATATAGTATAGCAAATCTAACAGGAACTCTATCGAGTTCTCTTTGTCAAATGCTAATAAAGAGCAGTTGGCTTTATTCTGGTTTAGGAGTTGGCTCACTGACACTAGAACTCAATTCACTTTAGAGCACTATCTGCCTTGGACCTTGCTCACTCTCTTATCTCATCCAAATCAACCCTCAGCCACTGATCATTGTGATTAGCAGTCACCTCCATACATAGCTAGTGTTATGCTGTTAGAGAATTTTCTGCAGAAAAGTAGCATGGGATAAAAGTTATAACCTTGGGTTTCACTATTGGAATCCACTCTAGAGACTTCCTACAAGCCCCAGACATAATCTAGACCCAAAATTGGGTACTTCTCTTAGGTAGTG
>Ga0153958_1000116_pt1 | contig 16856 bp, 14 predicted proteins | sample TSFL042MetaG_FD_104719 | JGI IMG/M metagenome (GOLD analysis project Ga0153958, IMG submission 104719) | Attine ant fungus gardens microbial communities from Florida, USA - TSFL042 MetaG | ecosystem: Host-associated > Fungi > Mycelium > Unclassified | place: USA: Florida, Wekiwa Springs... | reverse complement strand
GAGAACTCGAAACGTACACATAAGTCTACGTAGATAAAGTGATCCGTCATACTTACCAATTTTGTCCTTGACATTAAACAAGGAAGAGATGGAAAGATCTTCATACTCTAGTTGAAGTCAGGAACAGGATTATTGGTCTTGAGGGCTTACTGTCGGCCATTCGAGAGCTTGGCTGCTGGAAGGAAAGCTCGACTTGGTGTTGTGTCGTCGGCTTTTGTAATTGCCGGGACTTGATTTCAGAAGCACGTGACATAGTGTCAGTACATAAGTGTGCGTACATAAGTGGACATGACATAGATTTCTGTAGAATCCTACTTGCAGCTCTTCCCCTCCTCCCATTATTATCACTCTTGCCTAAATATATCAAGAGCATAAGATATGGTAATGTGCAGTAATACCTGTCAAAGAAGAACTCAGTCCCTGAATGCACAGAACCAAATGCATAACCTATGGGTCCCACTAGGGACATGGGTCCATGTGATTATATAAGCATTAGTAAGTGCAGAAAAATGCTGATAAGCCCATATCTAGTATCTAGTATCTAGTATGAGGTTTTTATCTGGGCCTTCAGCACTAAAACCTGCTATGAACTATAATACTGGACAAATAACTGCTCAACTAGATGACACTGCATTCAACATACAACAGGGTCACCCCACTGCATGGGCTGCAGACAACAGCCCTTACAGCACATCCTCCTCCCCCATGGATGACAAATCCACTTTCTCCAAATGTGACTATGCTAAGTATATGGCTGCTTAGAATAACATAGAAGTAGAGGTCTCTCTTACCTTGCCCCCCTCAAACACACCAATGTATGACTTTTTGCTACCCCCTTCCCAATCCCCACATGTCTCCAATAAGGAGACACTTAACCATATACCTAATGGTAATACCAACACATCAACAGAACCTTCCCCTCCTATGGTCATCTCCTATAGCGCCAATGTTCCAGCTAATCCCAGCCTGTGGGATGGCAACTTTATGGCAATATCCCTCTTTGGAACCAATGAATTCCTTTACAGCGATGTACACAACATGGTATGTTTACTACAATATATAATATGCTTTCTTAAGCAAAGAAGCTTCACTGGTCGCAACAGCAACAATATTGCACAGCTCAAACTATTTAGAGAATCTGCCTAGGACTTTATATCAGCTATTTTCAAAGCTAGGTGGGATCAATTGTACTCATCTGACTCCACCTCCATTAGGGATAAGATAAAAACCCACCTCAGCAATCTCAAAGATCTATCACAAATGGTTACTTACTATTTGTGATGGGTGCTTTGATACTTTAAAGAGTTCAAAAATGTGAAGTTAGACAAGTGACAAAAGATATTGTTAAGTCTGAGGTCTAATCCTCAGACAGGAAGTCCTTATATACAGGATTATGATAGTCTGTGCACTAGGACAGATTATCACATGCTACTACCTATTGTTCTACATATAGTAGTGCCTTTGTACTTAAAATAGTAATAACTTAACCATATGGAGGCTGTCCTTTGTTCTAAGAAAAAGACAGATGACTATCTATGAGTAATTAATAAAGTTCATATACAAACATTGAGGCCTTCATATCTCCACTAATATTAATCTTCTTAAGGTTGTTTTAGGCTTATTATAAGCATTATGAGGTAGGCTTCTGCTGAGCCTAGAACTGAAGCATTGATCATGGCAGTTTCTGAGATATTAGCAATTTAATAAATGGTAACATGATGGTTACCAGTTGATCTGCTTAATATCTCAGCCAATATTGATTGCATTGAGACATGACTGGCATCGATTGAAAGGTCTTTTTGAGGGCTTTCCATAGCTTTTGAGACTGTGAAAATTGTTGAAGAATTGATAAAGATATAGCCAAATGAAGTTTGTAACAAGATCAAGATATCAAGTCTTATGACAACTCTACCCCCATAGGAGCTATCAACTGAAAAGTCCCCCCTCTAATACTACCCTGTCTCACCAGAAAACAATTGGAGAAATCAAAAATTCACAGCAAAACAGCTAGGTCCCCAACCTATGCTCAAGCTACCAATTCATTAGTAAATATTCTAAAAATTAAGAAAGCCTTCCCCAAACTCCCAAACAAGAAAATCATCAAAATCCACAATGTTGCATTTCCCAATCCAGGCCCTAAGAGTAAAAAGATTTAGTCAACTACTAAGGGTCTATCCTAAAAGCAGGCCTTAGTTCTAGTTCCCACCAGCTTAGCTAACACCATCATAGAAGAAGCTAACAATCATGTTTTTCAGATCAACAGTTTATTGAAGAACATTAAGTCAACATTGAGAGCTAAATTCATTTGCCCATGTTATAGTGGCATTTCTATTAACACCAATGGTGTCAGACTAGCCAACTCCAAAGCCAGAATTAAGCCAACTGCTCCTTTATTAGCATTTGACAAGGAGAACTCAATAGAGTTCCTGTTGGATTTCTTACACTACTTATACAAATGGCTAACCCTAATCCTGTACTAAAGTCCTGCACTTCCTTATGAGTCACTTTTATCTCGCGCATCCATTGATAAGAAAATAAAAGAAAAGAAAAAGAAAAGAATATTAAATAATGACTTAGCCATTTTGCCAAGTTATGACAAATGGTGTCCCAAACCCAAGTGATCTTACTATTATGGAACACTATCTCAAGTCAATTGAGGGTGCAAAAAAATAATGAAATCCTAGTCCCTCACTTACCTCAATCCAAGTTATATCTAAAAATTACTAGTATACCATATGTTCAACCAAGTGGGGAAAAACTCACTAGTGAGGATATCACAAACTGTTTTAGACACCTAGAACTCTTTGAATCAATCTCTCTAGCAGCCAAACCAAGAATCATCAAAGTATTCCCCAAGTCTGATATGACTATTATCTGGTTTAACATTTGGGATTCCCAAAGTAGTTCTAAAGCCAAGCTACTGATTAATCATTCCTTTAATTTTGGTAGATCCACTGCCACCATCAGGGCCACAAACATGAACTCTGGCACTCCCCAATGTCACAATTGCTGGAAATAGGGTCATTCAACTTTCTCCTATAGAGCTTACAGATCCAGATGCTAGAAGTGTAACAGATTCCATAAACTTGAGCACCACAGGGATATGGCATGGTGCTGCAAGGCTAACCCCAAGCTCAACCCACTGAGACTTGAAACAGTACAAGGCACTCCATGTCTTCATGTTTTCAAATGCATAAACTACAAAGGCAAACACATAGCAGATGATTACAAATGCCCTTTCTAGAGGAATTACTTCAATCAAGAATAGCATACCAAAAAAGCCTGAGAAACTAGAGCTAATTCAATTTGCCTAGCCATAGACAGCAAGAAAGTATGATTGGATAAAAACTTACAATTTTCTCTCAGAATGTTAGAAAAAACAAAATTCTAACCAATATTATCCTAGAAAGCAATAAAAATACAACTGATATTATATTCATCCAGGAACCCCCTAGATTCCTCATCTGACATACTCCTAGTCATACCAATCCCTTAGGTGATCCCCTCTACAGTACTCTTCACTATCCTGACTAAATGCTTTTTATCTGCCAAGATACATTACAAGAAAACTATGCATGAGTTGCCACATATGTTAACAAATGACTCCTAAAGATGAGATTCATCCTATGTCATGACATAGTCAATCACCAGGATATTAATGTTTTGGCCTTCCATAATGACCATAATATAAATTTCATTATCAATATCTATTCTGATAGCAATCAAACTGCTTTATGCTTTTTGAGCCAAAACATTATCAATCTAGACAACTGTTATTGAAGGGCTATGATGGCTCTTAGTGATTACCCTAGATAGATATTCGGGAAGAACTCAATGGAGTTCTTTATTGGATTGAGCTACTACTTATACTACTTTATAAGTAGCTGTACCCTAAAGTCCTGTGGTCACAAGCCTTTCCAGAATATTCTATGGTCACATGACTCTGGTCACGTGGTTTGCTTACTTAAGTTCCCACACTATTTATATCTTGACCCCATTGTATGTCTTGATATTATAGATCAAATGTTCAAATGCATGGGAAACTATTTCCTTCTTGGGGCTCTCATAACAACAATACATTAATCATAATAGGAGACTTCAACATACAAGATAGTGATTAGGACCCAAACTTCTGCCATTACTCTATCCATACTGAAAACCTTATTACTATTGCTGATAGCCTAGGTCTAGAACTTTCCCCATCCTTAAACCCTGGTTCTACCAGGTTCACAGATAACCCTCGCAATTCTAACTCTGTCATAGACCTTGTCTTCCTACCCCCCAACAACAGAGGGTTTGGCTAACATATGCTCTACCTGTCATGACTTGGCAAAATAGCTAAGTCAATATTTATATTTCATTTTCTTTTCATTTCATTTCTTTTCTGATTATTATTTTTCTTTTTATTTTATTTTATTTTATTTTATTTTATTTTATTTTCTTATCAATGGATGCATGAGAGGAAAGTAACTCATAGGGGAGTGCAGGATAAAAGGAAGGGTTAGGGTTACTTTTCATGTATAAATAGTGTACAGAATCCAATGGGAACTCTATTGAGTTCTCTTTGTCAAATGCTGATAAAGAGTAGTTGGCTTTATTCCAGCTCAGGAGTTGGCTCACTGACATTATCCCAATATCCACAAACCATCAGATCACATTTCTCTTGTTATTGAAGTGGGTATAGCAGACACTAATATTAACTACAGTATTAAGTCAATTAGCAAAGACAGTGAGAAGAAGAAAGACTTTATAACATTACTAATCAAGGAATTATCCAACTTGAACTCATGTTATGAGAGCCCCAGAAAGGAAAGAGTTTCCTGCGCATTTGAACATTTGATCTCCAACATCAAATCGTACAACAGAAACAAAGATATAAATAGCATGGGGATTAAGTAATCATATCACATGATAAGATCATGTGATCATAGAACATTCTGGAAGAACATGTGATTGTGTAATAGTAGAGCACAGCCACTTGTAAAGTAGTATAAGTAGATAGTTAAATCCAACAGAGAACTCCATCAAGTTCTTCCTAGACACTTATCTCGAGTGATCCTTGAGTTGTCAAGACTTAGTGATAACAAAAGAACTCAATACCACTCCCGAGCACTGATCACCTCGATCCCTGCTCATATTCATTCTATGCGCAGTTGGCTTAATACCGGCGCCACAAGTGAATACCCCCACCACCACTCACTCTCTTATCTTCCTTGCTAGTGAGCACAGCGCTCACAAGCCTCTTGGATAGTAGGCCCTAGCTGTAAAGGGGACTTCTCAGTCAGGAGAAACTGAAGGAGAAGACTGAACACCAAGTCCAGGTGTTTTGTTCAAGTCCTGACCTGTTAATTGGGCCTGTTAGCTACTACTCTTCCTTGTATAAGCTTCGTGCTGTCGTCCATTGTGACGGGTACATGCAGGAGATTGGCGGTTACTTCTTAAAAGGCCGCTTAGCTTAGGGGTTCCCTTCTTAGGGGCAATCGTTTACATTTTTGATTAAGACAGTAGTCAGTAAGGCAATAGGAGTCTAGACAGGAGAAGATTGTGCTCCCTGTTAGACATAGCCTTAAGTTTGCCCTGGACCAAGAAACTGAATCCGAGTATGAATCATCACCTTCCCCATCACCATCACCACCACCACCACCCTACGACATGTCACAGCAATAACAACAGCAACAACAGGGGGAACTATCCCAGGCGCCCACCCCCCGCCAACCACCACCACCAACTAGAGAGGAGCAACTCCTCACCATGATCGCCACCCTGCAGCAGCAGGTTAACACTATGCTCCTCCAGTAGCAGGGGAGCTGAGTAGAGGTCGCAAGGCCTCAAGTATTCAATGGGAGGATAGAAGAGGTAAGCGCATTCATTAACGCGGCTCGCATATACATTAGGATGAAGATGACGGAGGAGGCAGCAACAACCCAGGTAGCCTGGGTGTTATCTTATGTGCAGGGAGGAATAGCAGAAGCATGGAAGGACAATCTGATAGACGAGCTGGCCAAGAGAGAGTCAGAAGTGGAAACAGTAGAGCAGCTGTTTTCAAAAATCAGAAATGACTTTGGGAAAACATCAGAGGAAGAAAGAAAGATCGAGCAGTTGTGGACAATAGAGCAAGGAGGAAGGACGTGCAACGAGTACGTCCAAGAATTCAAAAAGGTTGCCAAGGGGAGCGGCTACGAGGGGTGATCCCTCATTGAAGAATTCAAGAGAGAGTTGAACGGAACAATAAGAAGGAAGTTGGCAGAGGCAAAAGAGCCCCCAACCACCATAGGAGAGTGGCAAGAAAGGGCAGTCAGATTGGATAGAAATCAGAGGCAGAGTAGGGCAGAAGAAAGAATGCTGGGGAGAAATGCAGTGCACCCAGGGGAAAATGCACAGCCAAGGGGAGGCTTTGGAGGGGGGTTGTATGGAGGAAAAGGGGGGCAAATAACCTGGCAGGCAGGAGTTCCGCAAGCAGGAGGAAATAGAGGAGGAGGAGGCAATACATTTAATAGAGGAGAATATCAACCGGGTCCACGGAGAGACCCAAATGCAATGGATGTTGATAAGGGGAGGGGGGGGATAGAACGTGCTATTACTGTGGAAAATTTGGACATATGGCCCAAAATTGTTGGAAAAGGAATAAAGCAAGGGTAGTGGAGACGCCGCAAGAGTCGGCAAAAGAAAATGGAGGACAGTGAGCTCTCAGCTGGCCTCCAATAATCTGTACAGTGTATTGCGCCCAGAAAAACTGGGCAATAAATTAAATTGTTCAAAAAACACTGAGAGAGCAAGAAACGTGCAGTGCACATTACGACCACTAAGAGAAGTATGGATAAAAGTGGGGTTAGAAAAACTGGAAAGTCATGAGGGGGTAGCAGTAAGAGCTCTGCTAGATAGCGGAGCAACAGGTCTATTCATGAATACGACCTTTGCAAAAGAAAAAGGGTTCAAAATGGAGAGGATGAGGAAACCCCTGATGGTCAAAAACATGGATGGAACAATAAATGTGGGAGGAGCAATAACGCACTAGGTCGAGTGCAATATGTTTTTTAAAGGACATGTAAAAAGAGTGAGAATGGACGTGTGTAATTTAGGAAAAACAGAGGTCATATTAGAGATACCATGGTTGGCCGCCCATAATCCAGAAATAGATTGGGAGAAGGGGGAGGTAAAAATGACACGATGTCCACCTATATGTGGAAAAAAGAAGCTAGAAGAAAAAAGAGAAGTAAAGAGAGTAGAGAAAGACAAAGATGAAGAGGTACTAAGGAAGTTAGTACCTAAGAAGTTTTAGAAGTGAAGGAAGGTGTTTGGGAAAAGGGAGTCAGAGCGAATGCCAGTGCAAAAGGCCTGGGATCATGCGATAGAACTAAAGGAAGGCTTTGTGCCAAAAAAGGGCAAAGTGTATTCTCTATCAAGAGAAGAAAGAGAGGAAATACAAGTGTTTGTGGAAGACCAACTAAGAAAGGGGTACATTCAACCATCTAAATCACCCCAGACATCGCCAGTACACTTTGTAGCAAAAAAGGACGGAAAGCGAAGAATGGTGCAAGATTATCGTCACATTAATCAATGGACGGTAAAAAATGGATACCCCCTGCCTCTCATTGCAGACATATTAGATAGAGTAGGAAAGAGGAAGATATTTACGAAGTTGGATCTGAGGTGGGGATATAACAATGTCAGGATCAAAGAAGGAGATGAATGGAAAGCAGCATTCACCATGCATATTGGAGCATACGAACCCACTGTAATGTACTTCGGGTTAACAAACTCCCCCGCTACTTTTCAAACGATGATGAATGACCTATTCTGGGACCTCATAAATCAGGGGAATACGGCAACCTTCATTGATGACATCCTAGTAGCAACAGATATGGAGGAGGGGCACGATGAGTTGGTAGAAGAAGTGTTGAAAAGGCTAGAAGAAAATGACTTGTTTGTGAAACCAGAAAAATGCAAGTGGAAAGTAAGGGAGGTGGAATTTCTGGGAGTAGTAATCAGGCCAAGAGGGGTAGAAATGCAGAAGGAAAAGGTGGAGGGAGTACTAAACTGGCCAGCACCCAAAAACATCAAGAAGGTACAAAAGTTCTTAGGCCTAGCCAACTATTACAGAAGGTTTATAAAGGACTTTGCAAAGATAGCGGCACCATTACATGCACTGGTCAGAAAGGAACAGAAATGGAAGTGGGAAAAGGAGCAAGAAGAGGTGTTTGGGAGACTAAAAGAGGTGTTCACAACAGAACCTGTTTTAGCGATACCAGATATAAATAGAGAGATGAGGGTGGAAGCAGACGCTTCAGACTATGCGACAGGGGGAGTATTATTGCTGAAATGTGAAGATGGCAAGTGGAGGCCAGTGGCCTTCATCTCAAAGTCATTAAACGCTACAGAACAAAACTATGAAATCCACGACAAAGAGATGTTAGCAGTGATCAGATGCCTTGAAGCATGGAGGCATTACTTAGAAGGGGCAAAACTGGAATTCGAGATCTAGACGGACCACAAGAACCTCCAGTACTTCATGACAAGCCAGAAGTTGAATCGATGACAAGCGCGATGGGCCCTGTATCTATCGCAATTCAAAAACATGTTCTAGGAAAAAGTATGGGGAAAGCAGATAGACTAAGTAGGAGGCCAGATTGGCAAGAAGGAGTGGAAAGAGATAATGAAGACCAGACACTGATTAGACCAGAGTGGGTTAGAGGGGTAGAAACAGTGATAAGAGAAGGGGATTTAAGGGAAAGGTTAAAGAAGGCACAAGAAAGAGATGAAAAAGTGGTAAAAGCAGTAGAAGAACTGAAAAAGGCAGGGGTAAAAACGTTGAGAGACGAGGAATAGGAAATAGAGGATGGAATAGTACTGAAGGAAGAAAGAATATACGTGCCAAAAGGGGAACTTAGGGGAGAGGTAATACAACTACACCATAACACTCCAGTAGGAGGGCATGGAGGAAGATGGAAGATGACAGAACTGGTTACCAGAAATTACTGGTAGCCAGGAGTAACGAAAGAAGTAGGGAGGTATGCGAATGGATGTAATGCTTGTCAAAGGTACAAGAATTGAAGCGAAGCACTGGCAGGAAAGCTAATGCCTAACATGATCCCCAAGAAACCATAGAGTCATATCTCAGCAGATTTCATCACAAAGTTACCACTAGCTTAGGAATACAACGCAATCCTGGTAGTATGCAACAGGTTTAGCAAAATAGTGCATTTCATAGCCACTACAGAAAAAACGTCGGCGGAGGGACTAGCCAAGCTATTTTGAGACCAGGTATGGAGGCTGCATGGCCTCCCAGAAAGCATCATATCGAACAGGGGAGTACAGTTTGCAGTGGGAATGATGAAGGAATTGAATAACTTGCTGGGAATTCAAACAAAACTTTTGACGGCCTATCACCCACAAACAGATGGGCAAACAGAAAGAATAAACTAGGAGTTAGAGCAGTACCTAAGAGTCTTCATCAACCACAGACAAGAACAGTGGCTGGATTGGCTAGGAATGGCAGAATTTGCATATAATAACAAAATCCACGCAGTAACAAAAAACTCACTGTTCAAAGTAAATTACGGACAAGACCCGAGGATGGGATTTGAAGGTAGAAGAAAAGGGAAGTATGAGGCAGTGGGGAAATTCGTGGAAAAAATGAGGAAGATCCAGGAGGAGGCAAAAGCGGTACTAGGAAAGGCACAGGAGGAGATGAAGAAGTTTGCAGATAGGAAACAAGAGAAGGGAGAAGAATACAGAGTAGGGGACTCAGTACTGCTAAGTATGAAGGACTTGAAATGGCAGATGAAGGGGAGAAGATCAGAAAAGCTGATGGAGTGCTTTGTAGGGCCCTATAGAATCAAGGGAATCATCTCTAGTAACGCAATAGAGTTGGAACTACCCAGAACCATTAAAATACATCCTGTAGTAAATGTAAGTAGGGTATGACTCTACAAACCACAGGTAGAAGGGCAGAAGAAAACACCACCAAAACCAGTCATTATCAAAGGGGAAGAAGAATTTGAAGTGGAAAAAATTCTGAACAAATGAGTAGTACAGGGGAAAGAAAAGTTCTTGGTACAATGGAAAGGGTATACAGCAGAAGGCGATACATGGGAAAGTAGGGAAAATCTAGAAAATGCAAAAGAATTGGTCAAAGAGTTTGAGGGGGAGTATGGGGAAGAGGCAGAAGAACTGAGGCGACAGGAGCTGGAAGAAGAAGAGAAAGAATTTAGCTGGGAATTACCAAGGGAGTTCACAGCTAAACTACTATACAGTTGGAGGCGAAGAAGATATGAAAGGGAAAGAGAGAAGAGGTGGGACGAGAATTGGAGACGATGGAAAAATTCCTTGGGACAAGGAATCTTGAAGGGGGGGCCATGTTATGAGAGCCCCAGAAAGGAAATAGTTTCCCATGCATTTGAACATTTGATCTCCAACATCAAATCATATAACAGAAACAAAGATATAAATAGCATGGGGATTAAGTAATCATATCACGTGATAAGATCATGTGATCATAGAATATTCTGGAAGAACATGTGATTGTGTAATAGTAGAGCACAGCCACTTGTAAAGTAGTATAAGTAGATAGTCAAATCCAATGGAGAACTCCATTGAGTTCTTCCTAAACACTCACCTTGAGTGATTCTTGAGTCGTCAAGACTTAGTGATAACAACTCATCAGATATCAGAACCAAGGAAGACCAGGAAAACTTAGTCCAACAGCTGGCCTGCATGTTCAAAAATACATAGAACTGTCAGGAATTGACTCCAGGAGAAGTTCTCTGGGACTTGGCCTCAATGGTAAATTGAGCTAACCTTTATACTTGCCCCTAGGGATATGGCAGGAAGATTTATTGAGGAAAACAGATAAATGAGGGGACAATAATGGAGTCTCCTAAGGGAGAATGAAACTAAGGTAACTAAAACTACTGGCCCTATTTAATAGCTTAGAGAATTTTGGGGCAGTAAGATGACCTAAACAACTGACTAAGCTGCTCTGAAGAATGTGTGCATGCACACACAGTGTATGTCACAGTGTCATGGATTGTGACAGGAACAAGTACTCTAAACTAAAGCACATCACAAAATACTCAAAAGAATAGTAGAATCAAGATTACTCTATTAGTCTTAATAGATATCATTTATTAGGCAATATTTAACACTGAAAGGCATTCAAGGCAATTGTAAAAAATACCAAGAAAAAGTTCTTCAATGAAAAAATATATGAAATTGCATCCTCGAATAAAAGACCCTGGGACCTTATGAACTGGGTCCAGAAAAAACCCATGCCAGCAATAGAAACCATCTCATATGAAAATTGTCCCTGTAACACCCTAACAGATCTATGGCATGCTCTTTATACCTCCTACAACTCTATTGAAAACAAACTAGTTAACACCTGCTTTCTTAACAAGATCCCCCAAGAAAATACTATTGAGTGGCCTATCTTCTCTAAGCAAAAATTTGGGGATGCTATAGCTAAGTGCTTATCTTTGTCATTTCCTGGACCAGACTACATTTCCTGGAAATACCTAAAAACCCTGTTCTCTAATGATCTTTGCTTGGAAAAAATAAGAAACATAGCTAATACTTGCTTTAAATTAGAGTACTGGCCTTTCCACTTTAAATCCACAAGCACTGTTATCATACCCAAGCCTAATAAGGATTTGTATAGCTCTCTCAAATCTTTCTGCCCTATTGTTCTACTTAATACTACAGGCAAACTCATCAAGAAAGCCATTAGCAATAGGCTCCAGTTTCAAATGGCAACTAATAGCTTCTTAGATCCTAATCAGCTAGGAGACATTAAACAACAGTCCACTATCGATGCCAGTATCTATCTCACACATCTCATTCAAGTAAGATAGCTCAAGCAATATCACACTAGTATCATTGCATTCGATATTGCATAGTTTTTCCCTTCTCTGAATCATTCCTTTCTATCCATTTGCCTTAAAAAAGCTGGTCTTAACACTGACATCAGGGGTTTTTCAACAGTTACTACTCAGGGCATTCTACCACTTACTCCTAGAATAACTTCTCCTCTCCTTATTTCAACACCAATGTCAGAGTTGGCCAAGGCTTAGCTCTCTCTTCTATCCTCTCTACCATCTACCTCACTTCTATCATTAAAACATTCAAAAAAAGGATAAAAAATCTTAAAGAAAATATTCTGACTATATTCTTTCTTTTGTTGATGATAGTCTTTTAATTTCTCAAGAGAAAAGTTATTCATTATCTTCCTTCTTTCTTCTTTGTAGCTACAATATTGTGTCCAAAATCCTTCTCAATGCTAGCCTCATCATAGAACACAGCAAAACTGAACTCTTTCACTTTATGAGAGCTCAACACCCCCAACCCCTCTATTGACTTATCCTTTGTAGGGGGCCCCATCATCTCCCCTAAACCCATATAGCAATATCTAGGTTTCTACTTCAATTGCAAACTCAATTTCAACTACTACATGCACTTTTACACCACCAAATGCCTTTCTACTCTCAATGCCATGAAAATGCTAGGGAACTCCTCAAGAGGCCTTCTTCCTATCCAAAAGCAGCTCCTGTACAGAACCTGTATTCTACCCATCATCCTTTATGGGTTTCAGCTATAGTTCTTCAAAGGTACCCCTGTTGTAAAAAATACCAATAAACTAAAGAAGATACAGCAAAGAGCAGCCCTTTGAATAACAGGTGCTTTCTAAATCTCTCTATCTAAATGCATTAAAGGCATTGCAGGCCTTATTCCCATCACTCTATACCTTTGCAAACTAAATGGCAGACACTACCTATGTTATATCTTTATCTTTCTGTCACATGCCATTAACTCTCTACCTGATTCTCAACACACTAAGAATCAAACCCCTTATAGAGCTACCACTTCCAACCTTACTATGAAACAGCAAGCCAATCTTAAAAGCCCCATTAAGGATATCAATGAGTGCCTCAATAGGATTAGAAACTGCTTCAATTCCCTTCACCCTCTTTTCTCTCCTAGATCTAGGATAGTCAATCATTTCTCTAGTAGAATTAGCTTTCATTCTCCTTCTTCTTCTTCTGAAGACCTTTACCAACACCTTTAGAGTCTTAACCTTGCCTTCAGGTCATCTCAAGTAAACTACAACAGTACAGCTGTCATTGCAGACAGAGGTATTAAAAAATCTCATGTCACTACAGTAGCTGCTCATATCTGGTCCAATAACATGGTCATAAAAGAACTGCAAGTCAACTCTGTAAACATCACACCTCTCGAGGCTGAACTTATGGCTATTCACACTAGATTCATCCCTGCCATGGAAATAAATGACATTCATGTCATTACTATTATCACTGACTCTATCACTATAGCAAGGAAAATCCTAGAGTCCAAAGTTGACCCCCTCTAGAACATGTTTATTCTATTAGTCTCTGCAATCAAATCCTTCCTTAGCAAAGATGGCAGGAATAAAATTCACTTCTGGTACTGCCCCAGCAAAGCTAAATGGCCCAAATATAAACTCATCAATGACTAAGTCAAAGTAAACACATGTGTTCCTATACTCCCTAGCAAGGAGTTGAGAAAGAATATGATAATATTCTCTACAAATGGTAAACATTGTTTGCTAACAGCCTTAAGAAAGAACATTACTTTCTTAACTTTGAAGACAAAAAGCAAAAAGTCATCAAACCTACATATGCCAAAGGTAGCTTATGGCTCCCTATCATAGGGTTCACTAATTTACTATGTGCTCATTTCACCTATATGACTACTGAACATACCCGTATTGGAGAATACAGACAGAGATTCTTTCTGTACCTTTCCACTAGCTACCCATATGATAAAGCTAAGATCCAAACCTGTGAACATATTGTCATGGAATGCAATATGCGCAACCCTTCTACACAGCCATGCAACATCATTATTAACAGCTTTGTCCACTTCCTCACAGATAACCCTGGTGCATTTAGCTTTAACAATAGTTAAGGTCCTATTTGCCCTTTTCTATTCTTTTATATATTTAGTTCCCTTTTCTTTTCACATCTCTCTTAGTATTTAAGTAGGTACTTTGTACTTACCATGGTCTGCCTATGCACCCCATGTAATAAATTGATGATTTTTTTTAAAAAAAATCTGGGTCCTCAGCCCATCTAGAATCTTTTACTAATTCTGTGTTACTAAGTTTATATTGAAGTCAGTCTGCTTTGCTTCCTTTCTACAATAGTCTATGTGACAATGAGCAGTGTTGTCTGATAAGTTGCTCTGCTCCCTTCCTACAAAAGTAAGGTCATAGTCAGCTTACTTTGCTCACTGCCTATTCCAATTTTATTACAATTTATCATAATTTATTTTATGGAATGGAATTTTTTTAGTGAAAAGAGAGGTCATGTGACCAAATGAAATATACTGTTATACTTCTCACTCTTATCACCAACATCATTGGTAGTGTCCAAGTATAGTATAGTGAAACTTTTCTACTAGAATTCATATTTCTCCTATGAACATGAGCCTTGAACAAACCATTGCTAGACCTGAAGACACAGCCTTCAACATACAGCATAGATGACCTCTGTCCTGAATTAGTACTAGAGGTATTAGAACATGAAGTCTCAGTTTGAAGTATACAGAACTAATTCCATTGATGTACCTATTAGAACACAAAGTCTAACTATATTAACATAATGTATAAAATAGAATAATAAAAACATTTACCTCAGTCTGAAGTGTGCAGAACTGAGGTATAAGAAAAGTCTGTGCTAGTAGACATACTCATTGCTTACTAATCAATCAGAAGATATTGATGAGAGAAAAAAAAACAAAATAATAGTCTATAGAGAACCTTGTAAAGCCAACTGCTCTTTATCAGCATTTGACAAAGAGAACTCGATAGAGTTCCTATTGGATTTTCTACACTATATATACAATTACTATGTGGCTATGCTCTTTTATCTCCCATGGTCTCCATGTTACTCATCAACTGACTTCTTTGTCACATGCTGTAACTGTGACTTGTGACTCTGTGATGTGACCATGATATGACCATTCTGTGACTGCCATTATGCCTTTGTGACTCTGTGACTGTCACATGATAAGTATGGGAAAGTAGTACACAGACCATATAGTAGTTGTATAAGTAGTGTAGAAAATCTAATGGGAACTCTATCAAGTTCTCCTTGTCAACTTGGACTTGGAGTAAATTTAAGTCATCTTGGCTAATGTCTTACAGTAGGAGTATAAATGCAACAAGAAAAGTATATGGCAGACATAAGGTCTGCTAAGTAAAGAATATACCCCACTAGTAAAGCATACTATACATATAATGTTATTAATGAAAAAGAAGTAGTCCATGCCTAGGAGTCATAGAGGACACCTATATAACATGAGATTGATCATAACACAAGCTTAGGTCTAGTTTTCTAGACCTATTGTTTCTTTGAGTAATACTGTAGTAATATACATATAAGCCTTTCTTTTAGTAATCTGGTGCCTGGGGTCCATTGTGATTTTTATGCAGAAGAATAATAACTTCTTCTTAAGAGATGTTACAATTAACCTTATGTTATATAGGATTTTTTCATGAGTCCAATGCATGAACTGCTTTTTCTTTCAATATTTTCTCATCTATACTATAGCTCAGTCAGTACCTCACTGGTGAGGCATGTTCTTTACTCAGAAGACCTCATGTCTGCCATGTACTTTTCTCATTTTCACCTCATGGTACATAGGTATATATAGTAGTAGATACTCATCTATATTTCCTATGCTTTACTAATTGTATCATTCCCTTTCTTCCTCTACTCTAACTCACCCTCAAGTCTTTATTGAGTATTGCAACCTGAGTTACTCCTAAAGGTCATGACAAGAGAGTTATTAAAAGTAGAGATCTTCTGATAATAATCATATATTTTTATTCTTAGGATAGTAGTAAGTGATGTAGCAGAACTATTGTTAGAGATGAATTCTATTAAATTAGAACATCAAGAGAAAAGGGCTAAGAAATAAACACAGTAAGATATGGCCATTGTAGAAAACTATCAACTATTTACTTTATTTTAAAAAATTCTTCTAGCTCCTGTTTTTTTTTAGAAAAAAGAGAGGAACAAATATCTACTTCTGTATATGTTCTTGAGAATACTATACTTGATTTGCACAAACATAGAACAACTCAGGAATATAGAGCACAGATCACAATAGTAAAAGCAAAAAGACAAAGACAGATAAAAGGGGTTCAAATCAATTAAATAATAGAGAAATAGAGAAAGAAGATGCAGATGCTCTTGATTATGAAGGGCAGCAAATTTTTGAAAATAGAGAAGATAATGGAGACCTATATGTTGATAGAAATATGTGGGAAAATCTCCGGAGAGTTGTAAGTGATACATTTGAATAATTGTTGACAAATGGATTTTGACTAAATATCAGGATATTAGGAAAGGAAATATCCAAGAGTTAGATGCAGAAGATAATAGGTTAGGTGTGATGGTTTTTAAATACCAAAATCCTGTATACTTAACAAATAAACTAGAATTAAGAGACCATTATTCTAGATGACATCCTACCACCTTTTATTAATCTGTATTTGCTCTGCCCATAAGCTGTTCTGGGCTGCCACTCAGGTTGCATAGTCTATAGATGAGGTTTTGCTGCTTTGAGAACTGGTGGACTTGGTCCTGGCAGTTGGGTTAGTGGTTTCCCCTTGCGGGGTTCTACTTCGTGTAATGTTGATATGTTCATGTCTAAAGGTTTGATTATTAACATACTGGGGGTTTTTGTGGGGGAAGGGAGGTATATTTGCATTTTCTCTACCAGGCGCTACCATCATTGATGGTGGTGTGTGAGAAAGGAGCGATGCTTGACATCCCAATCCAAGCGGCGATTTTGACATCAGAATGTGAGCCATT
>Ga0153958_1000115_pt1 | contig 16868 bp, 23 predicted proteins | sample TSFL042MetaG_FD_104719 | JGI IMG/M metagenome (GOLD analysis project Ga0153958, IMG submission 104719) | Attine ant fungus gardens microbial communities from Florida, USA - TSFL042 MetaG | ecosystem: Host-associated > Fungi > Mycelium > Unclassified | place: USA: Florida, Wekiwa Springs... | reverse complement strand
TTAGGGGAATTATTAGGAGAAAGAAATTACATAATTATCATATTTCTGGAATATGACAGTACCCCCCCTTTAAGGCTGAGCCCTTGAAGCTTCTGTGCATAAGCAATATAATTATCACCTGACTCCAGTTATAAAAGTCTTTCTTTGCAGACTTTTAATCCTGAAAATCTACTATCATGTCCTCAACTAGTAACATTTCTGACTCTGACGATGAGCGCTACGAGGCCAACTTGGCTAAAAAACATGCTGAGGCAGAGGCCCTGCTCCGAGAGCAGGAGCAAAAAAACCGGCTTAAGCGTCAAGTCCAAAAAAAGGCAAAACTCAAAGAGCGGAAAAGGTTGGAGGAAGAAGTTCAAAGAAAACAGGAAAAAGAGGAATTCCAGTGCAGAGAGGAACAACACCAGAGGGATCTGGCACATCGTCTAGAGGCGGATTGCATCGCCACCGTTGAACAGCAACAGCGAAAAAACTGGATGAAAACATTCCATCTACCATCATCTCCTCCTTCCAACGAGGAGATGAACCTCCTCAATTATTCGCCTCTGACCAAGAGGCAACGTGTCCGGTACCTGCCTCAAGAAACTCCGGAGGCCCACCAATGACGTAAGGAGGTGGCCAGGGAAATGGGGTTACTAGTTGTTGGTGGAGGAAGTCTATGTGAAAGATGTGCAGATTTCGGAATACTCTGTATTCCTCAAAATCTGCCATAAGTAATTGGCCTGAATTGTTAAATTTCGCTAAGTCCTTCCTTTTTAGTCATACAACATCTTGCGCCCCCTGCACTAAGGCCAAGGCTGCTTGTAAGCCTTTCGATGCCAAAAGGGCACAAGCGAAAGCCAAGGCGGAGGCGGCCAGGAGATCAAAAGCAAGGAAAACAAAGCAACAAACAGACGCGGAATGGAAAACGGAGGTTCTGAGGAAGCTGGACAGTCTAGGCGAGCTGCAGGGTTTGAGGAAAGACGTGTGGAGGATTGCGGTGGCACTGGAGAGATTGGCTGGTATCGAGAGTCCGGACTCTGATGAAGAGTTATTATCATGGCCGGAGTCTGAGGGAGAAATTACAGAAGTACAGGGGATTAAGGAAAAAGGAAAACAGAGGGAGGAGAGGTTAGACAGAGAGAACAAGGAGAAGGAATTGGAAGTCGAGGAGCAAGAAGAGGACAACGGGATGCAGGGTGTAGAAGAGGGAAGCAGTCGATTTTCTCCAGTTGTGTACTCTGTCGGCACTGGAAATTTGTAGTTTTGTTTGAATAAAATTTTTTTTTTTTTTTTTTGAATTTCATTTGTCTTTTTCCTGTGAGTAGAAAATGGGTGTGAGTAGTGACAATGATGAAAAAAAATACAAGTAATCGACGACCACAAGGGAACCTGTGGAGAAATACAAGTACCCAAGTTCTGTAACGGAGACTGCTTTCAAATACAAGTACCAGATAGCAACGGAAACTGTGGAGCGGAATACAAGTAAGCAATTCAGCACAAAGGAAACTGTACTCCAGAATGTGTACAAGTACTCAAGAAAAGATTTTTTTTTTTTTTTTTTTGAATTGGAGTGATTTTGAAGGAAACGGAGTCGAGGAAGTGAAATGATGGTATTAGGGTCGTAATGGTCCCGGTTTAGCGGGGTACTTGAGATGGAAATCGTTTACTAGTTCTTTGGCATGTTCCAGTTCAACTGCTGGTAACCATTCGGAGTCGTTGTCGGTGTCCTCATATCCCAACCATATAACTTTGTAGAGCAGTTTGCATGCCCTCTGGCGGTCAATCTTGGAGTCGACTATTTTGGAGATTTCATATTCTGGTTCTCTGTCAATGATTACGGATGCTGGCGGAGGTTCGGAACATTGTTGGAAGGTGTTGGGTGTGGCTGGTTCGAGCATAGAGATGTGGAACATAGGGTAAACAGCCCTCATTGTATCCAGAAGACGGAGTGTGAATGATTGCAGACTCGGCTGAGCAATTATCTCGTATGGTCTGAGGTACTTTTCGAAGAGTTTTTTTGATGGACACGTTGTACAGAAATACTGTGATTTGACAAATACTGATTGCCCGGCTTGGAAGTCCGGTGGTTGTTGTTGACGAGAGTCAGCAGAGGGTTTATATTGTCTTTGGGCGTTAGTGATTTCCATTTTGTAGTTCATCAAGATTGATTACGAAGTCACGGGCTCGAGAGGAAGCTATATCTCATTCTGGGTATACCAAGAGGTTAGGGTGGTACCCTTTGTTGGCGAAGAATGGAGAGACACCAGTGGTAACACTAGGAGCATTGTTGTATGCAAATTCAGCCAGGGGCAGTAGTTCCGACCAGTTGTCCTGCTGGTAGTTGCAATATACATGGAGATATTGTTCCAATGTCTGGTTGGTCCGTTCCGCTTGACTGTTTGCCTCTGGATGATATCCACTGGTAAAGTGCAGCCTCATATCCAGGGCGGTACCTAGGGAGCAGAAGAAGTGGGAGACAAACTTGGAGCCACGGTCAGATGTAACATGAGATAGGACTCCGTGCTTTGAAAAGACATAGGTAACGAAAAGACGTGCTAGCTCTGCTGAAGTGATGGTGTCGTGGGTAGGAATGAATATGGCTTGTTTCGACAGTCGATCCACTATAACTAGAATGGTGTTGAAGCCGGAGGAGGAAGGGAGTTTCTCAATGAAGTCCATAAAAATTGAATTCCAAGGACGTTCCGGGATAGGGAGTTGTTGGAGAGATCCGTATGGTCTGTGACGCTGTGGTTTGGATCACATACAGGTAATGCAAGACCTACAGAACTTTTGTATGTCGTTGCGGATGGTTGGCTAGGTATAATGTCTCTGAATGAGTTCCAGTGTCTTGTTCTGTCCCAGGTGTCCTGCTAGGACATGGTCATGGTGATACTGGAGAACTCGGAGACGTAAGTTGGCGTTATCCAGAACATACATCCTGTCGTCAAATCTAAGGAGACCTGCGTTGTTTTTGGACCAACGTCCTTCCGGATGGGATAAGTGGGTTGAGATAGAGGAGTCGGAGGGAAGTGTTGCCAGGATATCTGAGTAGAGTTGGTTTTGATCCAATATCGTGGCTGTGTGAAGTGTTGGAGGGGTGAGGATAGTTGCTTGGAGAGATGCTGCAATTTGTTCATAAGTGAAAACTGGACGGAAGTTATGAGGGTTTACTGAAGCATAGCCATTATCTTCCCTTTTTGGGTAGATGTCCCATCATCTAGTTAAGGCGTCCGGTTTGGTGCCAAGACGTCCAGGACGGAAACGAATTACGAGGTTGAATTGAGAGAGGTACTCTAACCACCTTGCTTGTCAGCGTGTTAGAACTTTGGTTGTCAAAAAATATTCTAAGTTCTTGTGGTCCGTTACAACGTCAATTGGTAAAGCAGACCCCTCTAAATAGTGTTGCCAGATTTTGAAGGCTTTGAATATTGCCAGTAATTCTTTGTTGTGGATGTCATAGTTGAGCTCTGGAGTGGAGAATGTTCTGGAGTGGAAGGCTACAGGGTGGATCTCATTATTTTTTGTCACAATGGAGAGAATAGCAGCGAGAGTGTAGTCTGAGGCATTGGTTTCCACAACGAGTTGTGTGTCCGGAACCCAATGCATAAGGATAGGAGCAGAGGTGAAGGCTTGTTTTAGGATGTTGAATGCTTTTCTACAATTTTCATCGAAATTCCAAGAAGCGTCTTTTCTAGTAAGACGAGTGAGTGGAATGACTATGTCAGAATAGTTGAAAATGAAATATCTGTAGAAGTTGGCGAATCCTAAGAAGGACTGAATGTCTTTTACTTTCTTTGGTTCCAGCCACTCCTGAATTGTTTTCACTTTAGCATCAGACATGGTCAAACCAGATGGAGATAGGACATAGCCTAGATACTCGACGGAATCCAAGTGGAACTCGCATTTCTCTGCTTTTGCATACAATCCCGCTTTTTGGAGTCTTTTTAATACCTCTTTGACGTGCTCCTGGTGTTGTGTGATGTCGTCGGAGTAAATTAAGATGTCGTTCAAATAGACTACTACACACATCTAGGAGATCAGAGAACAAGTCATTCATAAAGCGTTGGAATGAGGCTGGAGCGTTAGTTAGTCTGAATGGCATTACTGACCATTCAAAGGCACCATAGTGAGTCCAGAAGGCAGTCTTCCATTCGTCTCCTTTGGCAATGCGGACCAAATGGTATGTGTGCCGGAGGTCGATCTTGGTGTAAATGTAAGCTTTGCAGGGGGAATCTAAGAGGTTGGAAATGAGAGGAAGTGGGTATCGATCCTTCTTCATGATCTTGTTGAGACCGCGAAAATCTATGCAGAGCTGGAGAGAACCGTCTTTCTTTTTTACGAACAGGACCGGAGCTCCGTGAGGTGAAGACGTTGAGTAGATGAATCCATTGGTAAGGTTTTCATCAATGAATTCTTTCAGCGTTTTCTGTTCGAATTTGGATAACGAGTAGATGGTTCCTACCAGAGGATGGGAATCTTTTTCTAAGTCGATTTGGAGGTCGTAAGAATGGTGGAGGGCAAGTGTTTCTGCTTTGAACTTGCTAAAGACATCTGCGTACTTGTGGTATTCTTCCAGAATGGCAGAGAGGTCGATTTTCTCGGAGATAGTGGTGGATTTGGCCTATAATGTGGAACGGAATTGGAGGGAGAATATTTTCGAGCCTGAAAGGCGCGATGCCCAGAGTAGGACTGGCGCACTGATAATCGTGATATGAGGTCGCTTGGAGTTAGATGGAAGTGTCTCAGATGGGGTGAACTGCAGAGGGTTTTCCGCTGGAGAGAACGGAGGATTTACCAAGGTTTCAACAGGAGGAACAGAAGCCGGATTTTGGAGTACAGATGGTGGTCGAAAGGATATTGACCCAGAAACCCAGTCAATCAACAGATTGTAGTGGGTGAGCCAAGAGTGACCTAATACCAGCGAACAGCAAGAATCAAGCAGGGTGACATAGAAGTCAAGAGTCATGCATTCACTGGAAGGAAATTTTACAGGCAACGATACTACCTTGGAGATAATATTATTCGACTTTCCATCAAACAAGCATAGTTTCACAGGAGGAGTAGGAGTAGTAGGCAGAGAATGTCCACAAGCAAAAGCAGAGTCCAAGAAACAGTGCGTAGATCCAGAGTCTACCAGCGTTCAGATGGGTATAGGCTGGAGATTGTCAGTAGCCAAACTCCAATGACCGGAATTAAGCCAACTGTCTCTTTGTTCAGCATTTAACAAAGAGAACTCAATAGAGTTCCTGTTAGATTTTCTACCCTACTTATACAAGTTTCTAACCCTAACCTTACAGTATAGTCCCGTGCTTCCCTATGAGTCACTTTTATCTCGCACGTCCATCAATAACAAAAATAAAAGAAAAGAAAAAGGAAAGAAATATAAATAATGACTTAGCCGATTTACCAAGTCATGACACCACCCCCCTCTTAAGTTTCCTCGTCCCAAGGAATTTTCCTACAATTCGTAGTATGGGTCGACCATGTCGCCCATTTCATCTTCATCTTCCTCCATCCACTCTCGAATTCCCGATTTTTCTTCAATTTCTTCTTCCTCTTCCGGGATCGTTTTCATTGTCCCTCTTCTTGCCGGCTTCTTGCCCTTCCATCGCCTCCAATTTCTTTCCATCCTTCCCCAATATTCTTGGTCGTATTGCTTGTCCGACCACCCATATAGTGTCTTTGCCGTGAATCTTCCTGGAAGTTCTCTTCATTGGAAAGTTTCTTCTTCACGCTCTTGTCGCACCACATCTTCCATGTCCTGTCGATATTCCCTCTCAAATTCATCGACCGCCTCTTTCGCATTCTCTAAGTTCTCCCTTCCTTCCCAAGTGTCGGACTCCGCCATAAATCCTTTCCAGCGTACTAGGTACTTATCTTTCCCTCTTACCCGTCGCTTGTTCAGGATTCTCTCTACTTCCCATTCTTCTTCCCCTTCGATTATTACCAGAGCTGGTTGCTCCTTCCTCTGCCCCTCTACCTGTCCTACATATCGTCGTACTCTACTAACGTTTACTACTGGATGTATCTTTACTGTACTAGGTAGTTCTAATTTGACCGTGTTCGATGATATTATTTCCTTGACTTTATAAGGACCGACATATCTCTCCATCAACTTCTCTGTCCTCCTTCCGACCATCTGATATTTCAGATCCTTGGTACTGAGCATGACTAAGTCTCCTACTTTATATTCTTCTACGTCCGATCTCTTCTTATTGGCATATTTCTTCATATCTGCTTGCGCTTTCCCTAGCGCTGCCTTTGCCTCCTCCTGTATTTCTTTCATCTTTTCCACAAATTTTTCTGCCCCTGCATATTTCCCCTTCTTCCTTCCCTCGAACTTTATCCTAGGATCTTGCCCATAATTCGCTTTAAAGGGTGATGTCTTCGTACTCGAGTGCGCCTTATTATTGTAGGCAAATTCTGCTGTCCCTAACCATTCTGGCCATTGTTCCTGCCTATGGTCAATGAACATCCTCAAATACTACTCTAGTTCCTGATTAACCCTCTCTGTTTGTCCGTCTGTCTGAGGGTAGAACACTGTCGACAATTTGCTTTTGATCCCCAACATCCCGTTCAACTCCTTCATTAATCCTGTCACGAACTGCGGTCCTCTGTCTGATATGATGCTTTCAGGCAGTCCATGCAGTTTCCACACGTTGTCTCTAAATAATCTAGCCAGTCCTTCTGCCAATGTTTTCTCTATAGTAGGTATGAAATGTACCATTTTCGTCAATCTATTGACTACTACTAAGATCGAGTCGTATCCTTGAGCTAAGGGCAGTTTAGTGATGAAATCTGCCGATATATGCGTCCAAGGTTTCTCTGGAATCGAATTGGGCATTAACTTGCCTGCTGGCTATTCTGTGCAATTTTTGTTGCATTGGCAGGCATCACACTCTTCCACATATCTCTTTACTTCCTTCATGATCCCTGGCCACCAGAAGTTTCTAGTTACCAGTTCTACTGTCTTCTGCTGTCCTCCATGCCCTCCTACCAGCATATCATGATGTAGTCTAATGATTTCTGCCCTCAATTTCTCATCTTTTGGGACATAGACTTTCCCTTCCTTATACATGATGCTATCTACTTCTCTCCACTCTTCGTCTCTCAACATCCTTATCCCTGCTCGTTTCATTTCCTCTACCGCCTTTACCACCTCGTCGTCTTTTACTTTAGACTTTCTAACCTCCTCTAGTAGATCTACTCCGTCTACTATGATTTCTACTACTTCTGTTCTTCTTATTTTCAGCCACTCTGGTTTCACCAATATCTCGTCCTCATTATCCCTTTCCACTCCAATTTCCCAGTCTGGTCTCCTGCTCAGACTATCCGCTTTCCCCATCTTACTCCCTGGAACATGTTTCAGTGTGAAATTAAATCTTGATAGGTACAGGGCCCATCTTGCTTGTCTCCTATTTAACTTTTGCGCTTTCATGAAATATTCGAGGTTCTTATGATCTGTCCAAATCTTGAATTTTTCTACTGCTCCTTCCAGGAAATGCCTCCACGCCTCTAGGCATCTAACTACTGCTAACATCTCTTTGTCATGAATCTCGTAGTTCCATTCTGTATCACTTAGAGATTTCGAGATGAAAGCAACTGGTCTCCATTTCTCGTCTGAGCACTTCATCGAGAGTACTCCCCCAGTAGCATAGTTTGAGGCATCAGCCTCTACTCTAAACTCTTTGTCTAAGTCTAGAGCTGCTAGTACTGGTTTTGTCGTGAAAACCCGTTTCAACTCGTCAAAAGCCTTCTGTTGGGCCTCTTCCCACCGCCACTTCTCATCTTTCCTCATCAGCACATTCAGCGGCCTTGCTACTCGAGCGAAATCCTTAATAAACCTCCTGTAGTAATTTGCGAGGCCTAAGAATTTTCTAATATCTTTCACAGTTTTTGGCCGTGGCCAACTGAGTACTCCATCCACTTTCTCTGCTTCCATTTCTATCCCGTTAGGTCCTATGACGACTCCTAGGAACCCTATCTTTCTTGCTTTCCACACATATTTTTCTGGCTTGACATACAAGTCGTTTTCTTCTAACCTCTTCAATATTTCTTCCACTATTTCATCGTGCCCCTCCTCTGTCTCTGTTCCTACCAACACATCGTCCACAAACGCTGCTACTTTGCCTTCATTTATTAAATCTCTCAGGATCTCGTTCATCATCGCTTGAAACGTTGCTGGTGAGTTTGTCATCCCGAAAAACATCACTGTTGGTTCAAAGGAACCTATGTATGTCGTGAATGCCCCCTTTCACTCATCCCCTTCCTTTATCCTCACATTGTTGAACCCCCACCTGAGATCCATCTTGGTGAACACTTTCTTACTCCCCATATTGTCAATTAATTCTGTGATTAACAGGAGTGGGTAGTTGTTCTTTATTGTCTGGTCGTTCAGGTTGTGGTAGTCCATTACCATCCTCTTGCTACCATCCTTCTTGCCTACGAAGAACACCGGCGACATCTGAGGGGATTTCGATGGTCTGATATACTCCTTTCTCAACTGGTCTTCCACGAAATTCTGGACTTCCTCCCTTTCGTTTTTGGAGAGAGAGTAAATTCTTCCCTTTTGCAGTTTGAACATCTCTTTGAGATCTATAGCATGATCCCAAACCTTCCTCTTTGGCATTCTCTCCGACTCTACTTTTTCAAACACCTTTCTCCACTTCAAAAACTTCTTTGGGACCATCTCTTCAATTTTCCTGTGGTCCTCTTCTATCTCTTCTTCTCTTCCCTAGTCCTCTTTATCGTCTATCGCCCACCGGACAATTTTCTCTTCTTCCTCTGTTGCCACTCTTTTGATCTTTTCTCTCTTCTGACTCCTTCCACCACACAAGGGTGGGCATCTCGTCATTTTAACCTCCCCCGTTTCCCAGTTTATCTCCGGATTGTGCGCTGCCAACCATGGCATCCCCAGAATTACTTCTGTTTTCTCTAGATCGCACACATCCATCCTCATCCTCTCCATATGGCCTTTATAGAACACATTGCACTCTACCTGGTGCGTGATGGCCCCTCCACTATTGTTAGTCCTGTCTACATTTCTGACGAGTAACGGTCTCTCTAATTTCTGTAGCTTGAACCCATGCCTAGCTGCCGTCTGTCTATCCATGAACATCCCTGTTGTGCCACTATCCAAGAGCGCTTTGATCATTACACCTTCATACATATCTATCTTCTCTACTCCGATATTCAGCCACACTTCTCTTAATATCTTGAAGGTTCTCCTGACCTCCTCTCGACTACCCCCCTCTCTTGCTGCACTTTCCAGTTCTCCTGACCATGCACCACTCTGCTGCGCCTCTGCCTCTCTGGGCCACGCCGCTTTCTCCTCTCTCGCTGCGCTTCTCGAGTCTCTTGCTTGTGCGCCACTCTGTTCTATCTTTACTGTGCTTTTCCTCTCTGTGGGTGTGCCGCCTTCCGCTTTCTTCCCCTTGCATCCACACCAACTTATCTTCTCTCTCTTCCAATAGGAGAGCGTTCCTTGTCCCCGATCATCTTCCGCATAACATCCTCCTTTGCCACATCTTGGGCACCTCAAGTACGTGACGACGGCTCCTTGGCCGTGCTACCCCAACTCCCATAACTGCGCATCTTGTGGCACTGTTGGTCCACAGTACCACTCCGCCCTCTTCCTCAACTCCTCCCACGAACTCCTCCTCTACTCCTGCTGCGCTTCTCGTGGCTTGGCCATGCGCGCCGCTCCATCCTCCTCGACTCTCCTCAGCTTTCTTTTTTCCTGCACCTTTCCCCTGATGGGGCGCGCCGGCCTCTTCTCCTGCTGCGCCTTTTGTGGCTTTGCTACATGTGCCGCTTTCTCCTTCCTCACCCATAGGGGGCACTCCCTACACTTATGCCCCTCTTCCCCACACCTAAAACATTTCACTCCCATCCTTCTCATACTCCTTATTGTCTTTTCCTCCACTCCACACTGCATCACTCTGTTACTTAATACTTCAAATTTATTTTGGGGAACAACAGTCCCCTTTTCTTCTCCTTCCTTATTCCTGCAGTTTTGGGCCAGGTGCCCGAACTTCTTACAACATCGACACAGCTTCCCCTTCCTTCCTTCTAACTCTGCCCTTAATTTAGCGAGGGCACGCTTCTCGTTGAGCAGGTTGCTCATAAGGGTTTTGTATTGGGTTTGAGACATCGTGACGACGTCTCTGAGGGTACAGATTTAATATTTTGATCTTACTTATGTTACGTCTACTGGGGCGCAAGATCTTCACCCAGCTAGACACCTACTGCCTTACTGACTACTGCCCTAATACTATGGTTAGACTATCACCCAACAGATGGGATCTCTAATCTAGACGGCCCACTAGTGGTAACCGTCACTCCTCTGCGTGTACCAACTCACAATGGAGCACAGCACGAGGTTTATACCAAGAAAAGAACAAGTACTCTACTAGACACCACCCATTTACGAGGTCAGGTCTCAGCAATAACACCCAGGCTTGGTGTTATACTTCCACCTGCAGTCCCTAACTGACTGCAAAGTCCTCTTAAGCCAAGGGCCCGGCTATGTATGGAGGTGGTTACTGATCATGATGATCAGCGACCGAGGGTTGATAAGATGATGAGATAAGAGAGTGAGCAAGGTCCAAGGCAGATGGTGCTCTGTAGTGATATCGAGTTCTAGTGTCAGTAGCCAAACTCCGATGACCGGAATTAAGCCAACTGTCTCTTTGTTCAGCGTTTGACAAAGAGAACTCGATAGAGTTCCTGTTAGATTTTCTACCCTACTTATACAAGTTTCTAACCCTAACCTTACAGTATAGTCCCGCACTTCCCTATGAGTCACTTTTATCTCGCGTGTCCATCGATAACAAAAATAAAAGAAAAGAAAAAGGAAAGAAATATAAATAATGACTTAGCCGATTTGCCAAGTCATGATAGAGATGGTCCAAAGCACACACCAGGGGAAAGATGAGGGGTATACAGAGAGAATTCGGATCGGAAAGAGCGGATGCATTGAGACGCATTGGACTCGTAGTTGCACAAACGAGTTCAACATGACTCCCAGTTTGTGCTGAGTCTTGGGAGCCGTGCTCTAGTTTTCTGAGAGGTTCTCGGAGAGCGGAGTCTCTTGTTTCTCCAGAGTAGTTAGGCATGCCCTTACCAGTTGTTTCCTAGGGCATCCGTCTACCTTGTGGTCCTTCGATCTGCAGTATAGGCAAAGGTTGTTGTTGATACGGCGCTTGCACTCATTACCATTTAGCTTTCTATCTCTGCCTAATTTGTCGGAGAGGTCAACACATGGAGTGGACGGGGATGGCAATTTGGCAATGGAAGATGATGCTCTGGGGGGTTTTAGGGAGCTCCGAGAAGGTGCGGTCTGTGGCGGAGCTGTGGATAATTGGGGGCGAGATAGAGCGGAGTTTTGTGAGAAGGCAGAGAACTGAGCCATTTTTCCTTGTTTTCGGTTATGGCTGTCTGCTGCATCCGTCTCTGTATTCCGGAGACGATCTTGTTCGCGATTTCGCTCCTAATAGCGATTGTCAAAAGTGATTGCCAGTTGATACATGGCCTGGAAGAAATTGGGTTTGCCTTGTTCCCAGTTTGCTATCGGATCCTGGAGGAGATTTTGTAACCCCTGGTAGAAATGATGGCATAGGACTGAATCACCCCAGTTTAGCTGTGCTGCGTACCACATGAATTCCACGTTATAAGTGGCAATTTTGTCTCCTGGCTTCATATGGAGATTGTCGATGAGGTTGGCGGCATCCTCTACTGGGTCCAAAAGTCCGAAATGGACCTGGAGTTTGTCCACAAAGAGGTGCCAGGTAGAGAGCCAGGGTTGCATATAGCTGAGGTCTTCCTGTTGTAATGCGACTTCGAACCAATCTTGCACTACACTAGAGAGGTAGGTCAACGCAAAATTGATTTTTTCTTCATCGGTGGAGAACTGCGAAGGGTTGGCATGGAAAAAGAGTTGGCATTGGAATAGGAAGTGGTTAAGTTTGTGAGAATCAGAGCTGTCGAAGATATCCGGAATGCGGGCCTTCAATTGGTGAGGCTTTGGTGCTGATCCTCTGTTAAGGTTTTCCAATAGTTGTCAGAGAGCCTCGGCTAGCTGATTGTTAACAGGGCTACGGTTAGCAATAGGTGGAGTTTGGAACACAGGAGTAGGAACAGATATAGGGGTGTCGACCCAGTCTGGGTCGTTATCGACATGAGAAACAGTAGAGGGATCCACACCATGGAATTCCGAAGGTTCCACTGGAAGTGGGGATGAGCAGGGTCGCACAGGGGTGCGAGGTGTCCCTGATTGGAGACGTCTCGACCTCCTTGGGAGGCCAGAAGTGAAGCAACCAATAGTTCGGTCAGCGAGAGGAATGGAATTACTCCCGAAAAAGGGAGCTGCAGACTGGCGAGACATCAGAGTTTAATACGACAGGAACCAGTGTGAGTCTGTAAATTCTGTCAAGGATAGAATCCAGAGGAATGGAAGTGAAGGATAATAGATAGAAACTACACTCCGTTCCGGAGTAAGGTACAATGTCGGAGGGAAGGTACTTAGCGATAAGAGAAAGGAGGCTCTGGCGGCAAGACAAGGATGTCGGGGCGGAGAGCGACTTATTGAATGACCTTGGCTTCAACTTATGTGTTGCACCCCAGTCTCCGGTCATGAGGTTGGTCGCATATTTCGGAGTGGAGGAAGTCGCCAAAACAGAGGTCCCAGAGAGTTAAGTGAAAGAGTCCAAATGAATAAGATAGGCTTAGGACCAGATGATGTTAATTTACAGACTAAGGAATTACACTGTAACTACTCAGTACTTATAGTATATGCAGAATAGGAGAAGAGTAGTCTACTATGCTATCCTACTATTATTAATTTTAGGGGAATTATTAGGAGAAAGAAATTACATAATTATCATATTTCTGGAATATGACAACTATGTCTCTATTTGCAATCTCTAACTGACTGCAAAGTTTCCTTAAGCCAAGGGCCCAGCTATATATAAAAGTAACTAGTAATTGCAATGACCACTAGTTGAGAGGTGATGAGAAATGAGAATAAGTATAAGCAAGGTCCAAGGTAGACAGTGCTCTAAAAGAAAATTAAGTTCTAGTATAAAACTTAGTCATAAATGCTTAATCCTACTTCTTATCTGAGTTAACAAGAAGAACTCAATAGAGTTTCCATTAGATTTTTGTATACTATATATATACAAATAATAACCCTAACCCTGCTATAATATCCTATACTTCTGTTATCACTAAGTCTTGACGACTCAAGGATCACTCAAGGTAAGTGTTTAGGAAGAACTCGATGGAGTTCTCCATTGGATTTGACTATCTACTTATACTACTTTACAAGTGGCTGTGCCCTACTATTACATGATCACATGTCCTTCCAGAATGTTCTATGATCACATGATCTTATCACATGATATGATTACTTAATCCCGTGCTATTTATATCTTTGTTTCTGTTGTACGATTTGATATTGGAGATCAAATGTTCAAATGCACAGGAAACTCTTTCCTTTCTGGGGCTCTCATAACATAGCCCTCCCTTCAAGATTCCTTGTCCCGAGAAATTTTTCCATCGACTCCAATTCTCGTCCTACCTCTTCTCTCTTTCCCTTTTATATTTTCTTCGCCCCCAACCATATAGTAGTTTAGCTGTGAACTCCCTTGGTAATTCCCAGCTAAATTCCTTCTCTTCTTCTTCTAGCTCCTGTTGCCTCAGTTCTTCTGCCTCTTCCCCATACTCCCTCTCAAACTCTTCAACCAATTCTTTTGCATTTTCCAGATTTTCCCTACTTTCCCATGTATTGCCTTCTGCTGTATACCCTTTCCATCGTACCAAGAACTTTTCTTTTCCCTGTACTACTCGTTTGTTCAGAATTTTTTCCACTTCAAATTCTTCTTCCCCTTCGATAATGACCGGTTTTGGTGGTGTTTTCTTCTGCCCTTCTACCTGTGGTTTGTAGAGTCGTACCCTACTTACATTTACTACAGGATGTATTTTAATAGTTCAGGGTAGTTCCAATTCTATTGTGTTACTAGAGATGATTCCCTTGATTCTATAGGGCCCTACAAAGCGCTCCGTCAGCTTTTCTGATCTTCTCCCCTTCATCTGCCATTTCAAGTCCTTCGTACTTAGCAGTACTGAGTCTCCTACTCTGTATTCTTCTCCCTTCCCTCGTTTCCTATCTGCAAACTTCTTCATTTCCTCTTGTGCCTTTCCTAGTGCCACTTTTGCCTCCTTCTAGATCTTCCTCATTTTTTCCACGAATTTCCCTGCTGCCTCATACTTCCCTTTCCTTCTACCTTCGAATCCCATCCTCGGGTCTTGTCTGTAATTTACTTTGAACGGTGAGTTTTTTGTTGCTATGTGGATTTTGTTATTATATGCAAATTCTGCCGTTCCTAGCCAATCTGGCCACTGTTCTTGTCTGTGGTCGATGAAGACCCTTAGGTACTGCTCTAACTCCTAGTTTATTCTTTCCGTTTGCCCATCTGTTTGTGGGTGATAGGCCGTCGAAAGTTTCATTTGAATTCCCAGCAAGTTATTCAACTCCTTCATCATTCCCACTGCAAACTGTACTCCCCTGTCCAATATGATGCTTTCTGGGAGGCCATGCAGCCTCCATACCTGGTCTCGAAACAGCTTGGCTAGTCCCTCCACTGACGTTTTTTCTGTGGTGGCTATGAAATGTGCCATTTTGCTAAACCTGTCGCATACTACCAGGATTGTGTCGTATCCCTGAGCTAGTAGTAACTTTGTGATGAAGTCTGCTGAGATATGACTCTATGGTTTCTCAGGGATCGCGTTAGGCATTAGCTTTCCTGCCGGTGCTTCGCTTCGATTCTTGTATCTTTGACAAGCGTCACATCTATCCACATACCTCTCTACTTCTTTCATTACTCCTGGCCACCAGTAATTTCTGGTAACCAGTTCTGTCGTCTTCCATCTTCCTCTGTGCCCTCCTACTGGGGTGTCATGGTGTAGTCGTATTACCTCCCTCCTAAGTTCTCCTTCTGGCACGTATATTCTTCCTTTCTTCAGTACTATTCCATCCTCTATTTCCCATTCCTCGTCTCTCGACGTTTTTACTCCTATCTTCTTCAGTTCTTCTACTGCTTTTACTATCTTTTCATCTCCTTCTTGTGCCTTCTTTATCCTTTCCCTTAAATCCCCTTCTTCTATCACTGTTTCTACCCCTCTAACCCACTCTGGTCTAATCAGTGTCCGGTCTTTGTTATCTCTTTTCACTCCTTCTTGCCAATCTGGCCTCCTACTTAGTCTATCTGTCTTCCCCATACTTTTTCCTGGAACATGTTTTAAGATAAAGTTGAATTGCGATAGATACAGGGTCCATCGTGCTTATCGTCGATTCAACTTCTGGCTTGTCATGAAGTACTGGAGGTTCTTGTGGTCTGTCCAGATCTCGAATTCCAGTTTTGCCCCTTCCAAGTAATGCCTCCATGCTTCAAGGCATCTAATCACTGCCAACATCTCTTTGTCATGGATTTCATAGTTTCGTTCTGTAGCGTTTAACAACTTTGAGATGAAGGCCACCGGCCTCCACTTGCCATCTTCACATTTCAGCGATAATACTCCTCCTGTCGTATAGTCTGAAGCATCTGCTTCCACCCTCATCTCTCTATCTATATCTAGTATTGCTAAAACAGGTTCTGTTGTGAACATCTCTTTTAGTCTCCCAAATGCCTCTTCTTGCTCCTTTTCCCACTTCCATTTCTGTTCCTTTCTGACCAGTGCGTGTAATGGTGCCGCTATCTTTGCAAAGTCCTTTATAAACCTTCTGTAATAGTTGGCTAGGCCTAAGAACTTTTGCATCTCCTTGACATTTTTGGGTGCTGGCCAGTTTAGTACTCTCTCCACCTTTTCCTTCTGCATTTCTACCCCTCTTGGCCCGATTACTACTCCCAGAAATTCCACCTCCCTTACTTTCCACTTGCATTTTTCTGGTTTCACGAACAGGTCATTTTCTTCTAGTCTTTTCAACACTTCTTCCACTAACTCGTCATGCCCCTCCTCTGTATCTGTTGCTACCAGGATGTTGTCAATGAAGGTTGCCGTATCCCCCTGATTTATGAGGTCCTGGAATAGATCATTCATCATTGTTTGAAAAGTAGCAGGAGAGTTTGTTAATCCGAAGTACATTACAGTGGGTTCATATGCTCCAATATATGTGGTGAATGCTGCTTTCCATTCATCTCCCTCTTTGATCCTGACATTGTTGTAACCCCATCTCAGATCCAACTTCATAAATACCTTCCTCTTTCCTACTCCATCTAATATGTCCGCAATGAGAGGCAGGGGGTATTCATTTTTTACCGTTCATTGATTGATGTGACGATAATCTTGCACCATTCTTCGCTTTCCGTCCTTTTTTGCTACAAAGTGTACTGGCGATGTCTGGGGTGATTTAGATGGTCGAATGTACCCTTTTCTCAGTTGGTCTTTCACAAACGCTTGTACTTCCTCTCTTTCTTCTCTTGATAGAGAATACACTTTCCTCTTTTTTGGCATGAAGCCTTCCTTTAGTTCTATCGCATGATCCCAGGCCTTTTGCACTGGCATTCGCTCTGACTCCCTTTTTCCAAATACCTTCCTCCACTTCCAAAACTTCTTAGGTACTAACTTCCTTAGTACCTCTTTGTCTTCGTCTTTCTCTACTCTCTTTACTTCTCTTTTTTCTTCTGGCTTCTTTTTTCCACATATAGGTGGACATCATGTTATTTTTACCTCCCTCTTCTCCCAATCTATTTCTGGATTATGGGTGGCCAGCCATGGCATCCCTAGTATGACCTCCGTTTTTTCCAAATTACACACGTCCATTCTCACTCTTTCTACATGTCCTTTAAAAAACATATTGCACTCGACCTGGTGTGTTATCACTCCTCCTA
>Ga0153958_1000114_pt1 | contig 16936 bp, 26 predicted proteins | sample TSFL042MetaG_FD_104719 | JGI IMG/M metagenome (GOLD analysis project Ga0153958, IMG submission 104719) | Attine ant fungus gardens microbial communities from Florida, USA - TSFL042 MetaG | ecosystem: Host-associated > Fungi > Mycelium > Unclassified | place: USA: Florida, Wekiwa Springs... | reverse complement strand
TTTACATTGTCGATTAGAATCAACTCTACAATGCATTCGACCAGTTCTGCGATGACAGGATGATTGTAAACCTCGTCAGGAAGATCCATGCCCATTTCGTATATCATCAAAGCCGATTTTGCACCACATGTGTCTCGTCGGAGCCTGAGATAGTCATCGATACTACGACAATGGCCTTGGTCGCGGTCGAGAGCCTCAACAACCACAGCCCGAAGATATGAAATGAAGCTGTCGAGGAAGTGACGCTGAGAAGACAGACTTGCAGACTGGATTGCGCGAGCCCAAAATCTGGAAAACAATGTCACAAAGTGAAGGGCCATTAAATAATTGGAACTCATACTGTCTCACGATTTCACCGAGGATGCATTCACCTTCTGGCCTTTTCGTATGAGGATGGTGTAGGGCATCGATTATTATGTCCACCATCAATTTCGTGACTGCCGCATCTTTATTGTCGGTGTATTCATCCACAATGAAATAGACATTCATCAAGTCACATGCGACACGCAAATGTTCTACGATGAAATAAGATCAGGATCAGTAGTGCCGTGGTTTTCCAGGGCCAATACAAACCTCTTGGTGCGTTTGGATACACTAATGCTGCTAAACGGGCTGTAAAAATAATACACGTCAACTATGTCAAAATCAAAAGTTAGTGACATAGACCATACCAAAATCGCATTTGTCGAATGCTCCCTGTGACTCAGGGCTCAGGGTGTTGAAATTTCGGAAAGAAACATCGACTTCGAGCTTTACAGCTTCGAAATGAGGATTGATAGTGCGAGGCCAGGGCCAGTTGGTCATAGTATCGGGGAGGTAGATCATTGTTGGGCGAGATTCCATGTCCTTTCTGATGAAGTCCAGGATTTGCTGCAGAATTTATATTGTTGGCCCCTTCATGCTGTGCAAGTATCCTCAAAGCTTGAGAATCGGCACAAATACTGACCGGACTAGCAATCCGGAGACTGCGAAACCCGAGCCCGCGCCTAGTGGTTTGGCGTTCATTTCGCTGGCTATTGCATATACGGAAGAAAAGAGTTTCGATAACGCGGGAGGGTGTAAGCGCGCTGGCTTGATTTCCCATGACCAACATAAATACTGAAGGCTATTACTACCTTTTGGTTTAGCGGTTGTAGACGACTCGGACAGTCAACCTTGTTTATCTCCGCGGATAATTGTTGATATCTGAGGTCAGATTCTCTTGTTCATTTATAACTGCCCTGGTAAGTCCAACAACCACTTTTTTCTGTGATTTCGGATCGGTAAAGTACAATTAGCGTAAGATCAATTTCCACTCGCGCCGCAATGCGGTAATACTCCAGGGGCAATGCTATTCAACAGGGTCCCCCATTAAATCCCGGTGGGTTAATTGCAAAGATTGGAATTCTTATGATCGAGATCGGGATAGCCCAATCATGGCAGCGTCTATACAAAATACCCTGTCACATTGTAGGATCGTCCAGCCTCCTTTCCTGTAACACAGCCTGAATGTAGCACCAGGAAATTGCCGGCGATAAGCTTACCAAAATCCTCCCTTATCCCCCTCGGTTTCTTTGTCGTACATTGCAGGAGACATGTCCTAGTATCTAATATGTGTATTCTTGCATCCAGGTTGTCAATGCCCACTTCCTGGACGTATTCAGTTGGTTCAATGACAGAGTCGGAACGTCTTAGCTTCACCGTGATCGTGACGCGGATCGGTAGTGTGCTTTAGCCTTTCGGCCCTACTGGCAAGATTGTCAGCGACCTCAGCGTTGTAACAGGAATCCGAACTGAGAACTCACAGCAGTATAGCATACACCGTACGATGTCGGATTTTCAGCTTATTTTTCGAACAAACCTGAGGCCTGAAGTGCAACAAACATCTATGAATATGCGAACAGCATGACTCTCTTAGACCTTTTTACATAAAGTCTGATTTTTTCACCACGTCCATCTCCTTCGGATCTAGACAAACTGGATATCCCTCTCAACGTAGATTTCTACCACCTTCTTGGCATAGCATACGATGCCCCCCCAAGCACGATAAAAGCAGCGTACCACAAAGCCCTCCTTGCCTCGCATCCTGACAAGCGACCATCCTCATCCGCACCATCTATACACGTCGACATCGCACTCCTCAAAGAAGCGTACACCACCTTATCAAATGCGGCGTCCCGCTTAGCTTATGATAACGTCGTCCGAAACACCCGAGTCAAGGCATCTAATGGACCGCGTCCTGCACAAGTCATCTCTCTCGAAGATTTCCAGGAGGTAGAGGAGAGCGTATGGAAGCATACATGTAGATGTGGCGGGACATACACCATCGCTGAACATGACATGGATGCAGGAAGACACTTGGTCGGTTGTGAGAGCTGTTCCGAGGTCGTGTGGGTCGGGTACGAACTCGCTAATGACGAGAGTACCAAAGGAAATTGATGCCAGCATGGTTATCACGCGGGTTTGCATGTACGGTATCAGCATCTTATCTCGACTAACTAGTACTCAAGTCACATTTTTTCAGTAGTCCGCCGACACCGCACATATCAGTCAACTTCTATGGCGTTCGCACGTTCTTTCAACCACTTCTTGATCAACACTTTCCTAAACTCGCGGCCGATCGCCACTGCCACTGGCCATGCTACGGCATTCCCAATCTGCCTGTGCATCTGTGATCTCCAATCAGTGCATAGTCGGCCTGGCGTCGTACCACATACCGTCACGACATGATCATTTTCTCCAAAGAATACAAACTTGTCGGGAAAGCCTTGTGAACGTGCAAGTTCGCGCACCGTAAAAATGCGTTTACACTGCAAGATTTTTACTCTGGTCAGATTCGCAGCGGAATTAGTGACATACATAGGGGTTAAGAACACGGCTTTGCTTCGCGGTCGGATCAACTTGGGCGACGGTAGCTTGAAACCAACGATCCTTGTCGACTCGCCCATAGAGACCTATAATCCCGTCAGAAATGGATAATTCTTTTTAGGAGTAAATACCTGGTCTGTAACCAACGCGTGCAACGGATGAGGATGGATTAGCAAAATGCCACTCCCAGAGGTGAGGTGGAAGTCCTGAAAGCATCGTCAAAAACTAGTACCGTAAAGTCGTGTAAAAGGAAAACTTACTCCTGTAGTCTGCACCTGCCTCCATTGGGATATTCACAACTCTACCGATCTTTGAACATCTGGTCAAGTTAGGAAGAGAAAAAAAATCACTGACCTCTCGACTTTAATAGGCTCATAGGTACGCGTATACTGCTGTAGATCATTCGTAGGTTCTTTTCGGCACCACTTCTGAATTGCCGTCGCAGGAGCATGCCTGTATGGTACATCCCTTCCAGAGTATCCACACCAGGGACGATCCTTCTTGCATTTCTTAACTGGGATCGTTCGAGCGCGCTTTCGTTCTTCTTGCCGTACGACCGGATCCCTGGATGGTCTCGGGTTTTCCCTGCAGCTGATCATCAGCAAGTGCAGACCATACAAAATGCAACTGCACCAATCGAATCGAGGAAGGTCGCTGATAGCATCGTCAACTGTGATGAACCGGTGTGGCGCATACCCAGTCCGTGTCCAAATGGGTCTAGTATGATGCCCTACAGGGAACTTGATTTCCAGAGCGTCCACAACAGGGAAGTCATGCGTAGGTTGTGGGAGCTCTGGAAGCGGGAAGCCGTTCTTTGCCGCAACCATGAAAAATCGCGCGCGAGTTTGGGGAGTGCCGTAGTGTGCTGCTTGTAGAATCCCGTAGCGCACTTGGTAGCTAAGTAGCACAGCGCTCGAGTTTATATAGGATACACGACGTGAAAAGATAACTCACTTCATGTCAGTCATAGCCCTAATCAAGAATTTCAATCCGCCCATGGGAATACCTCCTTTAACTCTATACATCCCGGCTTGCCGCGATTTCAGGCTGAACGACATGAACCCACGCACGTTCTCAAAGAAGCAGTATTTTGGTTGAATAAAGTCAACCCACGCAAGGACGTTGAGCATGAGGTTGCTCTTGTGGTCATTTGCTCTGACGAACATGTTCAAACGCGAATGGGGCTGGCTAAGTTCAAATCGATCGGTAAGGGTATCGCAATACGTGGGTATCATCACCGACCAGGGAAACCCAGCAATAATGCAATCGATTTCATCTTTTTTCGGAGGGGCGGGAATGTATGGATCTCCTGCGATATCGTCGTCTTCCACAAAGTCTATCCTCTTTAATCGTTTGACGTCAAGACCGACATGCGCTCTAATCGTTTGTTCGAGCACCAGGTTGCTGCATTGGTTATAGACCACTGTGTGGGGAGAGTTGACCCTGTAATAATATTTGCTATTCGTTAGTGATAGAGGGAGAAAATCGCGCACGTCATGCACTTTGCGGCGCTCGGAGAAATTTCGATCGCATGCGTCACTTTGACGCAACCAGTCTCTTCCATCCCCAGTCCAAACGACCCGGATCCTGCAAATGGGTCGAGAGCACGAAGCGGTTTATGCTTCTCTATGAACTCCCGGTTATTCTTCCATTCAGCCAGGTCCTCTGCAGCACAATACCCGCATACCAAGAGATCTTGAGGTTCAAGTCTGCGTCTGTGATCCCAAGAGGTGACATTAAGACTCGGGAAGGCGTAGCGAGCGTAGAAATGATATGGTGACACTTCAAGCCAAGCTTCGAGTTCTGGCACAGACGACCGCACGTAGACTTGGCACAGTCCAATCACACGGGAAAGGGGTATGGTCATCTCGTCTTGGGTGACAAAGAGATGACGCTGGGCAACCTGTATTAAAGCGATGTTCGCATATAAGTCGTGTTTCCTCACCTCATCCTTGAGTTCGCTCGCAGGACGAAGACCTAACTTGTCAATTCTTCCAAAGAGTCTTACCCGAACAAACAGGGAGTCCTGGTCGTCTGACTGAGAGAAATTAATGCGGAAAATTTGACCGATATGACATGGGCCCTCCTCAGCCCTAATCATGATGGTATCATGAACATGATACTTTACGCCCTTCCATGCGACGCCGTGGGGAATCTTCTGAGGGATAAGTTCATCCTCTCTCTTCTCAATCATCGAGCACACAGCACAATAATCGGGCCCAAGTTCACTTTTGCCGCACTGCAGTCTTTCTTGCGGTATTTCAGTGAATGAACCATCAGCACTGTTATAGATGAACCTGCAGGAAAAGATATCAGCGAGGCTCTCAAGGATTGTGAAAGATACGGGACTTGTAGAAAAAGTTATGAGGCGAAATGATAGGTATCTCGTTCGATGGTTCAACGAACTGGACTGGAACTTTTCCGACAATAAGATCGAGTTCGATAGTGCTGCATATGTCGGTCAGGAACAATTCTTGAGGGTGTCCAAGCTGCTCTACAGCGGTCTTTGTGCTGTGTTCAAACCATTCAATATGGACGTTGCTATACTCCTCGTTGATGTAAACAATCTTTCCGAACCTGAAGAAGCTGAGTTGACGTGACTGTATCAGCGAAGAGCAATACCAAAAATAATCTGCCAGAGTGGCAGTTTCGGGAACGTCTGCTGGGTCCGGCAGTTCAGGGGCCGCCTTCCCTTCATCGCACCTAGCGGCAACAACAACAGTATCTCCAATCTACAGGAACATCAGCTAAACATGGCAAAAATCAGTGGTATCATACCGCATAATCAGTGTTATCTATCGTTATGTATTTGAGCCACCGCGAACGCGGTCGAATGCGTTGTTCTTGGCGGTATCGGATGTCCCTCCGTGTAGATGCACGATGTACAAAAGTTCTTACCCTCAACAGAAGGTCATCATGCGGAATGCCGGGATCACGAGGTGGTTGTGGGCCAACAACCACCAACCGTTCTCTGAACCACCCTGATGCCAACTTTGCAATCCGCGGCGTTACGCGAATCGCAGTCTGATTTTCTAGTCGAAGTACGGCAAGGTCTCTATTCCCGTTGCCTTTGATCACTGGTATGGGTGGAACACGCGGCCGAGGACGTCGAGTAACAGACTTCAAGATCGGAGGCGCATTTTCTGTCAAGAGCCGTCGTATAACTCTCGATGCTGACAGCTCTTCAGCATTTTCTAGACCCTCGAGCGCATATCGCAATTCAGGAACCTAGTGTAATTGTTAGAGTAACATTTTGAAATAATTAGATGAATCTCACGCTGTCCCAAAGGTCCTGCTCGTTAGGTGGAGTCCCAAGAATGTCGATGGTTAGAAATTCCTTTAGAAAATCGCGATATTGACATTCTGGGTTCCGGATGGCGGACGACACAACCGATTGAACGATACGATGGAATTTGAAGAAGGCTCGGAACTCGCGGCGGTATTTCTTCGACGGGACGCCCAGAATATACCTAGCGTGACCTGTCTCAATGTACATCGGCCTGCACCCACCGATAAGATAGAGAAATGTAGAAAAGAAGAACACCACACACTCTTCATCTTCAGCGTAGTTAATAGAATAGCCGAGGATGTTTGTGATGCGGATAAACTGGGGTTCGTCCTCGAGGTCATCTTCCTGGCCCTCATCCTCGTCGTTCTCTGACGTGGACATTACCATACCTGCTCCCTCAAGCACGCGATCATTGTTCTCCTCATCGAGGCACGAAAGAGATATCATAACCAAGTCCTGCATCGGGTCGAAAAACGTAAAACGCCCCAGTATCCGAGTAGGTTTCTGCCCATCATCCCGTGCATCGGGATCTTCGCCAATAACGGCAAGGTCTTCAGTTTCCAGTATCTCATCTGGCTTTGGCCGATAATATCTCGCTAGGATCGTGTAGCTGTAAGTCGATTAGGATGCCGCGGAGAGAGAGACGAACACACGTTCTCGAGGCCGTTCATCTGTCTTTCGGCGTTTTTGACGCTGCGAGGGAGAGGTGCTAGGCACCGTCGAATGCTCTCGCTATCACAAGACACATACACTTACTTCCTGATCGTGGGCAGCGCCACTGTCGTGATCGTGAGGACGCCGACGGTTGTTTTGCGTGTCTAAGCCACTGGCAGATTCATCCTGTGTGCTTTCAGCAGCTTCTTCTGGAAATGAAACCTCGAACGCGGTCGGTCTACGACGAGGTGGCATCTTCGGGTTGTGGCAGTCACTGCACCTTGTCAGGGTCACCAAAACGGGAGTGTGTAACTGTCAGACCGTGATATTATATGAAAACACCCGTATACAATTGCTCGAGAATACAAGGATTGAATCATACTTTACAATTCTATACGTATGACTATCGTGGAGTGCGAAAAAGGGTCGAGTACTACATGAGCGTGTATTCCGGAGATACCTAAATTCTTGCTTCAAGTATTACATAAAATTGCGAGGGGGTTGGTTCAGAGAACGATGGTAGAAGTGAATGAATTGGCTCAGTGTTCGCGCTCATGAGAATGCACCCCTGTGACGTAGTTATAAAAGCAAAGCAAAACAAACAGGAATTGCGACGATAAGAACCCAACTTGAAGATATCCAAACCAGCCAGATAAGGATGCGAACGTGAGATGGGAATAGGCAAATATTCACTTCGCCGTTGTTGTTCCTGTCGATGTGTCTGGCCCTGCTAGTGCACCCTCGGGTATACCGTTCGTCGATGTGGCCGAATCCCCAACCTGATGGAAATCTGGAAACTTGTCATGAGCACCACGCCGGAGAGATGAGGACAAAGCTAACCTAGGATCTCGCTATACATCATGACCTTCCACGTGTCAACTGGGAGATCAGCATCGTTGAAGCTCCAGTCAAACTTCTCAGAAGCCACAGGCTCATCGGTCGGATCATGATATGGTGCCACATATTCGTGTGCTAGTGACTCAGCGGCATCTATACGTTTTCGAGGATCGAAAACGAGCATCTTTTCCAGAAGGTCCAAAGCTTTCGTAAAGATTCAGTACAATTGACGCCATCAAAAGCCCGGGAAGATGGCGTCTTACCATCCGTATCGGTAGTGCGGAGTTTTTGGCTGAATGGCACACGCTCGCGCTTTGGCAGGCTTTGCACAAACCGAAGGGTCTACAAATAGAGGTAAGAGCGGATATAACCTGTCAAATATGTTACCCACGTTTTCGCTTGCAATAGTTTCAATGACATCATCTGGAGGAGTTCCCAATAGTTCAGTGATTATGGAAAACTGGTTGACGTCTATAAACAAACATCGCGTAAGAGGCGAGAGTGGTGTACGGTGTCAGTACTTACGGTCTTTCCCGGGGAACAATGGTTTGCCTTCAAGCATCTCAGCAAATATACAACCTGTGCTCCAAATGTCGACTGCGACATCGTATTTTTGCCAGGTCAACATAATCTCAGGCGCACGGTAATATCGCGTCGAAACATAGCCTGTCATTTGGGGGTCCTGGATCCGAGCTAATCCGAAATCGCAGATCTATTGGAAGTGGATGACAATTTGTTATTCATACTCGTGAAAGTGACGAACCTTCAAGTCACAGTTCTCGTTGACGAGGATGTTACTAGGTTTCTGCAAACTTGTGTGAGAAAATGAACAAGGACAGAGAAACGAGAGACTCACGAGATCGCGGTGCACGACACCCGCGGAATGTACGTATTTTAGTCCACGCTGGATGAGATAAGAGGGAGGCATGGATGTATTAGAACGACAGCGCTCACCAGAATTTGGTATAGGAAGTACTGGACAAACTGTTTCTCCAGGGGACGAGACGTAAGTAGCCTATGGAGGTCCGTTCCCAACAACTCAGTAACAAAGTATCTGTTGATGACAGTCAACATGAAGGATCTGAGTGAGGTCAGAAGAGGGCTTACAAATCCTCCAGCGGAGATATGAACACATCGCTCAGGCTGATAATCTAAGAGTAAATGGTAAATGAGCAAGTTGGGGGTACTGGACGGTATGTCTGATACGTACGTTCTCGTGTTGTATATGCTTGAGGAGCTTAAGCTCTCGATAGGTTCGCTTACTCAATACCGGAGTACTAAAAGGCTTCATAATCTTCTTGATGGCAACAGAGGTACCAGTGAGTTGATCCTTTGAAGAGCTTGAGATTGGTGAGCGCCATGTGGGTGTGGTCTCAGGGTTGGAGCATACCAGACAAGGCCAAATGCCCCTACGGACATCTCAGCTGATCTGGACATAGACTTGATGGAATGGCAGACGACTCACCCATTCCAACAGGCTGGAGATCGACATAGCGAGTGGTAACCTGTAAATGAGGATATGATGAACAAATCATGAGCAAGGACATACGGAAACGACAGACCTCAAAGGAAGTGCCAAATATACTGAGCTTGACGAAAGACATGACGGATTAGGAGGATCGAGGAGATGAAGAGAGCTCAGAGGATGACGGGTTGGGTGAAGGGGGAAAAGACTAAAAGATGATCCAACCCTTGGTCACAAGAAATCTAGAAACTTAAGATTGGATATAACTGTAATACGACTACTGCCAGGGGTCCCTATCGCCCCTGCTCTGCTCGATGTCTGAATGGTCCGTGGACATCCTCCGTCTTCCAATCGTAGGAATTTTGGCAAGAGATCGAGTGCAAGGGATTTGTAATGATGCGAGATCTACTGATCCCGCTTCCTGGGGGGCTTGTCATATTTTGCTCGTCGGAGGCAGCCCCGGATCTGTGAAAGTCATCCAATGTATCTGTCCTTAGTACTGTAGCATAGCCTAGACTGCGTACTACATAGCAGAAATGAGACATGCCGGTGCTCGCGTAGAACCGTGTGGCATCCTCGGTTCTCAGGCTCATGGAACCGACCAATCCATCACTTAACGCCGACCATCATGTCGTTCATTCGAGCAGCAACCCTTGCCCGCTCTGTGGTGAGCAATCTTTCAGATGCTAATGTTCAATTTTTTATTTTATTTTTGCAGGCAACCAGTAGCTGCAGACGCTATTCGACCGAAGCTGCTCCCAAAAAATCCTCCAACCTCGGTCTTTACCTAGGCGGCGCTGGCCTCGTCGGTCTAGGTGCCTATGTTTACACGAGCTTTGGCAGTCAGGACATAAAGACTGCCAAGAAGGACCTAAAGAGCCCACTCGATCCCTCAAAATATATCGACCTCAAGCTGAAGAGAGTAGAGCCCTACAACCACAATACCGCAAAGTAAAGTCGTGTGCTGCATTCTACAACCCATGACACCCATCTCTTTCCCTTAGGTTTGTGCTTGAGCTTGGCAAGGGCGAGGCCTCGCTTCTTCCAATTGCTTCTTGCGTTTACATTGAGACTCCGAATCTCAAGGATGCCAAGGGCGAGCCTATGCACCGCCCGTATACCCCCATTTCAGCGTCTGACTTGGAGGGAGAGCTCGTTTTTATCATTAAGAAGTATGAGACTGGCAATGTATCCAAGCACATCCATTCTCTCAAGACCGGCGACACTCTGAAAATCAGAGGTCCCTTGCCGAAATGGTCTTGGAAAAGTAAATATCGGTTACCCCATATCGCAATGTTTGGATCCTGATCCTTTTTAGTGAACGAGTTCGACGAAGTTGGTCTTATTGGTGGTGGAAGTGGAATGTAAGCATGACTGCTTTATAACTGACGTCCCTCTGAACTCAACTGCTTGATTACAGTGCCCCACTTTACCAAGTCCTGCAGCATGCACTCGCGGATAAGTCTAACAAGACAAAGTTCAAGCTTTTATATGCCAACGTCACCGAGCAAGACATATTGCTTCGTGAGGAATTCGACGCCATGAAGAAGAAATACCCCGACACTTTTGATGTTGTATATGTCCTCGACAAAAGCGATGCTAACTGGAAGGGCCCCACCGGATACATTGGTGCTGACCTTCTTAAGAAACACATCCCACCGCCATCATTGGGCGAGAAAGTGAAGGTCTTCATCTGTGGTACGATCAGCACATTCGAGATGCATCGGCAGCTAAATCCTTTGTAGGTCCACCTGGACAAGTTGCCTCAATTGCAGGCAAGAAGAATGGCATGAAGCAAGGTGAATTGAATGGGATTTTGAAGGAACTGGGTTACACGGAGGACCAGGTAAGTCTCTGGTACCTAACAAGTCAACAAATCTTTAAAGAAAGACTCTTTTTCAGGTCTACAAGTTTTGAGCAGATATCGAAGTATACGTTATAGAGATCTCAATGGTATATCATGACAGGAAGATACCTTGGTACATAGAGGTTGCAGTACAGCTTGTATTACATAAGCTTCTCGGGCATCGTACCTTTGATCACCTCTTTGAATTGACCTGGGCCGCCTTTATTTCATCTTCCGTCTCCAAGATCGTAGTAGCTGGGCGTCTGAACTTTCTGTATGATTCAGATCTGAAACAATCAGTTCGAGTCTTTATCAGCCCGGAGAACGAAGCGCCATCTCTTATCGTGTTATTATTCGTGCTGCGCGCTGCTACTATCATAATATTCGCGTTGTAGCATGGAGAACGACAACGACAGCAGCAGCATCAGGTCGGTGCGCCGCCAACCGACTCCCCCAGAGGCAGGCGTCTCCAAAGCTCCGGGGACAGTACCACCAGACAGCTTCTACGCGTCCGCCTCGAGCTCAGCACTTAAGCCCCCGCCGCTGCCTCTGCGTCCGAAGAATAATCTTGGATCTGCCCACACAAAGGTCAGCATCGATCCGCCACCCACGTATGACACTGTATTTCGCGAGCCCCAACTTGTCTCAGAGGACACCATCGGCGACGATCAGGTCCCAGCGCTCATCCCAGCCGAAGACAACCAACGCTGGCATGATGCGCAGTCGAAGTGGACTGACGATGACGCTTGGAACAACAAGAATGATTCATGGGCCGAAATGCCATGGGACAATGCATGGGCTGGTGGGACGACTCAGAATGTCGTGGATAATAGTGGGCGAGATCACGAAGAAGAGACGAACTGGTGGGACGCAGAGTTGCGGAATGCAAGAGGCCGTCCAGGTCCAGGGATGTTGCCGCCCCTTGTCGCTGAAATGTTGCATAACCCTGATCATTCATTGTTCTCGGTGAGTGTCACCATGCCGGACATCAAGCCACCGACGGTCGGCGATGCACCACCATCTTTCGTTCCTCCGAGTCATGACGAAGTCCTTCGTGCTGTTCCTCATGCAAATACATACTACTGCAGACGGCACAATGGCTGGGTATTCCTCCTGTGGAAAACGTCCACTATCCTTCCCCCGCTCGCAAAATCATTCGATCCCAAACAACACTCACCCTTCCCTAACCAAGATCGTCGTAAACAGACCACCTCTTGCGATGATAACCCTTTCGACAAGAAGACACACCATTTCCATTTGTACTCAAAGGCCGTCGATTCTAGCGAGCTTAATCCGGCATTCCACCGTGCTCCCTGGGAAGTCACAGCGCAGAGGAAGCAAAAGCGCAGGAAAATCACTTCTCTCAATCTCGACGACCTCTCAAACAAGGACTCAGACATGATGAACGAGGACCCGCCTGAGGAACATGTAGATGGGGAACTGCTTGACCTTTATGTCTGCTGCCAGTGCTCCGTTTATTGCCTTGTCTCAGACGTTATGCCCGGAGTTATTGCTCTAAGATATTTGGAGGATTTTACGAAGTATAGACAAGATCACCCAACTGTCGGGAAGCAGCCTGCAGAGTCCGTTATCAGTGGGTGGGAGACGCTGAACACGTACGTCTATTAATTTCCCTCCGTGCCAGCACCCCATCTTTTCACAGTATCATCGAAAACAAGTTATGGAAAGGCGAAAACCGTCAGCTTCCCGTTTCTAGGAAGGCATTCCAGAACAAGATCGGTTGGTCCCCGACTATGTGGGCGTTTTCGTTCTTTCGATGTCTTTTGCAGTTCACGAATTATCCATTTACAGTCGTGTCATCTTCGAACAGCTCGGGTTCATGGTTCTTTCCACAAAGAGCGCAGGAGATGAAGGCACCCCGGAGGAAATCCTGATACCCCCCAATACTGAACTCAGCAGTCCGGAAGGCCAAGAGGCACGTGTGAAGCTCTTGCGCGCCTGGGTCGAGACAAGTGCATATCTTGCTGACTACCGACGCCGCTTTGGTGAGAGATGTCGTCGGTTCCTCGCACTACATACTCATGAGGCGTAGCGATCATGCCCAAGAACTACACGCCACACCCTTCGTACGTCCAAATCGACAGTGCACGAGAAATGTACCAGCAGGCGATCGGTGCACACCCTGATCAGAGTAGGTATACGTTTGTTATACCCTATGATAGACCTGAATTGTTTCTGCAGTCCCGAGATCGTCAACACCATATCCCTTAGGCTCGTTGTGGGATTACGCGCCTCTATTGCAAACGTGGAAGATTCTAGGAATAACTCCTACAACATATTCTCCAGGTAAGCAGTAATATGGTATGCGATCTGCAAGTTTTCTTAACGATGCGTAGAAATCCTCATTTTCGCCTATATGGCACAGTGCCGATGTGACCCTGCCCGCACAATCCTCTACTTTACTCATTTCTACGCCGTCGTCGTGGCTATCCAATCCCTTGGTGGCATCCCACCTCAAGAGCTGCAGACTGTTATTTTCGAAGAGCGCTCTCGTGGACGATTCACTGAGGAGGACGTGCACAGTGCAGCCGCAGTACTCGGATTCGGCAAGGACGGCGCGCTGCGTTTGGATCTTGAAGATGACATCGAAGACGACTTCCTTGCGGAGGCATGGCGGACGGCCATCAAAGGCGCGTGGCGAGATCCTAACAACTCCACACAACTCCAGCGCGATGCGAACGATGCGTTTAGGATAATTGCACAGTCGAGGGGTAGCAAGTACCTGATGAAGCTGTGGTCGGAGTCGTCGAAGAATCAAATGGACCCTTCACGTGCATATGCTGTATTGGAAGTTTCTGCGGATGTGGATGATGAGATGGTATTAACGGTATTTATGTTGCGAGTATGTGGCTTTTCGTAGCTCCATTTCCGCTTCTAACAGAGGCCAACAGGTCGAAGAGCAGCCGCATCAATCTGAGAAGTGGCGTGAAGCTCTGAGAACCATCGCAGAAGTAAGGGATAGTAGTCGACTGCGCCATTTCCTTGAGGAAGGCAAAGATTGTAAGCGCCTGCCCAGTTCCGCTCTTGCAACGTTATTAACAGTGCGGACGTTAGCTGGAGACATCGTAGTTCCAACGCGTGCCGATCTTCCAAGGGGCCTCAATCAGCTTGGAAACACCTGCTATTTGAATTCCCTCCTACAATATTTCTACACAATCAAGGACCTTCGCGAAGCGATCGCTGGCATGGCCAGTGTTGACGTAAAGGCCTTAGAAGATGAGAAATACTCGGAGGATGATCTTAAACGGCACCGTGTTGGTGGACGATTGATTACACGACGTGAGATCCTGCGATCCAAAAAATGTACGTCTGTCGGCTATTTTTATGTGTTATACTAAGGTTGTTGCAAACTTAGTCGTCAGCCAGTTGGCGGACCTATTTTGGCAGCTCCAGTATTGTGAGAACCAAGCTGTCACGCCAACTATCGACCTTGCGAAGCTAGCGCTGGTGACTTCAAGGGACGAAGAGGAGGATGAAGCCGACAAAGGTGGTACTGACTCCTCCAATGATACCGATGCGACGCTTGTTGAGGATGGATCCATGCGATCATCGCACGATTCAAATAGTTCCGTGCTCGGGAAGCGTCCACGCGATGAGCAACGCGCGGATATGGACGTCGATCCGCCTACGTCTCCTACCACTGAAGAGAAGAATGGGTATGTCATGGTGTCCCAGCCGGTTTCACTGCGTAGATCTAAGTCTCCTCGCCTGAGTGGTGAAAGCTCGTCAAGCACGACTGTGCCGTCATCCCAAATTCCGGTTGCAGATATACTTAATGATGAGAACTCTCAAGCTGGAGAACAGAAGAAGCCCCCGCCCTTACCTACCCGCAAGCCTACGCAGTCAGACTCAGTTATGATGTTTGGTAAGGTTCGACTTACTCGGAACGAGGTCATGTCTAAAGGTTTATTTTAGGGAAGCAGCATGATGTCTCCGAGTGTATGGACAACTGCATGTTTCAGATTGAGATTGCTCTCCTAAAGTTCGACGGGATGAACGACTCAGACAATCAGAATAGTGTTGTGAAGAGGCATGTCCTTCGGCTTTCATCGCGCACACTCATGAACTGTGGTTAATAGATTATTCTACGGGAAATTGCGACAAAAGATTACACGGGTCCCCACCCAACAGCGCCTCGGCTCTTCGACACATGAAAAAGAAGACCTCTTCTCTCATCTTCCCGTGAACGTTGCCGATAGCGGGTTTGACATCTACGATGGCTTGAGTGGATATTTTGACGACGTTGTTGAATACGAAGGCGAGAAGGCGAGAATGGAGGTAGCGCTGGTTGATCTACCGCCATTATTGCAGATTCAGCTTCAGGTGAGCTCCTACTCAGATAGCTCTGTGACTCTACTCAAGCTGTCCTTAGCGGGTGCAATTCAATAGAGAGACGCTCCAACCATACAAATCACAGGCGTATGTCAAGTTTGGCGAGACGATATATATGGACCGGTTTCTTGACACCGCAGACCCAGGTAAAAGGGCTAGGTCAAAGGAGATACAGGCGAATTTAAATACACAGCGGGAACGTTTGCGCTTGCTGACACAGAACAAGGTAAGCACTCTGTACTGTTCTTGTAATGTAATCTAAAAGAGCACTTCAGCATGCACCATTCCCTGCTTCGCTCAAGAACACTCTCGATTTTTTATCCAAGCAAGAAACACTTATTGTCCCGGAAATCGATGATGATCTTGTCGCGAACCTCAACGCTGAACCGGAGATTATCGAGGTTGAAATTACCGAACTCAAAGATACGATATCAAAGCTGAAGGAAGAGTTGGAGAACGTTTGGAAGGACGATACCTCAGTTGCATACGAGCTGACTTCGGTCTTCATACATCGTGGCTCATCACCATCATTTGGACACTATTTCTTCTATTCTCGCCATTTGCCGGAGGAACCTGATCACTGGTTCAAGTACAATGATCACCAGGTGACAGAAGTTTCGAAAAGTGAAGTGTTAGCTGACACTACAGGGTCTACCGCGAATCCCTACTTGGTCAGTACGCTTAGATGACATTACTGATATACTGACTAACCCACCACCTAGCTTGTCTTCGCAAAGAAGGACCAGGATATTGTACGCACTGTAAACCGTTTTGATCCGATGAGTTTAGATAATGATCCGTGATATGTAATGTTGATATCCTACAATTCCTCTCATGAACTCATCGTTTTCCGAGCGTCCATTTTGTAATGACCTTGAAATTGCATTGCAGTGGCTTTTATCATTAATGGCTCGTTATCGAACTTGATTTTCTGTCGCCAAATCCCACTGCCGGAACGATGCACATGTCTACGACACTTGGTCAGCATCATGGAGATGCGGAAATCAGATTCATGACATGAAGAGGACATGCGCAATTGAACAAAAAAAAATGGACAAAATTCTGCGGACAAAAAAACAGCGGTAACTTCCCAACCAGAATTCAAACCCATCTGAGACTCGCGCTTCTCATGCATCTAGTGCTATCTGCCTGGTGTCAGTAACATTGATTTGAGAGGAAATATAATTCAAAGACGAACCTTCAGACACCTCTTGGCGCGTGGTATCAGCTCGTCTCAGGGCGGTGTTGGGACCGCCGGATTCGAGCGAGCAATGCTCGGTCCTTAAGGATGGCCTCCCGACCCCAATAGCACTCGGAGATTTCATCAAGGAAGATCACGTCATACAGGGAATATTTCATATATGACACGATCCTCCTTGACTCGATGAAGTGGCCGAGTGCTGTTGGGGCCGGGAGGCCATCCCTATGGATCGAGCACTGCTCGCTCAAATCCAGCAGTCCCAATGCTCGTCGAATAAACCCAGCGCCTTCCATTTCCTGGAGGAAATGATAGCACTATAGTAAAATAGATGAATTGTCATGATAAGTAATTCAATAGACTACTAGTACGTACCACAACCAAGTGGTGTCCCACTGCAAAGTTCTGTCTTAATGTTGGGGAAAAATACCAAACCCACCGGACGTC
>Ga0153958_1000112_pt1 | contig 16946 bp, 10 predicted proteins | sample TSFL042MetaG_FD_104719 | JGI IMG/M metagenome (GOLD analysis project Ga0153958, IMG submission 104719) | Attine ant fungus gardens microbial communities from Florida, USA - TSFL042 MetaG | ecosystem: Host-associated > Fungi > Mycelium > Unclassified | place: USA: Florida, Wekiwa Springs... | reverse complement strand
ATGGTCGTGTATAATGCTGGAGATACATCCAGCGAAAACAATCCACATAATATACCTGGTCCTCCAGAGAGCATCAGCACAGCACAGCTATTAAGCCCTCAGGCAGGATACCAAGTTAAACCCACAGACTACTTGCCCTTAGCTACCCCAACAAGGAACCCAAAACACCCTAGACATGATCCATCCACCAGGAGCCAAAAAGGGACATGGACAGATGAGATGGATGAGGATGAATTGTTTGGTCAACACAACTTCAACCCAAGCCATAGTGGAACACCACACCCCTACACACATCAAACAGACTCATATCCAGCATTAAGAGCTATTCTCCTTAGGAGCATAAGCAAAGCCAAAATAACAGCCAAAAATATACTGATGCTGACCAAATCCTCCTCTATTACAGAATCCCACATTATAGATGAAGCACTAGAGCTGTTGAGTGTTATCACAGGAAAACCCCCAGCATCTACTTTCCATAATAGGACCCAACCAGATAAGCAAATCCTAGAAACCCTAGCCAAACTAACCAAAAAGGTAGATAAACTAAGTGAACAGGTAAACAAGCCCAGGAAAAGGAGCTCAAGAATTACTGAACCCAAAGAAGGCTTAAAGGCTAGTATTAGGGAACTACTCAGAGGCAATCTCCCTTAAGCTAGTAGATAGTCCCAGAAGCTAGTTTAAGATTCAAGTGGGGGTATATCTACATACACTTGCTAGTATATATATACTATACTAGATAGTCAGGCACACAGCACCATGGCAACTGACCTATAATCACAGAATGTCCTAGAATAACTAATAATAGGCATCGCATCACATGACACAGACAGGAGAAGTCAGAAACAGTAGGAGTGTAATATACAATCTGTTACTGGGCCATTAATAGAACAGACCCTCAGAACTTACTAAGCACAACCCTAGATGTCCTCTTACAGCTAGTAGACATGCACCTCAAACACTAACCAAATTCTATGCCCAGGCAATCAGTTCCTCATTTAAGACCCCAACCCCAACAACTAGATTACCAGTTACCCATAATCCTAAAATGTCCAACCCAAACAAGGCACATGATCCAATATACCTTGTAGTATACTTCCCACCAGACACAAACACCACATTAAGAGAAGACAATCTCACAATTGTAAATGACATCAACCAACTTCTTAAATCAAATAGCACACCAGACAACCAAGTAGTTACAGTAGTCAAATGGAACCTACAGGGGAACTATATCGTCATTACACACTCAGATACAACAGCAGCTGATATTATCCCATTTACAGAGGGTATTGCTAATGTTATTATACCAGGAGCAACAGGCACAATTAGAGAAGATAAAAAGTAGTTCAAGATTGAGGTAAATAATGTCAGAACAGGTGCACGAGATAGCAATAGCAAAGACATATACTCCCTTGAGTTCATTTATGAAAACCTTCGATACTCTAACCCTGAATACATGGCAATTACTCAACACATAGTACTCAAGCCCAGATGGGTTTGCCCAGCCTCAGAACTAAGCCAACAAGACTACTCATCAGTGGTCTTTACAGTAGACTCACAAGAAATCCATCAAACATTCCTGATAAACCACAAGACCCTCTCAATCTTTGGTGTGATAGCCAAGACCTGAGGTTAGTCAAATAGACCTCTACTCATCCAATGTAACAGATACTGGGAATTCGACCACAGAACAGCTAAATGTCAAGCTGCTAAACTACAATACAGAATCTGTGGAGACAACCATTTAGAATCATTACATTCTATCCAGAACCAGACATCTCCAACCAACAACATGGTTACTGACTCAAATAACAGAGATTCTCATTTAAATATAACATGTATTCACTATAAAAGAGAAGGTAGGCAAAACACAAACCACCCATCAAACTAGACCCAATGTCCAAAACAACAACTTCGAGTTGGAATCAACAGAACTTCAGGTCTCTCCTATCCTAAATCATTAGTCAACCAACCAAGAGCTCTACCAAAAAGGACATATGTCCCTAGAAATACACAAAATATACAGAAAGCACTAGTAGAGCCCACAACCCCATCTACACTGAACACTGCATCATCCTCTCAAGTTGAAAATATCACTGACTTAGCCAAGACAGCTGGTGCTGATATTACAAACATATCTAAAGTAGAAATCTGCCAAGCCCTCACTGCTGCCCTCACGAAATACAAATCAAAACCATGAGTAGTACATCTATAAGCAATATGACTGCATCACACTCACAGATCAAAGTTCTATAGCTCAACTGCAATAGAAAACCAACAGCTACTCATAGTCTCCTAAATGAACAATTGGACAAAGCTGACATTTTACTTCTACAGGAACCCCAATGAACAAAAATATTACCAGACAGAAAAAAAGGTCCTATTGGCCATAATGCTTGGACCCTAATTCTCCCATTCAACATATATAAACCAGGTGACCCAGAGCCAAGAGTCATGGTATATGTTCAACATAGGCCAGGCCTCAAAATTGCACTCAGATCAGATATTATTCAAGATTGCAATGTCTAAATTCTAACTGCAAGCTTTCCAGGACACCCAACTACAATAATAATCAATATGTATAATGATAAAGATTGCAAAAATGATAGAACATCAAAAATAATTCGCCAACTACCCCTAGCACTTGACTAACCAACTATTATCACAGAAGACTAGAACATGCACCATTTACTATAGGTAAACCAAGATAGAGTTCAACATGATCAAGAAACCACTGAAATAGTTGAATGGCTTACTCAACATGGCTTTAGACTCATTAATACTCCAGGTGAAACAACCTATCTTGGGCATACAAGAAACAGGAGTTTGTCAGTACTTGACCTCACATTTGCTAACGGACCAGCTACACAGAATACATGTCTTTCAGACTGGGCAGTTAATCAAGACATAGTATATGGCTCAGACTACTACATAATCCAGTGGACTCTGTTCAACAACATTGAACCATGCAACAACATCTGTGGGCAGAAATTTAATATCAAAGACACAAACTGTAAAAAATGGGTAGAAGCCTTTAAAGAAGCTTACAAGGCTAACTTTCAGGATATTTCTATTATTATGGACAAAGAAGCTGACATTACTGCAGATACTCTAGAAGCTGCCATAACCAGATTAACACAAATATTCAAGCAAGCAAGTATCAAAGCAGCCAAAATCCGCAAACCAAGCCCCAAAGCAAAACCTTGGTAGAATGAAAGTCTATTAGAATCAGCTGCACTAATCCAATTTTATAGAGACACCAAATGCAGCCAGATAGAGGAAACAGGCATAAATGTTTATATAGAGGCTAAGATTAGACAAACACAAAACTTCTTCAAACGACAGGTATACCAGGCGAAACGCATTTGGGCTAACTAGATCCTAGAAGACATTTCCTCACAGAATGTGTAAGAGGACCCCTAACACGCGACTCTGGAGCCCATACTAGTCCTCTGGAGTAATCCTATAGCTGATTCAATATTACTATGTAATATTGGGTCTTACCCCTATTATTCCAAGAGCACTCTGTTATCTCCTAGCGTATTTTCATTGTTTAGACCCTGGTTACTGATGTAGGGATGTGAGGGTACTGTATATATAATGTAGATTATTCCCTCCAGAAGTCTCATCTAATTCTCTGAGAAATCTCCTGGAGGTGAGTTGTAACATATTCCATAGTATAATTTAACTGAGAAATCTCCTAAAGTATACCGTTCCAGTTGCTCTTACAGGATGTATGGTCTGTACACAAATGGACTACAGAATACTGCAATTATCCAATGCCTACTCTCACACATGGCCAAGGTATTCCACCAGCAATCACATTAGAAGAAAAATATAACATACTCTGAGATACACTATACCAAGAACCTCTATCTCTCCTGGTTCCAGTAGTAACCAATCTCACCCAAAGAGTACCCAATGAACTCCCCTATACAGAGATCACACACATGGAGGTAAATGAAACCTTATTCTCTACTAACTCAAACACAGTACCTGGCCTAAGCCAAATCACATATACACTAATCAAGTGGGCATGGCCAATAGCAGTTAATTTAATCATAGCACTCTTTCAAAGATGCCTTAATATGGGCTATCACCCAGTTCAATAAAGACAAGCAGTGGCAGTAGTATTAAGAAAACCCAACAAAGCTGACTACTCACAACCCTGAGCATATCATCTCATTACTTTATTGAAATGCCTAGGTAAACTGCTAGAGAAAATTGTTACAAAAAAGCTATCATACATGGTAGGCAGGCATAAGCTAATCCTAGGAACACAATTTGGTAGATGGTCAAACTCTTCTACAATCAATGTTATGACCTTAAGAAGTAACTCAGGTTGCAACACTCAAGTAAAAACTCAAGGATAAATTGAGAGTAGAGGAAGGAAGGGAATAATACAATTGGTAAAGCGTAGGGAATATAGGAGAGTATCTACTGTATATATACCTATATACCATGAGGAGTATGTGAGGGATACATATTACAGACATGAGGTTTGCTGAGTAAAGAACATGCCTCACCAGTGAGGCGCTAATTGAGCCATTAGATATATGAAGTAATATGAAACAAAGAAGCAGTCCATGTGTAGAATACCTGGAGACAATGAGGTCGATCATTACAATCGATGCAGCCATGATATTTGTACATAATGTACACACTGTCTGGAACCAAAACAAGGTAACATTTGCACTGACCTTTAACATCAAAGGCTTCTTTGACTTTGTAAACCACCAACACCTTCTTTCAGAGATGCAGAAAAGACACATACCACTAGAATACCTCAAATGGACAGCAAACTTCCTAAACAAGTGCGAAGCAGCAATATGTGTTAATGGTATTAGAGGAAGCTCAAAACCAGTAAAGAATAGAATCCCTCAAGGATCACCTATCTCACCCATTCTAGTATCATTTTACTTAGCAGGCCTCCTAGAGGTGTTCCAGGACACGAATGCTCTTCTTATCCCTGAACATCTAAAGGCTACAAAGCCAACCAACACAGGTATTCTGATGTATGTTGATGATGGCAAACTAACAGTCTCTTCAATGTTAATTGCATCAAATATCACACTCTTAGCTGAGGCATATAAAATTATTGACCAGTAACTCTGGAAAGCAGGTCTCATACTAGACCAGAATAAATATAAAATCATGCATTATATATAATGCAAGAAATATAAGGACCCTACAACCCATATTGAACTCACAAAACGAGACGGCTTTAAAACCAAAATTCTAGTAACCCCTACCATATGATGGCTAGGTATCCACTTCGACAGGAAACTCCTCTTTAATGAACATGTAAAAAAACTATCAGCTAAAGCTAAGGCAGCTATTGGATGTATTGCTATGCTTTCAAATACTATATGAGACCTCTCATACCTGAATCTATGCACATTATATAGGATATGCGTCCTACCCATCATGACATATGCAAGTGCCATTTGGTGGAGAAAAAAAGAAATACATGCCAAAGCTCTAAGACGAGTCCAGAACTGAGCATTGTACATCATTTGTGTAGCTTTCAGAACTATACTAACTCAAGCCCTAGAAGTTAAAGCTGCAATCCTGTAAGAGGACCCCTCACACACGACTCTAGAGCCCGTATTAGTTCTCCAGAGTGATCCTGCAGCTAATCAAATATTACTAAGTAATATTTGGTCTTACCCCCATTATTCCAAGAGCACTCTGTTGCCTTCTAGCGCACTTTCATTGTTCAGACCCTAGTTACTGAATGCAGGGATGTGAGAACATTGTAGTATATATAATGTAGATTATTCCCTCTAGGAGCCTCATCTAATTCTCTGAGGAATCTCCTAGAGGTAAGTTGTAATATATTTCATAAACTATAATTAACTGAGGAATCTCCTAGAGTGTTCTGCTCCAGTCGCCCTTACAAATTGCCCTGATCCACCTCTATTTAGATTACCTGGAGAAAAAAGCTGGCATCCACTTAAATAGACTAAGTATAACAAACCTAGTCTTATATCATCTTTCTCCTGCTTGGTCTCATTCCAGATACTCAATCTACCAACAGAGCACAGATCACCCTTTCAAAGGGACTACCTAGCTTCTCTGGATAGCAGTGCACACAGACTACACTCATGAATGAGTCTTTCCATTCCTTCTCCTCCCCTGGCAAAAAACCTATGCTGATTATTCAAACAGGATCACAATTCAAGACAAAGCTACGTTAGATCACCTACACTCTATCTCACCTCTTAAGATATCTTTGAACCACATCATAGTCTATACTGATGGCTCACAAAAGATAATAAGCAAAAGAACACATAGAACAGGTGTTGCAGTAGTAGGTTTCCACCAAGGAAAAGAGATTTTTAAGAGAAAAATTGGCCTAGGAGACACAGCAGAAGTATATGATGCCAAACTAACTGGTCTAGTACTAGACCTCAAAGCTACAATATCTAGTGCAGAACCCCTACCTATGATATACCACATTCATATATATGCCAATAATACTTCAGCTATTGCATTAGTAATCCAACCCCAACAGGGCCAGCTACTCGCCCACTTCTTTTACTGAAATATGCTCCAGTGGCTTGAAGCCAAACAACACCCTGACAATTGTGTGGTGCCCAGGGCACAAAAACATCCTAGAAAATGATTGAGCAGACCAACTAGCCAAACAAGTGACCTCACTTGCCTCACTATCTGAACCAACCATCACATTCAATCTCCACCAAGCACAAGAACATCTCAAAGACAACTAGACCACCATATAGAGGAACTCCTCCTCACAACAAAGCAGCTGGTCAATAGCTAACTGAACCCTTCCATCCTTCTATTTCCTATTCCACTTCTTGGAACTAGCAGACAAAAGAGAGTTATTTGGGTGTCTCCTATAATGTAGAACAGGACACGGTCACATGGGTGAATACTACTAAAGATTTGTTTCTTCTACAAACCTAGCATGCCCATGTGGTGAAATAACTTAAACACAAGAGCATATCATCTAGTCATGTCCCACCTATGAAGAATATGGCACTATTCTACACTAAGCATTACAAATACTATATCTACCTGACCTCCTTGGTACCAAGGATGGCATACAAGCCATGGTATCCTTCCTAGAAAAATCTGGTGCCTTCACAAAGAATGGCTATTCTCTTCCAATTCCATTACCACCCCATATTACAGATAGACCCCTTACTGACTTTATAGAGACAGATTCCCAAACCTTCATCTAACATGAATCACATTAAGCAAAATTTACTAACATGTTCAAGTTCAAGTACATCTCCACCATAACCTACCAAACTGTAGAAGACTCAACTACTCTATCTCCATCATCCACACCTGATTTGGAGTGACCCCAGCAGCTCAACCTTGCAGCTTGGGTATAGTCAGTAGTATACCACTATGTAATTCACCCACCGCATCTTAGCACTTGTTTGCTTGTTGTGGTATACAAATACAGAACTCTTTCTCTTTCTCTAGTATCACATGATATATCTAACCAGAAATGGCGGCATAGCCATAGAAACTCTCAATAACCTACTACGATTTGACTCCCGAGCCAGATCTTTTAAAACCTCTTTGCTTTTCTACCCTATGTGCTACCATTGAAAAATCAAGCATTAAAAGCCACTATGGCAGCATACCGCTTGCTAGCATGTATTATGTTGGGGTGATGACTCATTGTATTGATATTACTGATCCTATGTTACTTTGCCCTCTTATATGTCCAACGAAAACTGCTTTGGTCCTCCTGAAGAGCTACTAATTCTTTGTTCAAATTTTCTGAGTTTGCTGCTATTGTCAAGGAACAGGTGCCCAGTATAATCATCATATCTACAAAGACTGGTGCTATGAATGAACATCATGATCTCATGGCTGGGGTCATAATTTGCAACATGATATTACAAAGGTGATTTTTTTATGTCGAAATGTGAGCATGATGTTGTCAAAACTGGCAAATTGTATTCATAATCAATGCAGTCAGAAATGGACTCTCACCTATTGATTCTCTCTTACTCCTTTGGTGCTTTCACTTTGCATGAATTGCTAACAAAGCACTCTATCTCTTGTTGCCAAACATCTACAAATATCTACACTCTCTTGGGTTTCATGTCAATTATTCTGGTCTTGATAGATATCCAGGAAGAGAGATTCATATATAGATTGCAGACAGAAATGGTGCAGTGTTGAGCTTTGGACTGGGAGCAAATTGCTTAGTAAAAGTATTGTTGCTGGTGTGAGGCCAGAAACATATTTAGGCCTAAAGATAGACAAATTTTGTAACTTTACACTCCAAAAAGATAAATAGAGGATACACTATTTGTCACAATAGTGATATCATGATGTGTACTGTGTGTGTTATGCACATGCATGTATTATTCAGTTTCACTTAGTCAGCTGAGTAGATCATCAGCCTATTTCCAAAACCTTCTGAACTATTTAAATATAAGGTTTTTATATGGGTCTTTAGCCTATCTTGAACCCTCTACTAATTTTGCATTATTAAGTTTATGTTGAAGTCAGTCCACTATGCTTCCTTTCTGTAATGGTCTGTGCAGCTGTAGATAGTGTTGTCTATCAGGTTGCTTTACTTCCTTCTAACAATGGTCTACATGGCTGCAGATAGTGTCATCTATCAGGTCACTTTGCTCATTGCCTAATTGTTAACATTAAGTCATGAAGACTCAGAGTTCACCCTAGGTGAATGTTCAGAAAGAACTCAATAGAGTTTCCTATTGTATCCTATACCCTACTTATACTACTTTTATATGGTCTATGCACTTAAAGTCTTGCAATCATATGTTCTTCCAGAATATTCTACAATCACCTGACCTGATCACATGGTATGGTTTACTTAAGTTTCCCATGTTATTTATAGTTTTATCCCATTATATATCTTGAGGTTGTGGATTAACTGTTCAAAAACATAGAAAGTTATTTTCTGTTTAGGGCTCTCATAACACTGATATTATAACTTGGTAAAACAACTAAGTTATTATTTATATTTCTTTTCTTTTCTCTTTACTACACAGGAAGGAGTATAGGAAAGTGTCATATCACAAGTGTTACTTGGTCACAGTCACATGATGAGAAGGTCACATGGTCATGTCACATGACAAGTTACATGATGGGTGTGGGAAAGTAGTACACAGACCATGTATAAGTAGTGTATAGAAAATAATAGGAACTTTATTGAGTTCTCCTTATCAACTCAGACTTGGAGGGTAATTAAGTCATCTAGGCTAAGTTGCTATACCAGAACTCAATATCCACTTCTTGAGCACTGTCTGCCTTGGACCTTGCTCACTCTTACTCTTATATAAATTAACCCATGGCTGGTAGTTATTATGATTACTAGCTACCTCCATATATAGCCAGGCCCTTGGCTTAAGGGAACTTTGCAGTCAGTTAGAGACTGCAAGTGGAGATGCAGTACCAAACCCAGGCATTGTGTTCTAGACCTGACCTTGCAACTGGGTAGTGTTATTAGTTACTGTTTTCTTAGTAGAAACCTTGTGTTGCACTCTGTAAGAGGACTACTTAGTAGACGATCACTCCTTAAGCTAGTGGATAGTCCCAGAAGCTAGTTTGAGATTCAAGTGGGGGTATATCTACACACAATTGCTAGTATATATACTATACTCAATAGTCAGGCACACAGCACCATAGCAACTGACCTATAATCACAGAATGTCCTAGAATAACTAATAATAGACATCGTACTATATAACACAGACAGAAGAAGTCAGGAATAGTGGGAGTGCAATATATGATCTGTCACTGGGCCATTAATAGAACAGACCCTCAAAACTTACTAAGCACAATCCTAGATGTCCTCTTATACACTCCATTGTGAGTAGTATATGCAGAGGAGTGACAGTTACTTCTAAAAGACTATCTAGAGTAGAGATCCTCTTCTTGAGGTAATAGTTTAACTCTATTATTAAGGCAATGGTTAGTAAGGTAATAGTGTTATGACTTGGCAAAATGGCCAAGTTATTATTTATATATATATATATATTTTTGGACTTACTACATAAGGAAAGAGTGTGGGAAAGTGTCACATGTCACAGAAATAGATGTGACAGTGTGATGTCATGCAAAATGAAGTCACATGATAACCATGGGAAAGTAGTACATAAACTATGTAGTAGTTATATAAGTAGTATATGAGAAATATATGAGGACTCTATTGAGTTTTCTTTGTCAAGCACTAATAAAGAAGCAGTTGGCTTTATTCCAGCTCAGGAGTTAGCTATTCTAACAAGTAGGCACCTAGCTGGGTAAAAATCTTGTGCCCCAGCAGACGTAGTTGTAATTAGCAAAAATCAAAATTATTTTTGTACCCTTGCAGGGACATAACACTATGTTTTTGCAACAATACAATTTATTGATAAGCAACTTGCTCAAGGAAAAACATGCCCTCACTAAACTGAGAAAAAAACTTGAGAGAAAAAGAGGAAAGTTATGTAGGAGTTGCAAAGGGTTTGGGTACCTGGTCTATAACTGTAGGAATAAGAAAAAAGGAGAAAAGGGGATTACCACTCCCCAGAATAAATTTGAAGTGTTGTTGAGTAGGGTGATGCAGTATGGTGTGAAGAAGAGGATGATAAGAAGATAAGAGACAGTAGAAGTAGAATGTTTTAAGTGTGGAGAGAAAAAACACAAGTACAAAGAGTATTCTCTTGTTATCAATAGACAATGAATGTCCTTAGTGATTACCCTAGATAGATGTTCAAGAAGAACTCAATGGAGTTCTTTGTTGGATTGGTCTACTACTTATACTATTTTACAAGTGGTTGTATACTAAAGTCCTGTGGTCACAAGTCCTTCTAGAACATTCTATGGTCATATGATTCTTGTCATATAATAAGATTAGCTAAGTTCCCATGCTATTTATATCTCAACTCTGTTATATAACTTGAGGTTGCAGATTAAGTGTTTAGTTGCATGGGAAACTATTTCCTTTTTTGGGGCTCTCATAACACCTCTTTGGAAAGGAGAAAAGAAGTTGCAAGTAGTAAAAGAGGTGACATGTATGGCTATGCCACAAAAGACACAGTAAAAGAAGTAAAGGAAAAGTCTAGCATACATTAATAGGGATCAAAGAAAATTTGATCACAAGACAAAGGTAATAACAAATGAAAGAAATGGGATCTCCAAGATGTTTCACAATTATGTACTAAACAAGTAAACACTAGAGAGATGATCAAATAACAAAGAGGGCTTAAGAAAAGGAAAAATAGAGGAGGAACTCAAGTAATCGAAAGAAATGATAACAAAGGTTTTTAAGGATCCACTCAAGGTTGGCCTCACCATAATAGGATCTCTAAGACATGCATTTGTCTTACATCATGACACTACTGCCCTTACCTAGTCTAGTAGTCTGGCTCGTTTGTAAGGGGACCCCTAATCCGTGACTTCGGAGCCCGTTCCAGTCCTCCAGAGCAACCCTGCAGCCAATCCAATATTACTATGTAATATTGGGTCTTACTCCTATCATTCCGAGAGCACTCCGTTGCTATCCAACCCACTTTCCTTGTTCAGACCCTAGTTACCGATGCAGGGACGTGAAGACACTGTAGTATATAATGTAGATTATTCTCTCCAGGAGCCTCATCTAGTTCTCTGAGGAATCTCCTGGAGGTAGGTTGTAACCATATTTCATAAATTATAATTAACTGAGGAATCTCCTGGAGCTCTACTCCGGTCGCCCTTACATCGCTATTGATATAGCAGAACTACCTAGAACTCCCGTACCATTGTGTGGACTCTTTTTCAGCTGACCATACAACTAGAAGCCAACTCCAATGATATGTAGCAAGCGGTTAACTCCTAGCATAAGTGAATGCCCAAGTTCATTGGGGCTTGAATTCCTGTCAAGAGAGAGATTTGGTGGTTTTTTGAAAATAAAGAAAAACACTCAGAAAGAAATAAAGACTTAGTCACTCAAATAGCTGTTAAACTCTAGAGCAACAGAAAGGGATGATAATGGGGTATAATGCTTGATTTCCCTTCTGTGCCCTAGAGTATTTTATTAAGATTACAAAGCAAGGAGACAACAAAAAAAGTGAGACAAAAAAAACCTCTGAATTCCCAAACATAACAAGGCCGAAATGATGAGACAGCACTCCTCCTGAACACTAGGCAACCACTCTCCACTCTTCTAGTCCTACTCCAGGAATCCTCACTTGCATGATAGGTGGATCTCAAGCCTCTTGCCAGGCTGTAGAAGGAGACAGCGATCTTGAGTCATCTTGCCCTCGAGTATGTTATCTTCATCTGACCTCCTATCTTTCTCTTCAACTTCTTTATCTCTCTCTCTACCTCCTCTGTGTCTTCTCATTCCTCCAGAACCCAGTTTCTTTCTCTCGCTATTGCAATATCACTCTATATCGACTCGACTCTCTTGATCTTGATATAATTAGCTATCAGTGATGATGACTTGGATCTGATCATAACTCTTCTGAAAATAGCCCTACCAGCTGCTGAGGTATGATGTCACTCTAGTAGCACTAGGTCTTCAAAGTTTGCTTCTATCCTCAAGAGCACTTCTAGAAGAGAAATCTGTTAGAAATCTGATATGGGGCACCTAGGCAAGCGTCTATGAGGTATATGTAGCAGTAGTCATAACCACTACCCTGCTACTCAAGTGAGATGCTTAAGTTTATGACTGAGCATCTAGGGAACATCTCTAGAGGGCTAAACTCTTCTCTCAAGCTGGTTATTCTTGTTATTAGGGTGTAAATAGTCACTTATTTTGCCTAAACAGTTGTACAGCGTGACAGTGGCACATAGGCAGAAGACCCAGAAAGCATAGCAAAAGAGGGGGGTAGTTAAAAGGAGGTCAGAAGAACCTTCAAAATACTGAGAGAGGTATAGTTGAATATCAGAATGGAAAAGATAGACACACATAAAGGCATGATAGTAAAAGTGCTCTTGGACAGTAGCACAATGGGGATGTTTATGGATAAAAGGACAGCAGCCAAACATGGGTTTAAGCTACAGAAATTAGAAAGACCAATAGCCGTCAGAAATATGAACAGAACAAATAATAGTGGAGAGGCCATCATGCACCAAGTAAAGTGCAATGTGTATTACAAAGATCACGTAATGAGAATGAGAATGGATGTGTGTGATTTAGGAAAGACAGAAGTAATTCTGGGGATGCCATAGTTGGTAGTACATAATCTGGAGATAAACTAGGAAACAAGAGAGGTTAAAATGACAAGATACCTGCCCTTGTATGGCAGAAGAAGTCAAAAGAAAGAAAGAGTCAAAAGAGTAGTAACCCTAGAGGAAAAGAAAATCATCAGATGGACGATAGATGATAAAGAAGACTAGGAAAAGGAAGAGGAAATGAAGAAGGACTACAGAAAAATAGAAGAAATGGTCCCAAGAAGATTTTTAAAGTAGAAAAGGGTGTTTGGGAAGGTAGAGTCAAAGAGGATGCTAACTAGGAAAACTTGGGATCACGTTATAGATCTCAAAGAGATGTTCAAACTGCAAAAGGGAAGGATTTACCTATTATTGAAAGATCAATTGAGGAAAGGGTATATCAGACCCTCAAAATCACCTCAAATGTCACTGGTGTTTTTCATAGGTAAAAAAGATAGTAGTAAGAGAATGGTGATAAACTACTGTAATCTGAATAATCAGACAATAAAGAATAACTACCTACTCCCATTAATTACAGAGTTAATCGACAACATGGGAAGTAAAAAAGTGTTCACTAAGATGGATCTCAGGTAGGGGTTCAACAATGTGAGAATAAAGAAGGGAGATTGTAAGGGCAACTGGGCACAAGACTCCAGGAGAATCCTCAGTTAATATTACAGTTAGTAGTTATGATACAACTTACCTCCAGGAGAATCCTCAGAGATTAGAATGAGGCTCCTAAAGGGATCTTTTACATTATATACATCCCTTAGTGTTAGGGTTAGCAGGATCGGAGCTAAACTAGTGTGTTTAAGTATTACTAGTTAAACAGGCTAAGGTAGCTCCAGAGTATCGTCGTGCTATTCAGGGGTGGAAATAGAGGTGTCCTCTTACATTCACCCCTCCTTCAAGATTGCTACGTCTCGGAGCAATGGACTCAGAGTGAAAGATGTTGTCGAATTCTGCACGTCAGACGTGTCTCAGAGCTCTGGGGTGTTTGCGATGGAACTCCACTGTGAGTTCTGGTGTGGAGACTTTGAAAGTGGACTCCCAGGAATTGTGTTTGTGGCTGTATCCTTTCCACTTGATGAGGTACTGGAATCTTCTCCAGTGCCAATGACTGTCGAGTATTTCCTCTATTTCCCACTCTGCTTCTCTGTCAATGACTATGGGCAGTGGGTGGTCCTCCATTTTGTGTCCTGTAATCGGGTCATCTGGAGCTGGAGTAAGCTTCACTACGTTAAACACTGAATGGAGTTGCTTCATCCAGTGTGGTAGCTTTAGACGATAGGCCATAGGTCTGATCCGCTGTTTCACTACAAAGGGGCCGAGCCGTCGATACAAGAGTTTCTGCAAAGGGTACATGGTTTAGATATCTGATGTGTTGAGGAAAACTTTGTCGCCTGGGTTGAACACTGGAGCTGGAGTTCTGCGTTAGTCGTAGTACCTCTTCATGTCTTCTTGTACTTTGTGGATCGTGGACTTCACTTCTTTGATTGCCATTCTCATCCTTTCCATAAACTTGTTGACCGTCTCTAGATCAGAATAGTTCTGTCAGGGTTCGAAGCCCATGCAAGGAATATGTCCGGTGTCGAGCAGGAATGGAAACTGTTGGATAGCAGAGTAAACGTAATTGTTGTGCTGGAACTCCGCCATGGGTAAGAGGTCGTACCAGTTGTCTTGCCGCTTGTTTACAAATAGCTAGAGGTACTGGTCCAACTCTTGGTTGACGCGTTCTGTCTGTCCGTTGGTTTGGGGGTGCCAGGCTGTAGAAGATGCTAACTTTATTCCTAGTAGTCGGTAAAGCTCTCTGGTAAAACAAGTGATGAACTGAGGTCTACGGTCTGAGACTACATACTTTGGAAGACCATAGAGTTTCCAGACTTGATGTAGAAAAAGCCTGGCTGCTCCTTCCACTGTCACTATTGTGTGTATCAGAATGAAGTGTGTCTGTTTCAACATCGAGTCTACTACTATTATCACTGCATCACATCTGGAGGAGAGAGGGAGTTCTACAACAAAATCCACACTAAGTGTGTCCCATTGCGAGTCTGGGATCCAGAGAGGATGTAGTTCACCTACTAGAGCCTGCCTCATTGGTTTTGTCCTGAGGCAGAGGTCGCAGGTGCTGACGTATTGTCTGATATACCTAGACATTTGGGGCCACCAGTAGTTCCTAAATACCAACTCTAGTGTTTTTGAGTATCTGGGGTGTTCAGCAACCTCTGTATCGTGGCACAGCGAGACTACCTGCCTTCGTAAGTCTGAATTCCGGAGAACATAGATTTTGCCTCTGAACTGGAGTACTCCGTTGTCTTCCCATTACTCCATGGAGCAGACCGTCTTACTTGATGCTTGCCAGAGTTCTCTTGCTGCCTTTGCTATAGACTCTTCCTGGTCACCTTTCTGGTTTCCTTGACGAATTTCTCTAAGCATGTCTCGCTCCAGTCCTTCCAGATGAAGTCCTTTAAGGGCTCAAACTGTTATGAGCTCCAGTCATAGAAGGACCACGTCCTCGTTGTCAGAGGCTCTGTTGCCATGGTCCGGTGAAAGGGTGCAAAAAGAAATTGTATACTGGGACAAACAAAACCATGCTGTGCCAGCTCCCAATTGCGTGCTAAAGGTCCGAGGGGAGATAGTCAAAGATGAAGGTTTATAAATAATTAGAAAGTAGAAATTATACACAGCTCCAATAAAATATACTTTGGTAGTTGTGAAATGATCATAAGATCTCTCTAGATCGTCGTCGCATAGCCTCCCTAAGGTGTCAACCTTTATATACCGTGACAAAAGCTCCTCTGGAAAATACAGTTAGTTGATCACTCATGGACCCTCCACACTCAGTTGCCCCCTTGTCTGCACCTTCAACACCGAACCTTACAGGTGTGATGCAATCCAAGTGTGCACCTAGCCAAGCTTTCCCAGCCTGCTGTCCTCTCTGAAGCCTGCCCGAGTTGCGTCTGCATCTTCTCCCTAGATCAAGTTTTGGGTATATTCTGTGTTCTTCTCAAGACACCCCACTGGTCCTAGTCTTCTTACTCTCAATAGATTCGCATTTACGATTCCAGAAGCAGTGTAGATGGAGGTAGGAGTCAAGAGGTTCCTCTCCTATCTAACTGCACACTGGATACTATATTAAAATAATTACAAAGCCCTGAAACTCAAGGAATAAAATATAAAAAAGAAACTATTACTACTTTTGATGTTCCTTCAATCTCTTCTCACGCTAAGTCCATCCCAATTCCCAGCGATAACGTGTCCTTAGGATGACATGTCCTCTTCATCAAACCATTCCTATCAAAGATGACGCGTCTTCATCATCACTTCTCTCTAGAATATTTTTCCTGATCTGCCATCACTCTCTTTGATGCTGTTTCATAAGAAGGACCTCATGGATTATCTATTAGATAGTCAGTAAACCCCGCTTCATGTCTAGTATCTCCAAGTCGCGTCTTAGAGCTCATTTATCTAAATATAATTGATCTGATGCCATCAGTGCTTAATCGCAACCAGAGTCTATTTATCTAAGTCCGTCATTCAAACACTACTAGTTCTAGAGTCCCAATTCACCGTATTTCTAAGTCAGTCCTATCCTATAATGGATCTAGAGCATAGTCCTTTTATGACTTTCTTCATAAACCTGATGCCAGCTTATCCTACTTGCCTCCCGAGGTCTTGACATAAGCTCTAGTTTGGTTATTACTTGCTCAATGTCCTCATCATATGGTATTACGTTCTGAGGATATAGAAAGGGCTCTAGAGCGAACTCTAATTATGAATTCGTTGGTATAAAGCATATCAAATGT
>Ga0153958_1000111_pt1 | contig 17028 bp, 10 predicted proteins | sample TSFL042MetaG_FD_104719 | JGI IMG/M metagenome (GOLD analysis project Ga0153958, IMG submission 104719) | Attine ant fungus gardens microbial communities from Florida, USA - TSFL042 MetaG | ecosystem: Host-associated > Fungi > Mycelium > Unclassified | place: USA: Florida, Wekiwa Springs... | reverse complement strand
ATCTATTCCCTATCACCTATTCATTTTTATTTTCCCACTCCATCGTCTTGTCTACCTGGGTCTGTTTGTCGCTGTGAACTTTTGGACCATTTTTGTATGTCAATTATGACGATATTGCTTAAGTTGTACTGACTTCGAATTCAGATTCACGACTCCGATATGATAACTGGACATGCATTGGAAAATGTGATTAATGGGCCAGCCCATCATACGCTTCATCATCTCTATTTCACCTGTAACTATGGTCAGGTATGTAGTTGTCTGCCACTGATTGATATGATTTTCTGACCGGAATCAGTATTTCACATGGGCTGATCGAGTGGGAAAATCGTACCGTCATCCGGACTCAACGCTAGATCCTCTTCTTGAAGTTCAAGCGTCAAAAAAGCATTGATGAATTTCGGGCTCTAGGCAGACACTATTTTTATTGGCGATTTGCTAAAGTATTGTAATATTACTGATAATTAATATCATACAGAAATTTTGGACCATGGGTGCTACAAGATAGTGTCCATGAGAGGTGTCATTTCTACTGGCATCACCAAGCAAAAAGGTTTCTTGCTAAGCCCTGTGTAACAAAAGGTTTTGAATTGCGATCCTCACAAATTATTGAGTTCAACGGATGGTCACCATTTCCGAAACTATTTCCTGGTTGTTTTCTTTGGCTGTTACAGCGATTTCTCACGAGCATCAGCCGATAAAAGTGGGACTTTCCAACTGTATAGTACTAGTGGAAGTGTTTTCTAAGCTCCTCTACCCTAGCTCTACGTCTTGTTGGTATTGTCCGGACTATTTCTTGTTTGTTTGTCTGTCTGGTACTGATATCATGGCCTGCCCCTTTTGCCACAACTCTCGGAGATCTACTGGGTTCTTTTTATATGAGATGGATAACAATGTAAGTCATTCGCTGCTTAACATAAACAGTGAATTGCGAGGATAGGTGGACATGACGAGGGTTGGACGTTAACGCAACTTACCCTGATATTATCATGGGTCCCAACGAAGTATGGGTAACGAATGCACCAGAGGTTGATCCTCTGATGAGTTTACCAAGGTGTTAACATTTAATACTTACATTCTTTCTATATCTTAAGTAACCTCTCATCATTCCAGACGACTCCATCTCATGTATATAACCCTAGAACGGAATAAAAGAGCTGCTTCCCTCGCTTACTATCATATATCTCACCTATTTAGGTGAGTAGCATGGTGTAATTGACCATTGTGCTATGCTTGTTGGTACCTTTCTACAGGTTATGGGCCCTGGCAGAACATGTACTGTGTGACCATTGCAGCCATAGATGCAACTGCCACTGTTATAAGTACTCAATAGCCTGTGCTTACCTGATTATCATGATAGGATGCTAATATCTTCTATTCCCACTATTTAGGATATGTTCTCTGAAATGCTTAGTCTACTTTGCATGTTTGATGGTTGAAACTTTGCTGAATGGGATGCCACTGTATGGTATGCTGTGAATGCCATGGGCTACACAGGTACTTGGTGTCAAACCTTTCCCAATAATTACTAACAATATTGAGACAGAGGAATCTTGTAGAGCAAGAGAGAATTGGGATAACCAAAACTCCTAGGCATATGGCAATCTCATGCTGTGCATCTCCCCTAATATCAGGAACCTTGCTGTAAAAGCAAGGTTGGATACTACAAAGGACTTGTTAGACTGGCTAAAGATGTAGTATGGGACTATGTCATGCTCTGTGACCTCATAACACATACTATTACACATGCACATACCAAATCTCAGCCCCACTTAGTCAGCAGATTATGTCATCCTTTTCCTCTCCCAAATTACCTATAGTATTTAAACACTATCACTAGTCATAGTTACTTAGTTTTGTTCTCCCTTAGGAAAGCTCCTTCTTATTCTTACTATCTTCTGTCCCCCCTCAATATATCTCTTGATCCCATTCAAGGGGACAGGTGTAGAAGTTAAACAATTAATTGCTGAAAACCAAGAACTTCCCTTCTATTGGGACAAAACCTAGGAGCTGATCCTGACAGTAGAACAAAACTATTCTACCATCTATACCCCACTATTCCTAGTCACTCCCTCCAAGTAACCCAGTTATGTCCAGAACTCCTAACCCAGATCCACAGTTGGAACGTCACCTATGCAAGGATAGTGTCCAACCCACTGTTCCCTAGAAGTCTGTGACAACCTCTGTAGAATGCCTTCTCACTATCTTCCAAGCTTGGAATCTGTGATTGGCTTCTCAGGAACCAATTGATGAAATCATTGAAGAATCAGCCCTGGAGGGGGTAGAACATATACTGGAGGACCCCTATAAGTACTCAGAATAACCAACTGTTACCTCTCTGAACCCCTTTCTGATATTTTGGGTTTGGACTTGTAGGCAATACTAATAGTGCTAGCCAGGCAACCTGACTCACAACTGAAGAAGCAGAATAAGGGTATTAAGAAGCTAGACCTATTCAGTAACAGAAGCCCTAATAAGTTCCAAGCTTTTATATTCCAATATCAGATCTATTTTTGGGCTTGTAAAGGAGAGTTTACCAAAGACACTGAGAAGATCTTCTTTGCCATCTCCTATCTTCAGGGCATTGCCCTTGACTTCTTCAAACCTTTTATCAATGAGGTGGATTCCTACCAAAATCTCAACTTCTTAGAAGAATAGTCAGTGTTTGTCCAGAAGCTGTCCAACCTTTTTGGATCTTACTTACTAGAAGACAATGACAAAGACACCATTGTTACAATTTCTTTTCACAATGATGGCAAGGCTATCAATTATTTTATCCAGTTTGCCAAGTTTTAAAATTACATTAGATGGGATGATAGATCACTTCAAAAGGTAGTAAAGAACACCATTCTGAACTGCATCTATGATGAACTGAGGTTTAGTCACGAAGATGTCTCGACCTTTGAGGGATTAAAGAGAACTACAATAAAAATAGATAATGATTTCTAGAAGCGACATCAGGAGAGAAACACAAATTTCAGGCAGTGAGATCTATACAGAGTTACTTACTGAAATTACCTAGACCTATTCAAAAAAGATCTTTCCCCACCCAAGATAGCCCCATATCATCAAATAAGGCATCCTAGGATCATGTCCAAGGGTTCCTGCCCCAGACCTTTTTTTCCTTCCATATAAAACCATTATCATTCACTACTATTAGTTTTCTAGGCCTAGACAGCCAGCTGACCCCTGCTGAGTGCCAACATCGCATGAGTATGGGACTCTGTATACTATCATGACTTAGCAAAACAGCTAAGTTATTATTTATATTTACTTTACTTTACTTTTTCTTTTGGACTTACTATATAGGAAGGAGTGTGGAAAGGTGTCATGTCACAAGTGTCACAGTTACATGATGGGGCACACAATGAGTGTGGGAAAGTAGTGTACAGACCATATAGTAGTTGTATAAGTAGTGCATAAACCATGTTGTAAGACTCTAGCTGCAATGACTTAAGTCCACTCTAAGTCAGAGTTGACAAGGAGAACTTAATAGAGTTCCCATTTGATTCTGTACACTACTTATACATTTTACTACAGTGGCTGTGCAACATCCTCCTGTGGTCCTCATGTTATTCCTATCATATGTTTTCTTCATCACATGTTGTGACTATGACATGTGACCTTGTGTGATGTGACTGGTGACTATCACACTTTTGTGACTTTGTGATTGTCACATGATGCTTTCCTATGCTCCACCTTAGTAATGATCTAACTAAATAAAACAAAACAAAACAAAAAGAAAAATAGAAAATAACTTAGCTGTTTTGCCAAGTCATAACATATGTAGTAGTTGTATAAGTAGTGTACAAAAAAATAATGGAAACTCCATTGAGTTCTTCTTGTCAACTTGGACTTGGAGAGTGATTAAGTTGTCTCAGGCTAAGTCGCCATACCAGAACTTGATTTTACTTTGTGAGTACTATCCACCTTAGACCTTGCTTATCTTTATTCTCATTTTTTATCAACCCTTAGCCAGTGATCATCATGATCACCAGCCATCTCTATATATAGCCAGGCCCTTGGCTTAAGAGGACTTTGTAGTCAGTTAGGAACTGCAGGTGGAGATACAGTACCAAACCCAGATATTACACTCAAGACCTAACCTTGTAATTGGGTGGTATTTATATTCTTCTTAGTATAAACCTTGTACTATACTCTATTGTGAGTGGTATATACAGAGGAGTGACGGTTACTTCTAGAAGGCTATCTAGAGTAAGAATTCCATTTATTGGATGATTATCTAACTATATTACTAGGGCAGTAGTTAGTAGGGCAGTAGGTATCTAGTTGGGTAAAGATCTTGTGCCCTAACAGATATAGTTGTAATTAGCAAGATCAACCATTAAATCTATACCCTGAGACATCAGCATAATGTCTTAAATTCAATATAACTCACTCATGAGCAACCTGCTCAAAGAAAAGTGTACCTGTCAGCATCTAAAGTCCGATGACCAGAATTAAGCTAACTGTCTCTTTGTTCAGAGTTTGACAAAGAGAACTCAATGGAGTTCTCTACCTACTTATACACTTTACTACTGTGGCTATGCGCTTATTCTCCCATGGTCCTCATGTTACTCTAGTCATATGACACCTTGTGACTGTGACTTGTGACGTGACCATCCGTGACCATCCGTCACACCAATTGTGACATTGTGACAAACTCATGTGATACTTTTCCCACGCTCCACCTTGTAGTTGTAAGTCCAAAGAAAAAGAAAAAGAAAAGAAAAGAAATATAAATAATGACTTAGCTGTTTTGCCAAGTCATGACAGTACCCTTGCTTTATTAAGGGCAAAATTAGAAGGAAAGAGAAGAAGAGAATATTGGAATTGCAAAGGGTCTGGGCACCTAGCCTATAACTACAGGAGCAAAGAAAAGGGAGAAAAGGGGATCGTTGTTCCCCAAAATAAATATAAAGTGTTAAAAAGCAAAGTAATGTAGTGTGGAGTAGAGAAAAAGACAATAAGAAGACAGGAAGTAATAGGGGTAGAATGTTTTAAGTATGGAGAGAGAGAATACAAATACAGAAAGTGTCCATGGTAGAAGAAGAAGGAAAAGAAAGGAGTTGAGAGAGCAATGCATGTGGTAATACCACAAGAGACATAGTAATAGGAGAGAGTTGAGGAGGAAAGAGCAGTGTATGTGGCCAAGCTATGAGAAGCACAGCAAGTGGAGTGGAAGAGAAGTCCAGTATACGTCTTACAACAGAAAGCATAAAAACACTATAGAGAAGGCATACTCAATGAGGTATGCCTATTAGAGCTAGGATAGTATACAAAAGAGGTAATAGTGATGTATGTGCAGTGTGAGAGGTGTGAAGAAAAGGGATGTCACATGGAAGAAAATAGAGGGCAGGGGGTAATCTCAAACAAAAAGAGATAATATGAATATCAAAAGAAGGAGAAGAAGAAAATAGCATGCCCCACAAAGGAAAAAATACAGCAAAGCAGCACACAACTAGGAGAGTCAAGAGGTGCAGCAAAAGAGAAGAGTAGTCAAAGGGAGGTCAGGAGAACCTTTAAGATATTAAGAGAAATGTGGTTGAACATCAGAGCAGAAAAATTAGATATGCATAAAGGCATAACTATAAAAGCACTCTTGGACAGTAGTGCAACAGGGATGCTTATAAACAGAAGAATGGTAGCTAAACATGGGTTTAGGCTGCAGAAATTAGAAAGACCAATAGCAGTTAGGAATGTGGATGGGACAAACAATAGTAGAGAAGCAATCACCCACCAGGTAGAGGTAAATGTCTACTATAAAAACCATGTGGAAAGAATGAGAATAAATGTATGTGATTTAGAAAAAAGAGAGATAATCTTGGGAATGCCATGGCTGGCAGCACACAATCCTGAGATAAATTGGGAGACTGGAGAAGTTAAAATAACAAGATGCCCACCCTTGTGTAGTAGGGTAAAATCAAAAGAGAAAGAAAAGAAGAAAAGGAAAAAGAGAGTAGCAACTCCAGAGGAAGAGAAAATTATCAGGTAGGCAATAAATGATAAAGAAGATTAGGGAAGAGAGGAAGAGATCAAGAAGGACCACAGGAAAATTAAAGAGTTGGTCTCTAAGAAATTTTTGAAGTAGAGAAAAGTATTTGGGAAGGTAGAATCTGAGAGAATGCTAACTAGAAAAGTTTGGGATCATACCATAGATCTCAAAGAGATGTTTAAGCCACAAAAAGAAAGAATTTACCCACTATCCAAAAATGAGAGAGAGGAAGTTCAGAAATTTGTGGACAACCAATTAAAAAAGGAGTATATTAGACCATAAAAATCCCCTCAAATATCACTAGTCTTCTTCATAGGGAAAAAGGATGGGAGTAAGCAAATGGTAATGGACTACCATAACCTAAATGACTAAATAGTGAAGAATAATTATCTACTGCCATTAATTACAGAATTAATTGACAATATGGGCAGCAAGAAAATATTCACTAAAATGGATCTGAGGTGGGGGTTTAATAATGTGAGAATCAAGGAAGGAGATGAGTGGAAGAGAGCATTTATGATGCATATAAGTTCCTTTGAGCCAATAGTTATGTTCTTTGAAATAACAAATTTGCCAGCTACATTTCAAGTGATAATAAACAAGATTCTAAGGGACTTAATGAACAAAGGAAAAGTTATGGCATTTATAGATGATATGCTAGTAGAAATAGAAATAGAAGAAGAACATGATGAGATTGTGGAGGAAATATTAAGGAGGTTAGAAGAGAATGACTTGTATGTCAAGCTAGAGAAATGTATGTACAAAGTAAGAAAGATTGGGTTTCTAGAGGTCATCATAGGACCAAATGGCATAGAAATAGAAAGGAAAAAAGTGGACAGAGTACTTAGTTGATCAAAGCCCAAAAATGTAAAAGACATAAGAAAATTCTTAGGCCTTGCAAATTACTACAAGAGGTTTATCAAGGATTTTGTGTAAGTAGCAAGGCCAATGAATATGCTAACAAGAAAAGATGTGAAGTGGTAATAGAGGCAAGAACAGCAAAAGGCATTTAATAAACTTAAGAGAGTCTTCACTACTAGACTAGTACTAGCAGTTCCAGATTTAGACGAAGAATTTAGGATAGAGGCAAACGCCTTAAACTATGCAACTAGGGGAGTACTATCTATGAAGTGCTCTGACGAATTGTAGAGACTAGTAGCCTTCATCTCAAAATCTTTAAGCAACACAGAAAGAAATTATAAGATACATGATAAGAAGATATTGGCTGTTGTTAGATGCCTGAAAGTATGAAAACACTTTCTGGAGAGAATAGTAGTCAAATTCAAGATCTAGACAGATCATAAAAATCTTGGATATTTCATAAAGGTATAGAAGCTAAATCAAAGGCAAGCAAGATAGACGTTATACCTGTCAAGATTTAACTTTATGCTAAAACATGTTCCAGAAAGTAAAATGGAAAAAGTGGACAGTCTAAGTAGAAGACTAGACTGGAAGGTTGGAGTAAAAAAGGACAATGAGGATGAAATATTAGTTAAAGCAGAGTGGATAGAAGTCAAAAAGACAAAAGTGGCATAAATTATAGTAGATAGGATAGACCTACTAGAGAAAGTGAGAAAGTCAAAAGTAAAAGATAATAAAGTGGTAAAAGCCATGGAAGAAATGAAGCGAGCAAGGGTAAAGATGTTAAGAGACGAGAAGTAGAGAGAAGTTGATGGTGTAATGTACAAAGAAGAAAAAGTCTATGTACCAAAGGATAACAAGCTTAGGATAGAAATAATTAGGTTATATCATGATATGCCAGTAGGAGATCATGGAGAACAATAGAGGACAGTAGAGTTAGTTACTAGAAATTTCTGGTAACCAGGAGTTATGAAAGAAGTAAAGCAGTATGTAGAAGAATGTGACACTTGTCAGCGAAACAAAAACCACACAGAATAGCCAGCAGGAAAATTAATACCAAATTTAATTCCAGAAAAACTATAGATGTATATATTGGCAGACTTTATCACTAAGTTGCCTTTGGCATAGGGATATGATAGCATTCTAGTAATAGTAGATCAGTTAACTAAAATGGTCCATTTCATACCAACTACAGAGAAAACATTGGCAAAGAGGTTAGCAAGGCTACTTAGAGATAACATGTGAAAACTGCATAGGTTATCTGAAAGCATCATCTCAGATAAGGGACCTCAGTTTATAGCAGAAATAATGTGGGAGTTGAATCAAATGTTGGGAATTAAGAGTAAACTGTCAATGGCATTCCATCCTCAAACATATGGACAAACAGAGAGAATAAACCAGAAATTAGAACAATACTTAAAAATGTTTATCAGTCACAGGCAAGAACAGTGGCCAGAATAGTTGAAAACAGCAGAGTTTGCATACAATAATAAAATGCATTCAAGTACTAGGACGTCACCTTTCAAGGCAAATTACAGACAAAACCCAAGGATGGGATTTGAGAATAGGAAGAAGGGGAAATATAAAGGGACAGAAAAATTTATGGAAAAAATGAAGGAAATACAGGAAGAGACAAAAGTAGTACTAAGTAAAGCACAAGAGAAAATAAAGAAGTATACAGATAGAAAGAGAGTGGAGGTTGACGACTATAAAGTAGGAGACTTAGTGATGTTAAGTACTAAGGATCTGAAGTATCAGATGGTTAGAAGGAGAACAAAGAAGTTGACAGAAAGATTTGTTGGTCCTTATAAGATAAAGAAAATAGTATCATCGAACACAGTAGAACTAAAACTTCCAAGTATAGTAAAAATACATCCAGTGGTTAACATTAGTAGAATGCGATGCTATGTAGGGCAAGTAAAAGGGCAAAGGAAGAAGCAACTAGCTCCAGTAATAATACAGGAAAAAGAAGAATGGGAAGTAGAAAGGATCTTAAACAAGTGACAAATAAGGGACAAGAACAAATATTTAGTATGCTGGAAAGGATTTATGGCAGAATCTGACACTTAGAAAGGAAGAGAAAACTTAGAAAATGCCAAAGAGACAATAGAAGAATATGAGAGGGAATATCAGCAGAACATAGAGGAAGTAAATTGATAAAAAAGAGAAAAAGAAACATTTAGAAGAGAAGAATTGCAAGGAAGATTTATAGCAAAGAAATTATTTGGATGGTCAGACAAGAGATATAATAAAGAATACTGGGGAAGCTTAGAATGGAATTGGAAGCGATAGAAAGGTGAAAAAAGAAAACAAATTTTAGAGACAATTAAAGAGGAAGAAGAAATTAAGCAGGAGAAATCAAAAATTAGAGAGTGGACAGAAAAAGATGAGAAGAAAATGGACAACATAGTTGACCCTTATTACAAGTTGTAAAAAAATCCTCAGAATAAGGAAACTTAAGAGAAGGATAGTGTCATGACTTGGCAAAATAGCTAAGTCATTATTTATATTTACTTTACTTTTTTTTTCTTTTGGACTTACTACATAGGAAGAAGTATGGGAAAGTATTATATCATAAGTGTCATAGCATCACAGTCATATGACAAGAAGTCACAGCATCACATCACATGATGTCACATGATGGGTCACATAATGAGTATGAAAAAGTAGTGCACAGACCATATAGTAGTTATATAAGTAGTGTGTCAGACTAGCTAACTTCCAAAGCTGGAATTAAGCTAACTACTTCTTTATTAGTATTTGACAAGGAGAACTCAATAGAGTTCCTATTAAATTCTCTATACTACTTATACAACTACTATATGGTCTGTGCACTTCTTTCCCATACCTGTCATATGACATCATGTGATGTGATGCTGTGACTTCTTGTCATGTGACTGTGATGCTATGACACTTATGATATAATACTTTCCCATACTTCTTCCTATGTAGTAAGTCCAAGATAAAAGAAAAGAAAAAGAAAAGAAAAGAAATATAAATAATAACTTAGCCATTTTGCCAAGTCATGACATAGTATACAAAAAAATAACAAAAACTCTATTGAGTTTTTCTTGTTAACTCAGACTTGGAGGATGATTAAGTCGTTTCAGGCTAAGTTGCTACATATGCATTATAGTCAACTTGGACACCTAGCAAGGTCCTGCCCCAAACAGATGAACTGGCCTTCAAGAGTAGTAGATGCTTGCACGTCCTACATTGACTATCCCACTGACCCACTAGAATTGCCAAAAAATGATGTAGCAGTTACCTCATACCCTAGGGAGTTGACTACCTAAGACCAGTTAGAGAATCAGTGCTATATCTAAGTTCAGCATTACTTACTGTTTTAAAAGCATTACAAGTCATGCTCTCATCTCTCTCTTTTCTAGCATCTGTCAATGCCCTGGTGGATTCTGGATCATTTGACTATTTTGTAGATTCCATTTTTGTATCTAAACATTGTTTATTGCTCCAAAAAATTGAACTCTTTCTGCTCACTATGATAGATAGGATTATTAACTATCTTGTGAGCTATGTTATATCCTTACCAATCAATTTCCCTTGTTTATACATTTGTTGGGTTGAGTTTTTTGTGATAAAGTTAGAAGGTACCTAACCCCATAGTGTTAGGGCACAACTAGCTGACCCAACATAACCCTACCATTGACTGGGCTAAAAGGACTACAGAATTCATAAACTCTAACTCATTGGACCGACCCAGTAAACCACAGCTTGCTCTAGAATTTTGTGATCTCCCATTAGTCCTACCTTCTACTTCCAAAACTTCACTTACCTACCCAGAACCTGAACTATCTGCTACTTTTCTGAATGTCTACAAGTCCAAAATATCCTTGGTGAACATGGATATGTTCATGAGGGTCTACAAGTCTGATAGAGCAATTAGCTTTCAGGTCAAGTCCTGCCCTACTGTGATTACTGGTTATACTATGAAAACTGTGAACCCTTCTTTAGAGATATATGGCCTCCCTAAGAAATATAGAGAATATAGAGACATTTTTAGCATACAAGAGGCTAAATCTCTTCCTGAACATTGACTACACAACCTGGTCATATAAATTGAGAATAACAAGACACCTCTCCTAGGGTCTATCTACTCCTTGTTGACCCTAGAATTACAGACCTTACAAGAATTCTTGGAGAAAAACACTAAAGTAGGGATCATACAGCTATCCAAGGCTTTGTATGATGCCCCAGTGCTATTTGTCAAAAAGAAAAACAGGTCTTTGTGCCTATATGTAAATTACTAGAGTTTGAACTGAATTACTTGCAAGGATTGCTACCCAGTTCCTCTCCTAACTGATCTTCTGGATGTTCCTAGAAAAGCACAAATATATTCAAAGATAGATCTCAAAAGTGCTTACTATTTAGTGCATATTGCCAAAGGGGATGAGTGAAAGATAACCTTTTGTACTCACTACAGCTCCTTCAAATGGCTCGTAATGCCATTTAAACTATTGAATGCCCCATTCGCTTTTTAACAATTCATGAATGAAGTTTTTTATGATCTTTTAGACATTTACATTGTTATTTATTTTGATAATATCATGGTCTATTCCAATAATCTGGAGGACTACAAGAAACACATGAAAGAGGTATTGAGAAGACTCCAAGACAACAAGTTATATGCATCACCTACTAAATGTGTATTCCACCAGAATAGGGTTAAGTTTCTAGAATTCATCTTGGAATCAGATTGTCTAAGGATAGATAAGTCTCAAGTACAGACTATCCAAGATTAGCCAATGCCATACTGAGTAAAGAATGTGTAATCCTTTCTAGGGTTTGCAAATTTTTATAGGCATTTTATCAGTAACTATGCTGGAGTGTCAGTCCTACTTACCCATTTAACCTGGAAAAATGAACCTTAGTCCTAGGCAACAGATTACCAGACAGCATTTAATGACCTCAAAAGAGTATTTACTACAGTATCCATACTGGGGCATTAAGATCCCAAGTCACTAATAATCTTAGAGACAGATACTTCCAAATACACCCTAGTAGCTATTTTATCTACCTGAACCAATAACAAGATTTGCCTGATTGCTTTTATGTTAAGAGCCTTTAGCATAGCAGAACTCAACTATGATATGTATGATAAGGAACTACTGGTCATTGTCAAAGCATTCAAAAAGCGGAAACACTATCTTGAAGGAGTCACTAACCCAGTAGAAGTGTATACAAATCAAAGGAACCTTACCTATTTCTCTAAAACCAAAATACTTTCCCAATATCTAGCCAGATAGTCAAAATTTCTCTTGTAGTTCAATTTTATGATTAAATTCCAGCCAGGAAGGTTAGGTAAGAAACTAGATACCTTAACCAGAAGATAGAATGTCTACAAAGATGATCTGTCAAGAGAAAATCTGACCCAGAGACCAGTATTCACCCAAACTCAATTATTTTCTAGTTTTGCAAACTTGGAGAATTAGTTCCTAACTGTATGAGGAGCCACAGTAATAGATCACCAATCACTCCTCTCTGACATTAAGGAGGCCCAGAGGTCAGATTGATTCCAATTAAACCCTCCAGTGGATGGAGAATGTCATGATTTGGCAAAACAGCTAAGTCAATATTTATATTTCTTTTCTTTAGTTTCTGATTATTGTTTTTCTTTTATATTTTCTTTTCTTTATTTTCTTATCAATGGATGCACAAGAGAAAAATGACTCATAAGGAAGTGTGGGATAAAAGGAAGGATTAGGATTACTCTTTGTGTATAAATAGTATACAAAATCTAATGGGAACTCTATTGAGTTCTCTTTGTCAAACACTAATAAAAGAGCAGTTGGCTCACTGATAGAGGGGACCTGAAAAATCACTATTGGACCAAGGCAAAGGATAGCATAAGATATTATGAAGGACAAGTATATGTACTAAACATAGGCAACCTTTGTCTACAGGTACTCAAGTTTAATCACAATCACATATTGGCAGGGCACCTGGAACAGTCAAAGACTTACCAATTGGTCTGTCAAGAGTTTAACTGGCCAAACCTCAGAGAATTTGTTATGGACTATGTTAGGTCCTGTACTATTTGTGGAAGAAACAAGGCCTGTTATCATAAGCCATATGGACTGCTCAAGCAGCTTTTGATTCTACCTTACCCTTGGGAATCTACCTCGATAGATTTTATTGAGCAACAACCACTGTTAAAAGGTCATACAGATATCTGAGTGGTGGTAGATCAACTCACCAAACAAGCAATATTCATTCTAACTATAAGGTCAATCAATGCTGTGTTGTTGGCAGAACTTTTCATCAAGCATGTTTTTTTAAAACATGGGGTCTCTAGCTATGTTACTTCCAATTAAGAAACAGAGTTCATCTCAAAATTCTTCAAATCCTTAGCCAGCACTCTAGATATAAAATTACACTTTACCTTAGGATACCACCCAAAGGCTGATGGCTAAACTGAACATACAAACCAGATGCTTGAGCAATTCTTAAGGATCTACTGCAATTATCAGCAGTCATACTGGTTACAATTACTACCCTTGGCCAAATTCACCTACAATAACACTTCCTCCTCTACCACAGGTATTTTCCTCTTCTTTACAAATAAGGGTTATCATCCCTGAATGCATCTGTAAGTCGAATATGTTATACAAGCCACAAGGGTAGATTTCTTTGTAACAAATCTTAAAATAGTACATGAAGACCTAAGGATAGCTATTGAAAATGCATAGCAATATTACTAGGCACCAGTAGACAAAAGATGCTCACTAGCTCCAAAGATCGAAATAGATAACCATGTGTTCATACTTGCAAAGTTCATTAAGTTCACCCAACCTACCAAGAAACTATCAGAGAAATACTTAGGCCCCTTTATAGTAGTAGGGAAACCAGGTACTTACTTATATCTGACTAAGCTCCCTAACCACCTCTGTACCATTTACCTAGTTTTCCATGTTCTACAGATTGAGCCTGTCTCTCTCAGTAACATCCCAAATTGGGTCAACCTTTCTCCACTTCCCTTAGAGATTGATAGCAATCTAGAATTCAAGGTGGCCTAGATATTAGACTCAAAACTCAACTGTTGTAGAAAGAAACCATAACTTTACCTCATTCAATGGTCTGGTTACAAAGGTACTCTGGACAAATATTTGTGGACACCAGTGGCCAACCTCGAGAATACAGCTGACCTAGTGTCAGATTATCATTCACTTTACCCAAAAAAACCAGGCTCTCTCACACAACTCTGATTACCACCTCCCAAAACTACTGAGTGATAATGCCATACCCAGTATCGACAGTAGCTAAGAGAGAATTCATAGTGGGAATTATGGTCACACCCTTGTGGCCATAAGGAGGGAGTACTGTCATACTCCATGACCTTGTGATGCATACTACTATATGTGCATACACCAAATCTCAGCCCCACTTAGTCAGCAGATTATGTCATCCTTTTCCTCTCCCAAATTACCTATAGTATTTAAACACTATCACTAGTCATAGTTACTTAGTTTTTTTCTCCCTTGGGAAAGCTTCTTCTTATTCTTACTATTTTCTGTCCCTTCTCAATATATCTCTTGATCCCATTCAAGGGGGCAAGTATAGAAGTTAGACAATTAATTGCTGAAAACCAAGAACCCCCCTTCTATTGGGTGAAAACCTAGGAGCTGATCCTGACAGACTACCATTATTTCTGCTGCCTATACTAATGTTGTCATCATTGACAAACTTTAGGTTCCAGGAGACTATAATCCTATACCTACAATTGATAAACTACTAGCTCTATTTACACAGTTGAAAGATAACAAGTTAGTTTATACAAAAGCAGTCTGAGCAATGATCCTTCTTGTAAAGTTACCCCTACAAATGGAGGAAATTGCTCATAGCTATAACCAAAAGACAATCAATGCAACAATGCAATAATGAACTAGCAGCAGCATTCCTCCAAAGGAAGACAAAAGAATCCTCAAGGACTCAAAGCAAAAAAACTGTCCAATATACAATGCAAGGACAAGGATCCCCAATTCTAGCAGCAACACCAAGCATAGCAGTACCAAGAATCTAGTAGACTGCATAGCATGTGTGGTGGCCAACATCAAAATAAGGTAAGAAAACAAGATAGCAGCAGTGCCCTTATATACATACTATATAACCCTCCAACTCAATCCTTATTTTTATTTCAATGAGATGAGTAAGTGACCTATTAGAACACTAAGTCTCAGTCTGTAGTGTGCAGAACTAAGTCAATTGATGTACCTATTAGAACACTAAGTCTAAGTACATCAGTATGATATATAAAATAGAATAATAAAAGTGTTTACCTCAGTCTGTATTGTGCAGAACTGAGGTGTAAGAAAAGTGTAAGAAAAGTCTGCACTGGCAGACATACTCATTGCTTACTAATCAATCAGAAGATAATGATGAGAGAAAAAGAGATGAAATAATAGTCCACAGAGGACATATTCAACACAATACTCTTCACCTGTGCACACCCTTATGTGGGTGAGGGGGAGTGTTAACATTTAATACTTACATTCTTTCTATTATGATATCTTAAGTAACCTCTCCTCATTCCAGATGACTCCATCTCATGTATATAAGGTCTACCACCCTAGAATGGAATAAAAGAGTCACTTCCCTCTCTTACTATCATAAGGCACCATATATTTAGGTGAGTAGCATGGTGTAATTGACCACCGTGCTATGCTCGTTGGCACCTTTCTACACAAGGAGCACCCAAAGATCTTCTTATTGTCCTGTCTTCTTGGAAATTTGCATGTGACATTATATCTCACCCTAGTCTGGGAAGGTCGATCAATGCAACGTAGGTGTCAGAAAATAAAAGGGAGCATTCCCGCCGTGGGAACGGGTCTTGATTTTATCAACACTACGAAGGCTTCGTATACACAAGAACCGAACAGACGTTTTACTCAGATTCTGGCACAGTTGAAGGAATGGATGAGCTGTCACACACAAGCGTTCCATAATGGTAACAAAGAACTCACCAAGCAGAGTAGCTTTGATGTTATAGGTAATTTACGTTTTCTCGCCTGGGGGTGAATAATTATTCTTGTAAGATCTGATGAAGGTTTAGAAATGGTAAGGAGCAATGACAATGGTGATTGATGTTATTCATTCAAGTGTTTGCAAAAGTATGATACCCTTGTGCTGTGAGTCGACGACTCATTTGACCCCTCTCCAGGACATTATTCTGCTGATCCAATACATAATGACCTCATCGGATTGCATGGTATGCATCAAAAAGAGTGAAGGCTACTAGTTGAGTGATGAGATTGATTAGTGACATGGCACTAACATGGCACTATTCAAGGTTTAGTTGCATCACGCTATCTCGAATTCGTTTCTTCCTGTTGATGTGGACTGACTCACGAGGGTCTCACTTCTGTTGTTTCACTGAGACACGGTATATTATTATCCGAGACATAGTATACTAAGACATGCATAATCATGTAATAAATAGGCGAGTAACCTAGCTAGTCCCCCAGTTGATCACTCGTTAAGGTGTCATCTGAGCTACTTCGTCTTTTATTTCTGATGGTATTCGAGCCCCCAGGATGAAGTATGATGCTATTGACGATCTTCTGAACCCGATTTGTTACAATCTCCTCCTGGAGCCAGTTCTAGCTGTGGACTCCAATTATACCGGTCATTCAACTGGGATAACAAGACGCGAGTCGACGTCATCACCATACGTTAGTCAATGTTCAGACTCAAGATTTTTACGTTGCAAATACCTTAGTGAAACTACTGACGGTATATAAATCATAATCTGGGAGTGTCTGCTCACTCTCTGAAAACAACTTATGAATGAACCTTAGTTTTTGTGTATAATGTGCAATATTTGGGCATGATATGCATACGTTCTGTTTTGTTGGCCGATTGCATAACTACGAACAGTCTAGACTATATTGTCTCCTTCTAAGAAGCATGCCGCGTTGAGACAGAACCGAATTGTCCTATCACTATAAGAACTATTAGGGTAATCGTATTCGAACATCAGACATAGAATGTCGATATCGAGTTGTCCTTTGATATCAGACTACATCCAATTTGTATAGGGGACGTATTTGGCTGCATCGAAGTGCAGTGACCCACAGGTATGCGACTGTCTATTGTCGTCTACTCGTCATGTTTTTGATCATGTTCGAAACTGAGCTTCTTGAACAGCTTCGGGAGCT
>Ga0153958_1000109_pt1 | contig 17063 bp, 13 predicted proteins | sample TSFL042MetaG_FD_104719 | JGI IMG/M metagenome (GOLD analysis project Ga0153958, IMG submission 104719) | Attine ant fungus gardens microbial communities from Florida, USA - TSFL042 MetaG | ecosystem: Host-associated > Fungi > Mycelium > Unclassified | place: USA: Florida, Wekiwa Springs... | reverse complement strand
TCTCCTAATTATTCTCCTAATATTAATAATAGTAGGATAGCATAGTAGACTACTCTCCTCCTATTCCGGACTTCCTATAAGTACTGAGTAGTTACAGTGTAATTCCTCAGTCTGTAAATTAACATCATCTGGTCCTAATCTCCGGATCCTTCAATTGACTCCTTAGGACCTCTGTCTTGACGACTTCCTTCACTCCGAAATACGTGACCAACCTCACGACCGGAGATCGGGGCGCAACACATAAGTTGAAGCCAAGGTCGTTCAATAAGTTGCTCTTTGCCCCGACGTCCTTGTCTTGCCGTCGGAGCCTTCTTTCTATCATCGCTAAGTACATTCTTCTCCGACGTTGTACATTACTCTGGAGCGGAATGTAGTTCCTATCTATTATCCCATACTTCCGTTTCTCCGGAATTCCGTCCTTGACACTTGTAAAGCATAAAGGGTTTGTTGATGTTCATCTGAATAAGCATTGATGATAAAGTCAAAGTTTTGTCTATTGTAGTAGGATAAAACATTAATATCACAGTAATTAATGATATCATTTTATAAGGCAAAGTGTATACAGTTAATTTTTTGTTGATATATGTTATGACTCATAGTATATTATTTAGGTTATTACTATTATAAGCAAATAGTGTTTGTTTAGTCAGGATATTAGAGTGCATTATATAAAGAGTCATTTTCTGAATCAGTGTGACTAAGAATACAGTAAATAAAGTATTATAAAGGTTTCTAAATAAAAACAATGTTAGTATTTGCTTTTTTAGTTTCTAGAATAATATCTATAAGAGTTTTGTTTTTTTGAATGTTTTGTAAATATATAGCTTGATAAGTTTAATTAGCTTTGATTTCTTAAGCTTCTTGGGCTTTTTTAAAGTACTAGTTATAATTGAATCTATACTTCTAAAATAAACATTTGTTGCTATTGATTATATAGTTACTTTTGCAATTGACACATTTAAATATGTAAGGGCATAGTAAATCTTTAGCTATTTCAAGACAAGAGAGATTAATTTTGAAGTTAATCTTGTAGTATGATGATATGTTTTTGTGATATTCAAGTTTGTGTAGACTGTTATATTTTTAACACTTAGAGCTATAAGCTCTATAAGCATGTAGTAGAGTATCCTCATTTCCAGTTATTATGGTATTTGGATACATCAGAGTTTATTTTTGTGTTCCTGATAGTAGCAATATATAGTCAAAAGAGTAATTAATTAAGAGCTTAGCTTTAGTATCACTCTATGAATTCCAGATATCAATTCATATAATAGTTATATCTGATTTTAAAAAGCCTTGATGACTTATGGCTTTGTTACAAAAGATATCCTTAAACAAATTTATATTTTTTGGATAATTAAAAATGCAATCCAAATTAAGATCATTTCTATTGCTTTGCTTGAAGGGAATCTCTATGATTTTTAGATAAAACTTAGATTATAGTGATCTGGGTGTAAAAGAGTTATTAATGTTAGCTCCCTCAATAGTTTTGATATATATGTTGATAATTATAAAGTCACTTGAGACTAATACAGAGTTAGTACTGATACTACTATCTTTTGTAATAGAACAAAAAGCACTTAGCTCATACTGTGGATTTTATGGTCTTTAGTTAAGTATTAATGAACCCAACATATATTTTAGCATCCTTTATGACGATTTGGACTTGGTCATTGTTGAAAGAAATTATTACTTGTTGAGAATTTTCTTATTTGAAAGTACAAAAAAAGCTTCTTTGATATGTAAAATATTTTTTGCAGATTTTACAACCTGTACTGAAAGAAACAAAAGAGAAGTTTAACTATGACAAGTAAATAAATAAAAAAGAGCAATAACAGTCCTCAATTGTGTACTAAAGAGTTCATGAGAAAAAGAAAGAAGTAAGGTATTAAAAAGAAATTAAAAAGTAAAAGTATAGCTTATCTATAATATAAAAATAGATAAAATGATTATGAATTCAATCTAGATTCTTCTTATATAGTGTACCTAAGGTGTTCACCTTTACACATCATAGCAAACTTATTAGCAAAGTAGTTAGTAAACTACTCTTAGGCCTTATCACACTCAATCAAGCCTTTATCTACACCCCCATACCAAATCTTATGAATATAATATAGTCTGAGTCAATAATTAGCCAGACTTTTTAAGCCTGCTACTTCATAGAAGGTTGTCGTAGCAAAATAAATTGAGCACAGAGGAAAGGAGGGAAAGACAGAAAGACTTAATTAAAATGTAACTACAATCCCATATTTATATGTAAATATCCAAAACAAATGCTCCGGCAAATAAAGTTTCCAAGACAACTCGATGTCATTCCATAACAAGAATGTCACTCCGCGACAAAGGTTGTCTGAGTGACTACTATATCTTATCTCAAGAAAGAATGGAAATATATAAAGAAAACCTTTACCAACTCAACCTCTTATCAAGGTCATCTCTTATATACTCAAAAAAATTGCATTTACAACCTCAAGAGCTTCTGAGATAAAAGCAAGGGCCAAGAAAGCCCTTTCCATTACTCTACTCTGAACAATATATTAAAATGTTACAAATGTTAGAAACTCAATTCAATATCAATGGAAATAGAAACTTCTTCTTCTTTTAGTTTCTCTCACTTCACTTCTCTATGAAATTACCATGTAGACATAATAGATGTCACCTTCCTATTCTCTATGCTTACCAGACATAATTATGTAATCCTGCTCTACCTCTATACTTTGCTTCTAGCTAACATTCTCTGACCTCCAAACTAGCTTTTTTATACTCTAAATGTAACCTAGAAACACATGCCAGTGTATATGAAGGTCATCAATATTGTTGTCATCCTATGGCACATCTGCTTCTTGACTAAGTCTAGCAGTAATGGGATCACTAGTCACTGATAGACTTTTGATCTGTTGTCTTGGTATCATATTAGTCTAAGTCCACTCTAAATTGAAATTATATTACATTTCAAAGGTATCCTTGAGCCTCTGAGCTCTAGAGCATTAACATTAATAGTCTGTCTCTGAGAAATCTAATGCTAGCTTATTAGTCTTGCCTCCCAAGGTATATGCTAGAATAGCATATAGTAGCTTAGCAACTACCTAATAGAAGTATCTATTCTTGGGTCTAAATTATGTCTGGGGCTTGTAGGAGGTCTTTAGAGTGGGTTCCAGTGATAAAATCCAGGGATATAATATATATCCCATACTACATTTCTGCTGAAAATTTGCTAGCAGTATAATAGTACAAACAAGCATAGGTTTTTCTTATTGTATTTTTCAAGTGCTTGTTTAGATTTTCCTTATTTGGGCAAAAGATAAGGGCAGAGAGTTGTGCTTTTTCTTGTCTGTAATACCAGTATTGGTTGCTAATAGAGTGGACTAGGTAACAGATTAGGCAAATTGCCCTTTAACCATATTCCTCAAAGAAAGACCATTGACTGTATTTAGTGAGTCCTAGCTAGATTTGTAGGTAACTGTAATGAGCTCCTAAGCTATCTGACTGAAAGGTAATAATTAAGTAATGTGGTTACCATTGCATTCTCTGAGGTTGTGTTGCTTAAGAAATGTGATGATTTGCTGTAAAGAATAAAATATGTTATAGACATTACTTTCCAGAAATTCATTGGTACCAAATAAAAAAGTGGTGCTGTAATTTGCCATTCTATAGACTAAGGTCTACAAGGACATTAGTACTATATGAAATGGCTATTGGAGAGGATAGTTTGTCTAAAAACATTGTTGTAAGTAGAAAAGGAGTTTGTGGATTCCATGGGATTATAAATCACCAAATAAAGAGAAGTTGAAAAATAGGTCATTAATAACTTTTTCATAGACTAGAATGAAGTCTTTTATCTCAACCTCTATGTAAGACTCTAGCTAAGACAACTTAAGTCCACTTCAAGTTTGAGTTGACAAAAAAAACTCAATAGAGTCCTTATTTAATTCTTGTACATTACTTATATAACTATTACATAGTCTATATACTATCTTCCCATACTTCATCATATGGCATCACCTGTGACATTCCAGGCCTGTGACTGTGACATGTGATATTTGTCATATGACACTTTCCCATACTTTTTTTTTTTAGATTGATGATTTATTACATAAAGCATAAAAGCAAGCCATGGCTATCAAGCCTCAATTTAGCAGAAGAAAGTGACATTGGTTGATTGAGTCTCTTCCCTGCACAACCTGGACTCAAATAATAGACAAGCAAAGGAATAGGAATTTCTAGGACTTTTGCTTAGAGACAATGAAACTAAAGACTATAGTAAGGCTAAAAGTATCAATACCTAAAGAACTGTACAGTTAACTCTGATGGCAATAGACTGGTGTGACCTCTAGTTGTCATGGGGTTGTGACAGTGGCAGATACCTTGTATCTATTTAGATAATTAAAAAAATGAAGGAGAATGAAAGAAGAAGAAGAAAAAGAGGAAAGAAATGTAAGAGATATAGGCTGCACTTTTGCTTAGTTGAACCATGCCATGAGGGATCCTTATCCATTATCAAAGCTAAAAGCTGCAGGATTTTCTGCCAAGAAGTGCACAAAGCTATTGATGACTATGTATTCACAGGTCTGGACAGCAGTCTTTCTACAAAGGTAGTAGATAGAGAGTTAAGAGAAGAATCTTTGACAATATTCTCCAATAGAAGCATGTCTAGTGGTCATGCAAATGAAACATATGCACAAAGAGTTCATAAAGCCTACAACAAGGAGCCATGAACTGTCTTTAGCATAAGTTGGTTTGATAACACATTGCTTTTTGTCTTCAAAGTTAAGGAAATAATGTCCTTTTTTAAGGCTGGTTATGAAAACTGTTTGCCATTCATAGAGTATATTGTTGTACTCTTTTTTCTTGCTGAATAAGTATGAATCTCTATTAGGGAAAGTTGAAGCATTATAACTTGCTTTTACTTCTTTTACTTGATTGTCAACAAGTTTATGTCTTGGCCATTTCACTTTGCTGGGACAGTACCAGAAATGAATGTTGTTTCTGATGTTCTTGCTGAGATAGGATTTAATAGTGGATGCCACCAGTATAACTAAGCTTTAGAGTAGATTGACTTTGGATTCTAGAATTTTCCTTGTTATGGAAATGGAATTAGTGATGATAATAATGTTATAGATGTCATTAAGATCCATGGCACAGATAAGACTAATATAGATGACCATAAGTTCTGCTTTGATAGATGTGACATTAACAGATTGGATTTGTAGTTGTTTAATAACAAAATTGTCAGACCAAATATAAGCAGCCACTGTTGTAACATGTAATTTTTTGACATTACCATCTACAATGATGGCAGCATCATGTGATGTAGTTTGTAATGACCTAAAGACCTAGTTGAGATTTTGGAGATGATAATAGAAATCTTTGTCAGATGAGGAAGAAGGGGAATGGAAAGTAATTTTACTAGGGAAATGATTGACTACTCTTGAACCAGAAGAAAAAAAGAGATGAAGAGGATTGAAACATTTATTGATATCATTAAGGCATTCATTGACATCCTTAATAGGGCTCTTGAGGTTTGCCTGTTGTTTAATGGTGAGCTTAGGTATAGCAAATCTATGAAGGGGGTGATTTTTAGTATACTGAGTGTCAAAGAAGGAATTAATGTATAGGTAATGTCTGCCATTGAGTTTTCAAAGATGATGGATGATGGAAACAAGACCTGCAATAGCCTTCACACCTTCTGAGAGTAATGTTCAAAAGGCACCTGTAATTTAGAGGGCTGCTTTTCACTGTATTTTCTTTAGATTGGCTATATTTTTAACAATAGGTGCTCTCTTGAAGAACCAGAGCTAAAATTTATATAGTGCAATTAGTAGGATGCATGTCCTGTATAAGAGTCATTTTTGAATAGGAAGAAGACCCCTTAAGGAGTTCCCTAGCATTTTCATGGTATTGAGGGTAGAAAGGCATTTAGTGGCATAGAAGTATATATGATAATATAAGTTGAGTTTTTGGTCAAAATACAAGCCAAGGTATTGTCAGATGGGTTTGGGAGATAGAATAGGGCCCCCTACTGAAGAAAGGTTAATGGAGGGGTTAGGAGGGTGATAAGACCTCATGAAATGGAAATATTCAGATTTGTTGTGTTCCATAATGAGACCTGCATCAAGGAGAATTTTTGACATGATATTGTAACTACATAATAAAAATGAAAAGGAAAGGGAATAACTCTTTTCTTGGGAAATTAGAAGACCATCATTTACAAAAGAAAGAATATCAGTCAGTATTTTTTTCTTTTAGGTTTTTTTTTCTTTTTTTGAACATTTTTATAATTGGAGCTAGGTATATAGCAGAAATAATGGGAGATAGAGCTAAGCCTTGGTCCACTCCAACATTAGTATTAAACAATAGGGAGGAGAAATTGTTCTATGAGTACATAGTTGAGCAATTGAAATAATAGCTGTTGAAAAAGCCTATAATATTAGTGTTAAGACCAGTTTTTTTCAGACAAGTAGGGAAGAAACTATGGTTAAGAGAAAAAAAGAATTAGGTAATGTCAAACGCTATGATACTAGTATGACACTACTTAAGCCACCCTGTATGGATTAGGTGTGTGAGGTAGATCTCTGTGTCTGTAGTAGAACATTGTCTAATGCCACTTAGTTGGTTGAAATTTAGGAAGCCATTAGTTGTTATTGTCAAGCCTTGATCTTTGGGACTGCTGGGCTTGACCTCAGGTTGTGTCTTCCTCTGTGCTTGCCCACAAGAATGGAGGAGGATTATTACCAAAGGGAGAAGTAGTAAGAGAAAGCTTTATTGATAACGAAGCTAAAGAACAGTAGTGCTCTAAACTGGATAGTCTAGTAGGCTTGGTCATAGTAGTATAGTTTTTAATAAACTAGTAATGAAGAGTTGAATTGGTATGTAAGTCTGTATAGTCACTAGGTGTCACAGGGTGTGACAGTCATATAGAATTGAAGTCAGTTACTGATAACTTTCTCAATGAGTTTACCAGTCATGTTTAAAAGGACAATTGGTCAGAAAGACTTAGGCATATTGTAAGAGTCCTTATTTAGCTTGGTAATGACAATAGTAGTGGTGGATTTAAAGTAGGATAGTCAATACTCTAGGTTTATATAGGCATTAGTAATACACATGATTTTCTTTAGGTATATATTGTTATAGATAAAAGGTTTGAGGTACCTTCAGGAAACGTGGTCTGGACTAGGGGTAGAAAAAGAAGAACACTTAGCTATTACATCTCTAAATTCCTAGTTAAAGAAGGAGAGCTACTTAATAATGTTTGCTTAAGAGAGTTTATTGAGAAATCCAGTGTTGACAAGTCTGTTTTCAGCCAAATTATATAAGCTATAGAGAGTGTACTACAAGTCAGATAAAATGTTGTACAGGCAATTTTCAAACAAAATAGATTTGATAGTGGATAGTAACTTTTTCCTGACCTAGTTCATTAAGTCCTATAGTCTCTTGTTTGATGATGCAATTTCATGTATCTTGTCATCAAAGAACTTTCTCTTGGTATCTCATATAGTAAACTTGTATTCCTTTCAGCTTTGTATGTCTCTCTGCTCTTGATATTTATTAAGACTGTTAGTGCATTCTTGATTTCACTACTTCTTAGAATGTTTCATGATGTGTTTCAGTTTGGAGTGTTAGCACCATGTGTCATCAAATATGATAGCTAGCTGATGAACTGTATCTTGAAGGTCTTTTTTGTTTCTGATAAATAATAACTTGAGGTTTTCTATGTCATACATTAATGATTTAATGAAGTTTTTCTCTTCCTTACTATCTTTTTTGATTAACATGATGCTAATATTAACATTTACTTCCCTGATACCCACTTTAATAATGAGAGGGACATAATCTGATAGTTTCTGTAGTTCAGGATGCAAAGTATGTTGACCAAGCCCTACATTATTGGAGGATAAGAAAACAAGGTCTAAGATAGAATCAGTGTTGTATGGTTGTCAGTGTATCTTGTAGGACCTGGATTAGATGAGAGAGATAACTCCAAACCTAAGCTATGAGTAATTGTGATAAGATCATCTGTATAAATAAAGTAGTAATAGAAATTGGGATTCCAATCACTGTCTCTGATGTTAAAGTCACCTGTTATAATTACTGTGTTTCTAAAGTTCTTAATATTTTGGCAAAGGAGTTAAAGGGCTATTTGGTTGTTATCTGAATAAACAATAATTATAAAATTTAATTCTCACTTATTGTAGAAAACTAGAATGTTTATATCATAGTAGTTAATAATGTCTAGGTGAAGGGAAAATCTCAGCTTCAAAAGTTATTTGTTGATATAAGTGGTAACCTGTGGGTAATTGTCTTGTGTAAAATCATACTAAATGAACAACATCCACTCAGGGTGGTTAGGGATGCTGTAAAGAGGATCTTCTATAGGATTTGTGTGACTAGGGACTCAATATATAAAAAACCTAGGGGATTTCTGAATAAATATGATGTTAGTTGTATTTTTTTGGGTTTCTAGAATGGTATCAGTTAGTATCTTATTTTTCCTAACATTCTGAGAAAAATGCAAAGATTGTGCTTATTCATTGTCTGGAGCTACCTGCAACTAGGTAAATGGAGTTAGCTCTGATTTTTCAAGCTTCTTGTGCTTTTTTTGTGTGCCATTCTCAATTAGAGCAGTGTTTTCAGAAGGGGCATTTATTATCATCTGCTATGTGATTATCTTTGCAGTTGATGCACTTGAAAATGTATGGTATGCCAGATGTGGTTTCTGTAAGGGGACATCTAGGGTTATGCTTAGTAAGTTCTGAGGGTCTGTTCTATTAATGGTCCAGTGACAGATCATGTATCGCACTCCCATCATTCCTGACTTTTCTTGTCTGTATCATGCAGTGTAATGCCTATTATTAGTTGTTCTAGGACATTCTGTGATTATAGGTCGGTTGCCATGGTGTTATGTGTCTGACTATCTAGTGTAGTATATATACTAGCAAGTGTGTATAGATATATCCCCACTTGAATCTCAAACTAGCTTCTGGGACTATCTACTAGCTTAAGGAGTGATCGCCTACTGAGTGGTCCTCTTACAGTTTCCAGTCTGAAGAGGTTAGTCTTAGAATTAGCTTTATAATACTATACTATATCTCTGTGATGTTTGAGCTTGTGGGGCCTACTACATTTTTGACATCTTGAACTATAGGCACAACACATGAAGATTGAATGACCCCACTTCCAGTAGTTGTAATATTGGGGAATACCTATATTCATATTAGTTCCTCTAATAATAGCAATATTGTGGCTGAAGTTGAAGAAATGATTGATAAGAAGTTTGGCTTTGGAGCTATTTTGAAAATCCCATATATCAATCTATATAATAAATATATCTTATTTGGAAAAGGCTTTAATAACCCTTAGCTTTAATGCCAGTGAAATTGATTTGAAAAGCTCTAAACAACCAATAGTATTGATGATGTTGTTGCTAGAAAGATTGCATCTATTAGGTCGGACAAATGGGATACCCATGATTTTTAAGTAAAATTTGAATTGAGAAAGATGGAGAGATAGTACTTCATCCTGGTTGATATCATTGATTGACTTGATATACCTTTCAATGATGTTAAAATTACTATTGGCAGGAACAGAATTGGTTGTGATAGAAATACTTCATGTACAAGGATAGATAAATTCAGTGTATAGGTTAGACTTAACATTTTTTAACAAGATGTTAATGAGATAGACATAGTTACTTATATCTTCTATTATCTTGTCAGTGAGCTTTTCAGGAATAGAAACAATGGCCTGTTTTCTGGATAGGTCTTTGGTTGTGACTTAAATTTTTTTTCCCCCAGTAGTTGGCTTATTAAGCATTGCATTATGAATTTCAATAATTTTTTTGTTTAGATAGGTGGGGAATTTCTTTAATTTGAGGATATTATTTGCCAAAGCCATAACTTAAGCAAAGGATTTGGCTGGGTTTGTCCTATTAAAGTTCTTACCATGATGATTGGGAATGTGAAATTTTAATTTTTCCAACTGTTCCTTAGAGGAATACAGGAAAATAAGTAGTGGGACCTTTCTGATATGGTTGGAGCTTAGAGGATCTAGACATACCTTGGGAAGACAGTTGACAGGTTTTTTGAATTGATTAGTTATATTATTACAGACAGAGATCTTATTATTTGTGTGAAATTTATCCTACCCAGACTTAAAAAAAGCTAAAATAAAAGTCTAAGCTGAGTTACTGAAAAGAGCAAGTTATGGGATATTATTGCCATCCTGATTTTTTGTTACAACCTTGAGGAGTAACTCAGGTTGCAACTTCAAGTAAAGACTTGAGGATGATATGAAAGTTAAGGAAGGAAAGGAATAATACAATTGGTAAAGCATAGGGAATACAGAAAAGTATCTACTGTATATATACCTATGTACCATGAGGTAGTAATGAGGAATACATATGGCAGACATAAGGTCTGCTAAGTAAAAAATATGCCCCACCAGTGAGGCGCTGACTGAGCTATTAGATATATGAAGTAATATGAAACAAAGAAGTAGTCTATGTCACCTGGAGACAATAAGGTCGATCATTACATTTTCCAAGTTGCACTATCTAAAAAAGGCGACCATCTATTGAAGAAAGCATATCATATTGCAAATATTACTTTGAAGAAATTTGTTAGTACCAAATAGGGATGTAACTTTGAATTTACTGTCCCAAAGATCAGGATTGGTCAGAATGTTCACACTATATAAAATAACAGCCAGTAGAAATAGTACTGTGAAATGATTACAGACAGGGTTCTAGCTGGTGTTAGATGCTACTATGCTATAACTATCTATGGGTTGAGGTACTAGGGGGATGGTTTTGAAAGACCTATCCCGATTGTCAAAAGCTGGTGAGCAGTCAGCAATTTCTACATCTATGTTGTTTTAAGCAAGAACATGGTCAGTGTAGTTTATTTTGAAGGGGAAAAAGGAGTCCATAAGTGAGAGAGAAGTGCTATAGGAAGTACTAATGCTAGAACATGTTATAGACCAGTCCTGCAATATGTTAACAGCAGTATTAGCAGGTCATTTATAAATGTGGTCAGTGTTTATGTTAATAGGGGGTTAAGGAATACAGAAACTATACTAGGCACTACCATATGAGATGATAGTACAAGTAAGAGAAGCATTAGATACTTTCCCATACTTCTTTTTTATATAGTATATCCAAAAAGAAAAAGAAAAGAAAAGAAATATAAATAATGACTTGGCCCAGTCATGATACTCTATGTTATTCTATAAGGCAATTCTTTTTATGTAATTTATTTTGGATAAAAAAGAAAAGTTCATAGGTGTGAGAGAAAAACTTCAAGGGCTACTTATACTAGATTTAGATGGGAAGTAGCTATATTTTTAGGGTTAATTACAAAGTTGTTCATTAATATAGTAGGAAAAGCAGTCTATATATTTGCTATGTTACTCTCTGGTCCTACTATTAGTAATGGTGATACAAATATGAAAGCGTATTTTGAGTAATAAAAAAGTATCTTAGAAAGTGAAATTATTACAAAAGCTTACTTACTGATTTGTGATGAATGATTTGATACTTGAATAGTTCAAAAAAACAAAGTTTAGACAGTAACAAAAGAAGTTATTAAATCTGAGGTCTAATCCTTAGACTATAAGTCCTTAAATACAGAATTGTAATGGTCTGTATACTAGAACAGATCATCATATACTACTATCTATTGTTCTATATATAATAGTACCTTTTTGCTTAAAAATACCATAACTTAACCATATAAAGGCTGCTCTTTGTTCTAAGAAAAAAACAAATGACTATCTATAGGTAATTAATTAAGTCTATATACAAACATTGAGGTTTTCATATCTCCACTAATATTGATTGCCTTGAGGTTATTCTAGGCTCATTCTAAGTGGTATAAAAAGAGCTTCTCTAATGCCTAGAAGCAAAGTATCGATTGTGGTAGTTTCCAAGATATTAGCAATTTAATATATAGTACTATAATGATTACCTACTGATTTGCTCAATAGCTCGACCAATAAATTAATAGAAATATGTGTCAAGTAGGGACTCCTAGGGATAACAAGGCAAGTTTTAACTAACTAGTTGACCTTTCCTCTATATGCTGTTTATCTGAATTAAGAGTGTAAGTTATTTAAAAATGTATAGGGAAAGATAAGATAGATTTCAGAGAGAGTCTACTAAGTTAAGAACAAATCTAAAGTCCTAACAAAACATGCTAACTTATAACTATAGTTCTTGGCAAACTAGTACAAAGAGTAGAAAAATATAGTAGTTAAGGTGATATAATAGTTGTATGTCATAAAGGACTGTGATAATATTTCCTCTTTTAATAGCCATACTCTTATGACTATTGCTAAAATCATTATCTAGGCTTTTATTTCTAATGGTGAGTGGTTTTAGTCTTCACGTACTCAATAGTGCATTCTTGAAACCAGGCTTTGTTGGGTTCAACATATAAAAGTCTGTGACTAGTTCTTTTGTATTTTGTAGATCAAATATGTTGAACCAGGAGAATTTCTCTACTGTACCTTCATAACTAACCCAGCACACATAGTACAGTAGGAGATCTCTCTTCTGTTTGTCCCATTTTGAGTCAAGGATCTGTGCTACTTCAAATTCAAGGTCCCTATTTACCTTGATAGAGAATAGGAATAGATTACTATAGTTTGGAATATTGCTAGGGGTACTAGTTCAAGCTGAGAGATGTAGAATATAGGATGGATTGCTCTGAGGTACTTTGGCAGTTTTATAAGATAAGAATAGGTTTCCACTTTTGCAGTCACACTGAATAGACCTAGGTAGTATTCTGTAAGTTTCTTGGACAGTTGGGTGGTTCTAATAAATTTTACTAGGATATATGCTGCATTTCCAGCTTGAAATATGAGTGCTGTGGATCTTTGTGTATCTGCTAGACCTTGGTAGTACACATCCCTTCTTTCCCTCTAACCACCACCATGGTTAAATCAAATATTCAGAATAAATCTTATACTACCAATACTCGTCCCCCTGGCCCCCAGCCTACATCTACTAGTGTTGGTAAGTCCCCAGACTCACTCAATCTTATTTCTCATGCCAGCTCTAGGGCTGGTAAACACATTCATCCCAGAGGATGCTCTTGTGCTCGTTGCACTATCAGACGCTCTTCCAGAAGTGTCTCAGCTGCTAAGGACTCTAGGAAAGCATCTCTTGAGCCCTCTTCTTCCTCTGAGGAGGAGAAAAGTGAAGAGGAGGAGGTCAGTTCTGGTCCCAGGACACCTACTGCCTCTAGGATCATTATAGGCAAGCTTTTTCACAGAATTACCCTTCTCCAGCTCTCTGCTACTCCCTCTCCTTCTGCTCCTGAAGGGAGAACACATTCCATGAGTTGGGATAACTAAGTTTCTGCTGAGGAGAGCAGGAGCCTTGCCTCTAGGGTGATTTGTGCCCCCAGGCCCCTTTGTCAACTAGTTTGATACCTCATAGCCCAAACTATGGAACAACTGAGTCATTCTCCCAAGTAAAGGGGGATAGTATAGTGGCAGGCACCTGTGATGTGACAGGTGACTATGACATATTAGTCATTCATGACTATGACAGCTTATCTTAGGTGTCACAACAAGTGATATTGTCATATATAATTGTGACTTGTGGGATAATGAACACCATGTTATATCTTTGTCTGGTCACTTTAGCTATTTAGAGAATAATACCAAAGTCCTCTCTTCATTTGTATTGCATATTATATGTTTTATTCAGAAGCATCCTATTGGAAGCTGTCCAATTAAGCAGTTTTCTTCTATTTTGGAAGCAAGTTCCATTATGTGGTACCTGTTCCAAACTGTGTCTGTAGCAGGGTAGGATCGTTTTAAGATCTCACCTTAGCCTGATTCTCCTTTACTTGTAGAGGCAATGAGGACTCTTTATGGTCCTAACTTACCTCAGGAGCCGTCTTCAGATACTGAGATGGTAGTTGTGTCAGATGTGCTCTAGACAGTCTCTCAATAATATCTTGGTGATTAATTATATAATAGGTTACCTGACTTGATGTGTAATTCCCTGTGGACTTTATCCCTTTTTTCCCTCTAACCACTACCATGGTTAAATCAAATATTCAGAATAAATCCTATGCTATCAATGCTCGTCCCCCTGGCCCCCAGGCTACTCCTACTAGTGTTGATGAGTCTCTAGACTCACTCAACCTTATTTCTCATGCCAGCTCTAGGGTTGGTAAATGCATTCATCCCAGAGGATGCTCTTGTGCTCGTCGCACTGTCAGACGCTTCTTCAGGAGTATCTCAGCTGCTGAGGACTCTAGGAAAGCATCTTCTGAGCCCTCTTTTTCCTCTGAGGAGAAGAAAAGTGAAGAGGAGGAGGTTAGTCCTGGTCCTAGGACACCTACTACCTTTAGGATTATTACAGGCAAGCTCTCTCACAGAATTGCCTCTTTCCAGCTCCCTGCTGCTCCCTCTCCCTCTGCTCCTGAAAAGAGAACATATTTTATGAGTTGGGATGACCAAGTTTCTGCTAAGGAGAGCAGAGGCCTTGTCTCTGGGATGATTTATGCCCCCTAAGCCTCTTTATCAATCAGTTTGATGCCTCATGGCCCAAACCATGGAACAGCTGAGTCATCCTCTCTAGTAGAGGGTGGCAGTGCAGTAGTAGGCACCTGTAACATGACAGGTGACTGTGACATATTAGTTATCCATAACAGTGACAGCTTATCTTAGGTGTCATAACAAGTGACAAGTGACATTGTCACACATGATGTCACACATAATTGTGACTTGTAGGATGGTGAACACTATGTTACATCTTTGTCTGGTTACTTTGGCTATTTAGAGAATGATGCCAAAGTCCTCGCTTTATCTGTATTGCGTATTGTACGTTTTATTCAGAAGCATCCTATTGGAAGCCGTTCGATCGAGCAGTTTTCTCCTATTTTAGGAGCAGGTTCCATTATATGGCATCTGTTCCAAACTGTGTCTGCAGCAGGATGGGATCGTTTCAAGGGTTTACCTCAGCCTGATTCGCCTTTACTTGTGGAGGCAATAAGGACCCTTTATGGTCCTAATTTACCTCAGGAGCCGTCTTCAGATACTGAGATGGCAGTTGATCAACCAACAGTGGAAAAAGCTCCCTTCACTACTGTTACTAACAAAAAGAACAAGGGTAAGGGTAAAGTCCCTTTCTTTACTAACCCCTCTGCACCTTCCCAGAACGTGCCTACTCCTGCTCTGGTGGTGTCGAGAGCACCTCCTTCACCTCTACTAGCCAAGACGGCTACCGCTAAGCCCACCCCCACAAAGGTGGCCATTAAACCCTAGGCGCCCAAGCAGGCTCCTAAGTCCTTTGCCTAAGCGGCACATAGTAAAAACCCCTAGTCCACTCCAAGGTTTGCTCCAGCCTCTGCTCACCTAGAGTATGAGAGCCTTCTTCGTCTCTGTGATATGTTTCCCAATCTTCCTATGGAGAAGATCCTAGCCATGCACCAGTCTGGCTTTGGTGCTAGTGCCTCTCCAAACAGGGGTAGTGCAGTTCATTCTGGTGCCTCAAGGGCCCACTAGATGCCAAGTATTGATTCCACTCGACACTCCTACTACAGAGGTCATTGTGGCAAATGCTGCTACTGCAGTTGAGTCCTGTAACAGGGACTTGGTTGAGGCTCACTTCAAGCTTAGAGTTAAGTCAGTGTGCAAGGCATGGGATGGAATATCCATGTCTACTAACTTTGTTGCATCTGCAGCAGAGTTGGATGTGTTCAAGCAGTGGCTCAAGAAAGTCATTGGCTTGGCTGCTAGTACTGTAGTGGAACCTCGTCTGCCACAGTCCAAGTCCTTCTTGAAGATTTTGGGTGTTCCTTACTAGGGCAACAACTTTTTGCTTCCTATTACACAGGCTCAAGTTGAGTCTGTGATTGCTAACACTCCTATTTTTGAAGGAGTTGTACTTGCTTCTCGCCCTCGCATTATAAAGGCGTCTCCAAGCTCAGACATGTCTGTGATTTAGATTCACATCTGGGACTTTCAGAAGGGATCCAAGGGCAAGACCCTTATTAACCGCTCTTTTAATTTTGGGCGTTACACAGCTACAGTCCAGGGGACTACTATGCATCCTGGGATTGCCCAGTGTCGCAACTGCTGGCGCTGGGGACATCTAACCCATGCATGTCACACTCAAGGCATTAAGTGCCAGAAATGTGGTGGGCCACACAGAGTGGAAAACCACAGATCTATGGCTTGGTGTTGCAAGGCCAATCCCAAGTCCAACCCTTCTAGAGAGGCTACTGCAGTTGGTGCTCCATGCCCTCACACCTTCAAGTGTCTAAACTGCAAGGGCAAGTATTCTGCTGATGACACTAAGTATTCCTTCTGGTACCACTGCTTTGACAAGCAATAGCACTCTAACAAGGCTGCTGAACTGCACACAGGTCGTGCCAGTAACAGCAATATCCAACACCCCAGAGTGGGCAACTTCTAATTATGTGTAGTACAACCAAACTATGCATTTATTTACAGAACGTTTGCAAGAACTATGCGCTGGTTGATACTTTTCTTGAGTCTCAAAAGGACCACTATGATATTTTCTTTGTCCAGGAACCTCCCTGGAACTTTATCTATTATGCTCCCTCCACTGTCTCTCTGGAAGGAGACAAGGTAGTGGGTGCTCCTATTCACCCTGACTGGACCCAGGTGGTCCGAGTTCCTAAGGACTCTGAGGACGTTCCTCGAGTTATGGCTTTCATTCACTCTCGTCTCTCTGGACTTAGATTTAGCTTGAGAAGAGATGTGGTCGACCACCGTAACATCCTGCTCTTGTCTTTCTTTAACAGAGGAGAGTGTCACTTTCTTATGAATGTCTATTCAGACGACTGCCATTCAGCTATCAAGTTCATGCTGGATCAGATCATTGACATTTCCAACTTATTGTATATAGGTGGGGACTTTAACATCAGAGATGCAGAGTGGGATCCATCTGTCTCCTCGCATCTTGCAGCTGGTCAGGCCCTGGTGGACCTGGCTGACTCTCTTGGTCTTGTGCGCTCGCTTCCAGAGCTTCCTGTCCCTACTCACTATTCAGACACTGACGGTCATGCTAACTCAGTCATAGACCT
>Ga0153958_1000107_pt1 | contig 17370 bp, 29 predicted proteins | sample TSFL042MetaG_FD_104719 | JGI IMG/M metagenome (GOLD analysis project Ga0153958, IMG submission 104719) | Attine ant fungus gardens microbial communities from Florida, USA - TSFL042 MetaG | ecosystem: Host-associated > Fungi > Mycelium > Unclassified | place: USA: Florida, Wekiwa Springs... | reverse complement strand
TGCGATGGATATCTGACAAGTTTGCCTCCTTTGCCATCCGGCTAGTTGCATTTGCCGCTGTTGAGGGCATCTTCTTTTCCGGCTCTTTCGCATCAATATTCTGGCTCAAGAAGCGTGGTTTGATGCCAGGCCTCGCTTTTTCCAATGAACTCATCAGTCGTGACGAAGGGATGCACACAGACTTTGCTTGTCTTTTATTTAGCCATCTTCAACGAAGACCACACCCAGACGTCATACAACAAATCATCGTAGAAGCCGTCCATATTGAACAAGATTTTTTAACAGGCATGTCTCCACCTCGTTACGCCGGGTCAGTATTGATCGTGTACCACAGATGCTCTCCCAGTCAGCCTCGTTGGTATGAACGCAACCCTAATGCGCCAATATATTGAATTCGTCGCCGACCGTCTTCTAATATCGTTGGGAAACAACAAATTCTACAACTCCACCAATCCATTTGATTTCATGGATATGATTTCCTTACAGGGGAAGGCAAATTTCTTTGAGAGGCGCGTTTCTGACTATGCAAAGGCACACGTCAGACATTCAAACAGTCCCGCGGCATCCTCTTCAAGAGTATTGTAAGCCACACTCGTATTCTATTCACGAGACGGCGTCTCATTCAAGTCTCCAGTTCGCTTGACGAGTATTTCTGAGCTTCCCGAGACCTATCATTATTACTCGATATTCGATAGCGCATAAATGCACACGACTCGGTCATGGACTAGTTTTACTTTCACTTAACTCGAACACTTGTAGGGCGTAATGCCATTAACCTAAGGATAAATCACGTGATGATTGTTTTTGCTAAGTGCGCTTTCTCTTCGAAGCTGTCCAAGTCGACGTGAAAATGGTAATACCTGATATCTTTGTCCATCTCTCGCGATTGACTAGCATTACCAGATTCGACGACAAACGCGCGAACGACGACAATATATCTATGCTAAAGCCCTCGAAGCTCAAGAACGCCAGACATATGAGCGCAAACGGCAGCTCAAGGATGCACTTGCATCTGGCAAACAACTACCTACTGAACTCAAGAAGGATGCAAAGACACTTGGAAAGGACTTGGCCTTTGACGAGGCCCAAGAAGGTGAGGCTCAATCATCCATAGTGCTGATTGGGTATATTTTATTTACCAGACGCTTGATCAGAGCCGTCGACGCATATCGATAGCGAATACTCGCGCGCTGGTATCCAGGACCCAAAAATCATCATAACAACCTCCAGAGACCCTAGTTCCAAGTTACTGCAGTTCGCAAAAGTACGCCGTGCACACATCCGTCATCTCATTGACCCTTAGTAACCTCTCCAAAGGAAATGCGGCTCGTTTTTCCCAACTCGCATCGAATTAACCGGGGAGGCTATGTCATCAAGGAGTTGGCGGATGCTTGCCGTGCTAACGACATCACCGATCTCGTTGTCCTTCACGAACACCGTGGTATTCCTGGTACGCCAAACTCGAGATTAACATCCAGATTTGCACTCAATGGTGCATTTCACAGATTCTATGATTGTCTCGCACTTTCCACATGGACCTACCGTCTATTTTACGTTACATAACGTCGCCCTACGACATGACATCGGCTCATACAAGTCCTCTACCGTCTCAGAACAGTACCCCCACTTGATCTTCGAGGAGTTCACATCTAAACTCGGCGTCCGCATACGGGATGTGCTAAAATACTTGTTTCCGGTGCCGAAGGAGGACAGCAAGCGCGTGATGACGTTCTCAAATGAGGGAGACTTCATCTCATTTAGGTGAGCTGGTCCTCGAAGGAAATGGAGCTGGTCCTCATATGCGAAGACATCATGTATTTGTAAAAGTAGCCAAGGATGTCCAGTTGGCAGAGGTTGGTCCGCGCTTTGAGATGAAACGTAAGCCCGAACGCATCAGCTCATTGGTAGCCGACTGAACTTTTGGATTTTTAGCGTATGAGATACGGCAGGGGACTATAGAACAGACAGAGGCAGAAAGAGAGTGGGTATTGGCACACTATTCGAGAACAGCCAAGAAGCGCAGTCTCCTGTCGGGACCTACATCACATTCAGCGGTAGATTCGGATCGCCCATCGAGTAAAAGGCAAAATCGATAGCTTGTACGTTGTGTGTACTGTCCCTAATACATCGTAACTCTATACCTCAGAGGTATACACAGCATAACTAATCCACATTGAGTTTCATGTCCAATTCAGCAAACCCTTCAAAAAACGAGGTAAAAAGGTCGATCGCGTTCTGGACGTCATGAGAGCCTGCCGTCTCGCGAATGGAGTGCATAGACAACATAGCATTGCCGACATCTACTGTGCGAAGGCCAATCTTCGACAGCATTGGTCCAACTGTTGAACCGCACGACCTGGAAGAAATGAAGATAGAACTTTTATAGATAAATGAACACTCACATGTCGTTTCGAACCTCATATTCCTGAACCCTGCCTCCCTTACGCTCGACAAGCTTCTTCACCATGAATGACCCGATTGCGTCACTGGCATATCGCTGTTTTGCGTTAGTCTTGATGACAATACCTCCATTCATCACCGGCCTGTGATTATCCTCGTGTTTTGAGGTAAAGTTCGGGTGAACGGCGTGACCCATATCAGCCGATATTAGGAACGAGTTGGCAACAGACTGCGAATGAAGTGCAGGACTAGGAGATAGACGTTGGAAGAGCGAAGGGATAAGGGAAGATTCTGCTCCAGACGTAGAGACGCTGCCAATCTCCTCATGATTAAAGAGGGCAATACAATTAACGTTGCCCTCAAGAGCATTGAAATTTGGAGACGAGACATAGGTGGATATGGCGTCAACAGCGCAGAAGCTGAAGTTATTTGCAATTAGTAACGTCGGGGATGAGACGCTCGGGCAACGCACGAGGAAACAAGGTTGTCCATGCGAGGGCTAAACATGAATTCGTTGTTAATGCCTCCCAAAACGGAAGGTTGAGTATCATATAGATGCCTAAGGAGATGTCAAGGGTCCTGCAAGTGTAGGTGACACTTTGACGCACAATTCAAAATCATGTATCTCCTCAGTAGAAACAGACAACTCGTCCGCAAGAACGGAAAGTAGTGCAGGGTGATGATTTCCCTGAATACTAGCAGCAGTCACGTCCGCAGGAGAGGATTCCTCGTCGGTCTCCCCACCTCCGGATGGTTTGTTTAAAGTGTCCGCAATATGACCGAGAATGGGCACAAATTCTGTCTCTTGGTTAAACTTGAAATTATCATTAACATTCCTGTCCACTGAACTGGGACATCAGCTTTCACATTCCAGAAATACTTGGTACGAACGGTGGATGGCGAGGGTGGGAATACGCAAGAGGGGTCGGTCAACCTTGACGAGCTTTGAATGAAAAGACCCATCTTGCTGCGTGACCACAACTCTCCCAGCCAATGAGAGGTCCCGGTCGAGCCAAGAATGCCAGATACCACCGCCATAAGTTTCTACTCCAACCTGAAGGTACCCTAATTTTTCTCGCTTGGATATAGGGCGCACCTGGGCAAAGATTAGATACTGCCCATGGTGTTCGGTATAAGAATCACTCTCAAATTCGGGCTATCGACGTGTGTTGCCACGATAGATAAGCCCGAGCCTTGTTTCCAGTTCGGCGGAAGAGCGAAAGCCACCAGGGAACTCTGATTCCTGTGATAGAGATCAGATTATGCAGAACAGTAGGCGAGTCGACTAACCGGGTGAAGTAGTACTTCCCTCGGGGCTGTAAAGACTTCTCCCAGTCGTCTGTTTCTCGAATCTGCCATGCATTTTTCAAGACATGGATTGATGCTTGTGCGGTAACCCGACTTACCTTCTTGAATCCAGATGATTCCAATCGTGTAGATGCATTATGTATAGCATGGAAAGGTGTTGGTGATGCATTCACAAAGGCGAGAAAGCGTTTGGCTGCCTCGGGGCTGGATGGATAAGCTGGGAGCATCATTCTTTGCATTCAAGGTTATCTGGTATTCAAGGGGGTTCTAAGCTTGAGAGTAGTACTAACTTGAAGGCACTCCGTCTCCGAACAGCCTATCGTGAGTTTAGCACATGTCGATGAACGTGAGAAGAAACTGCCATCCTTGGATTCTCACATTTTTCTTACCTAGGCTGAGCCGATATTTTCGAGCTGAGTCGTACCGATGGTACAAAGTTATCTGCGCCACGGGCCAACCCAGGTGTGTAGTTGTGTTTCATATGGGGTTCGTGCTCACAGTTAGATAGGCTTTTGGACTGATATGTAGCTCGTCCTCCAACTCTCTTTATGACGGTAAACTGGCATATGTCCCTGCACTCGAGGATGTGCTTGTATGGGATATGAAGAGAGGGCAAATGGTACGTGTATAGTATCCCAATGTTTGAAATTCTACTCAAGTTCGGCAGCTCGCAATGTGGCATGAAACAGGTCACAGGGCTGAGGTTACCTGCATATGCCGTTCTCCTCAAGAAAACATTTTTGCTGTCGGTTACGCCGACGGTTCCGTGCGCCTTTGGAACAGTGCATCTGTTTCAGTCATTGCTACCTTTAACGGCCACAAAAATTCCATCACTGCACTCGCATTTGATGCACAGGGCGCCCGGCTTGCTTCCGGCTCACAGGATACCAATATTATTGTATGGGATGTCGTAGCTGAAGCTGGTCTCTACCGGTAGGCGTTATGACTTCATTAATGTGCCATTGTCTTACATATGCTCAAGTCTCCGGGGCCATCGCAATCAAATCACAAATATACGATTCCTTTCAGAGCCCAAACTTGCTTCCACATCAACTAGCTCTCACTCTTCTATTTTACTCACTACGTCGAAAGACACGTTCATGAAGCTATGGGACACTTCCACCCAACATTGTATTCAGACAATCGTTGCTCACCGCTCCGAAGTTTGCTCCGTGGACATTGATCCAGAGAAGAACTTGATTTTTACCGGAAGCAGTGAGGGTGAGGTGAAGGTATGGAAAATCGATCATGAGGTATTGTCCCAAGGTCTGGTAGAAAATGAGGCAGGCGAGGTAAGTAAATCTTGGATGATGTCAACCCAAAACTTCATTCTGTTTATAGGTCGCAAAGATGATCCATTTCGTCACCAACCTCCCACTCTCATCACGTCACCGCGTAAACCAGATTTTATTTCATCCTTCACAGCCATATCTTGCGGTTCAATCACACGACCGATCAATCGAAGTCTTTCGTATACGAACCGAGGAGGAAATTAGAAAGAAGCAAGCTAGGCGGAAGAAACGTGCAAAGGAGAAGGGAAAAAGCAAAATCAAAGGGAAAGATGCTGATGATGCCGTGGATGATGCCATGGATATTGACCAGGACATCAACGTGATTGATCTTTTCACCCCTTACCTTGTTATTCGAGCAAGTGCGAAGGTTCGATCCTTCGACTTTGGTTCCAAGGAAGCCGTATCAAAGCCCGGTGTTCAGGTTTGTGTCAAACCAATCGAACACTAAATGATCTTGACATATTGCACCGCAGCTTTTTGTGGCTCTGTCATCAAATGCTCTGGAAGTGTACAACGTACCACCCCCTACGAAATCTAAGGAAGAGACACCCGAAGCTACCCGTATATTCTCGGTTGATCTTCCTGGACACCGAACGGATGTCAGAACTCTGTGTTTGAGCTCGGACGATCAGATTCTTGCGTCAGCATCAAATGGTACGTTCGGATGGAAATTTGAGTTCGTCGCTAATGCTTGTATGGAAGGTTCCTTAAAACTATGGAATTTAAAAACGACAGCGTGCATACGTACCATCGACTGTGGCTATGCTATATGCAGTACCTTCCTTCCTGGAGACAGACATGTAGGTTTTCTTTCGTGAAAGTGTTATCCCTTTTCGACGTATCCTGTCTGAAAGATTGCCATCGGAACAAAATCCGGGGAGGTGCTGATATATGATCTGGCGTCTTCAACGCTCATGGAGACTGTCAAAGCTCATAGCTCCACTGTTTGGTCGTTGCATATTCGCCCAGACGAGAAAGTTCTAGTTACTGGTAGTGCTGATAAGGAGGTCAAGTTTTGGGAGTTTGAACGCACTGGTACATCTAGTGATGAGGTCAGTGCTTTCTGTATTGAGTATAATCCCTCCAATCACAAGGAATCGACAGACGCGGCCCCCACAATCGCTGACATTAAATCACACAAAAACATTGAAGATGTCAGACGAGGTTTTATCAGTTAGATACAGCCCAAATGGACAGCTATTGGCAGTTGCTTTACTGGATTCAACGGTCAAGATTTTCTATCAGGATACCCTCAAGTTCTTCCTGTCCCTGTACGGTCACAAGGTAAATCTCATAGTCCTTGATAGATATGAAATTACGAACCCTTTTTAGCTGCCTGTTTTATCGATGGATATTTCGGATGATTCCAAAATCATTGTTACCTGCTCTGCGGACAAAAATGTCAAGATATGGGGTCTTGACTTCGGTGATTGCCACAAATCAATATTTGCCCACGAGGAGAGTGTAATGCAGGTACTCTTCGAAAAGAGGTCTCATTACTTTTGGACTGTTGGCAAGGATAAGATGCTCAAGTATTGGGATGGTGACAAGGTGAGACAACTTTCTCCATGTCCCCTAAATCTCGCTCAGTCTCGCATAGTTTGAGAACATTCAGAAGCTTGATGGACATCACAGTGAGATTTGGGCGTTGGCCGTTAGCAACCACGCCAAATTCGTGGTGACGGGCTCTCATGACAAGTCCATCCGAGTTTGGGAGAAACTCGACGAACCAGTGAGTTGTGTCGCAGTGTTCTGTATGGTGACATGTCGTGATGTCATGATATAGCTTTTTATCGAAGAAGAGCGGGAGCGGGAGCTCGAGCAAATCTATGAAAACGGAATTGCAGATGCACTTAACAATCCTAATGGATCCATCATCAATACCAGCCAAGATGATGCCCAATCTGGAGAAGTAGCCGCAGTCACCAAGCAGACCTCAGAAACACTCATGGCTGGCGAACGCATTATGGAGGCGTTGGATCTCGCTGATGCCGAGCGGGCTGCTTTCCAAGAGTATGAAAGAAATGTTGGTCAGGCGGGTTCGCTAGAGGCTGCAGGCATTCAGCCACCGCCTCGAAATCCTATTCTTGCAGCATATGACTTGGAACCTGAGGCGTACGTCTTACAAGTTGTCGAGAAAATATCCAGCGCTGCTTTGCATGACGCCCTCCTTGTGCTGCCATTTGGCAAAGTCATCTCTTTGATGTGCTACTTGGACTTATGGGCCCAGAAAGTATGTTTTCCTCTGAATGTTCCTAGGGTACGACGATTTGACGTGTTGCGAAGGATTGGAATATTTCCCTCGTCTCTCGCATATTGTTTTTCCTCTTGAAGACCCATCATCACCAGATAGTCGCTAATCGTGTCATGCGCACCGCGCTGATCCCGTTACGTGTGCATCTACGTAGGTCATTACGCAGCGAAAAGGATGCTATTGGGTACAATCTAGTTGCATTACAATATCTTCGCCGAAGAACAGACGCAGAGCGGACTGCCCAATTCTACGAGGAGGAAGATTTCGACGAGGAAAAGGTTCGCGCGAGGATCGCGGAAGGGAAAAAAAGAAAAAGAGTCGCCATTAAGGCTTAATAGGCAGGGTAGATTTAGTGTTGCAACTCGTATAAATTAATGGTGCAAATAGCAAGGAAGACATTGTGTTTAAAAATGGGGTTATATATCCTATGTTGGCTCCGTTTTTTTTATCGTGGTTTAACACAAACTCCGCTCATCCGTGAGCCCCTAGCGATGTCTCCTATGCCACGCACTCCTAATCACAAGTTGAGCCACAAATTCTGCTCACGCACGACTCTGCTGTGGAAATCGATCACTTTCGACTCACCGATTCTTATTTTTCCTAACTACTTTTATACTATCGTACGCTAATTGTAGTTTACCGTTCCGAAATATACCTGTGCGCGGCAGTGCGCAAGTTCCGAGTGCGCTCGCACCTGAACCGATGCAAATAATTCCAACATCTGCGCCAAGGTATCGTCTTTCGTTGCCCGCCCTTGACCTCCCTTCTCTTACTGTCTCTGCGTTTCTGATCGAGTTCCTTCCAGTCTCTGAACGAGTCTCTCGGCTCAAGCGTAGTGTCGCAGCCAATTAGAATGGGTAGATTACTATCGAGTCTCGAGTCTCTCTCTCTCTCCTCGTCGAGCCTCTCTCCACTATCTCTCTCTCTCCCTTGTCTCCCTACCACGCACGCACACGTTGAAAGCATTCGGACTATCTCACCAGTACCACATGCACACACACGCATGCATCCCTTGTCATTCGCCTATGTACTAGTAGACACTTGGCAATACACACGCCGGTCCTCTGAGCAGTGAGCTGGAGGACCTGACAGGCTGACCTAAACCCTCGAGATCATAGCCGCGCTAGTTGATTCGTTCACATTTAATGGATACCCCGGCCTGGGCAAATATAATGTCAATAAAGTCACAGTGTCATGGGAATGCTTGCGGTGTATACATCACATAGTGAATTTCGGGAATGCATTATGTGCCGAGACCTAGGCATCGGAAATATACTGGGTGACATGTACAGTATATACCTGAGGTTGTGCCAATCAGCAATATACTGGCTAACAAGGATGTAGGCTATATATTGACTAGTATACAGGAAGGACTTGAACGTGTACCACCCTCCAAGCTTCCGAAAGAGTGGGACTCTGCAATTTTGCTTTGGCCATTGTGAAGATTGTGTCCTCATGCATTGAAACACCATCCTTCCTTGAGGGCATCCATCCATTTGCCCCAATGTTTTTTCCTGAATAGTTTCACCAATTTGTCACAGAGCCCATGACAAATTGGCGAAACTATTCGGGAAAACTCCATGACCCATTGAGGAGTACCCAACATTGGAGGCTGTTAAGGGTGTCTTCATCCTATCGGACCGAAGAAAGAAAGTGAGAAACAATCTGAAAACAAAAGAAATAACATGAACGCTAAGGACAGCCTTATTTGTGACACACAGTCTGTTCTTGAGCTGCTCAAGAACAGACTGCATGTCACAAATAAGGCTGTCCTGGGTGTTCATGTTATTTCTTTTGTTTTCAGATTGGTCAAAGGGCTCAAAGAGGACAACTCGAGATTCAAAGAAGAAAACTCGAGACACTGTACCTGCAAAACATGGCTAAAATGACATCCTAACTGCAGTGTAGCCAAAACTGCCCACCAAGTTATGGTGACGCTATGAGATGATCCTTTGCCTACCAATCCTGCATGCGGCACAGCTAGAAACAAAACTCTTGACCATGGTTCTCCGGGGCTTGCATTCGAAGAGATGGCGTTGTGTGCTGATCATGATGCGTATAAGGATCCATACCTCAGAGCCATTGGGGAAGAAGTGGTGCACCAGGATATTGGAAAGTCGTTCCCTTGGGTCCTTGAGCTGAGCGAGGGAGTGACATAAATAGATTAAATATTAAATAATCTATTGCAAAGACTCCTTGGTCACGTGGTTTTTGATTTGGATAGCTCTTCGATTCCACTTTTCACTAAATCTTTGTCTTAGGATCGTTCCGGTCCCACAGGAACAATTTATGCCAGTGGATACGTCCAAAAATCCATACCGTCGTACTGTTCGCAAAGTAACCAATGAGGAGGACGTAGGACTCAAGCGCGCTCGTGGTGAAATGTCTTGCGCAGAATGCAGAAGGTCATCCATCATTCACTCTTTTCTTTAAGAGTATTTCCTTATATTGCACTATGATCAGGTTGAAATTGAAGTGTGACAAGAAAGTGCCATGTGGGTCTTGCGTTCGTCGAGGCTGCCCAACCATCTGTCCCAATGGTCCGCGTTTGTCTCTTATCGCTAACCCACTTAACATCGACGTCATATCTACAGGTAGTCTTTCAACTGGGCAGGGCACTCGGTATATTTTGTTTTCCCGTCCTTTGTACTCAGTTTTTTGAGTTGTTTCTAGTTTCGTCCTCGCAGATACAGAACATCTGCATGGCAAGATTGTGGAAATGGGTCAACGAATTCGACAACTCGAAGATGCACTGTCCATTTTCCAAGCCGGAATGTCTAACGAGGTTCATCCGCTTCTTACTGAAGATCTACTTGCCATCAAGTTTGGACCGGAATCTCCGAAACCTGCCCAAAATGAAAACTTAAATTCTACCTTAAATGCCTTCGGTACTTTGACCATTGGTAATGAGGGAGAATCAAATTACTATGGACGCTCCGCAGGTTCCGAAGTAAGGATCCTCCTTTTTTCTCATGAACACTCAATCACGATAGCCCACAGACTTTGTTCTTGGTAGGTTGGTTCAGAAGGTGCAAGGAATGGTTAATCGTATCACTTCTTATCAGGCTGGCGCAGAACTTGAGGGTACTTCATCTTCTCAACCGGATGATCCTACGCCGATGTCCGCTGAGATATCTCGGCTGGCGTCAAGCATTCCATTCACTTTGACCGGTATTCCTGACTATGATCGGTGTGAGGGTATCCTGGACTCGTTGCTCAGCCTTTTACCACCATATCCGCGGGCTACTACACTCTGCGAAACATATATAGAGCACGCTGCTTGGATATTTCAGCCCATCCGACGAGAAGAGCTGATTGATGATATTCTGGCACCTCTTTACGCCCTCGCTCAGAAGAGGAAGAACAACATATCTGTACCTGAGACAGAATACCCTGCACACACCATCGCAGTACTCTTTATGGTCTTCACACAGGGCGCGCTCATGGACTTGACGTTGCCTTCTTGCAACCAAGAAGCAGAGAATTATTTCCAGCTTGGGCGTATAGCATTATCACTCCGCCCCGTTCTCGAAGCACCTACTACTCAAACTGTACAGGCTCTCGCTTTGATGGGATACTGTTACAGCAATGGAGGTAACAAGCGATATACGCTAGATAGTGCATGGTCTTCTATTGCGCTCGCCAGCAAATTAGGTCAGAGTGTACGTTCCTGATTTCATCATCTGAAATATTGCGTTGATCCCTTCCTCCTTCCAGATGGGTCTTCGTAAGCGTTTTTCCACCACAAAATGTCACGAGCCTCCATTCTTTGTATAGATCGGGACCCTACTCGTTTTAACATGAGCCCAAAGGTTGTCCAGCGTCGACGTACTCTATTCTGGGAAATATTTGGAGCGGATCTTTTTCATGTGGGAGACGTTTTGTGATCTCTATCTGTTCTATCATTTGACGAATTGGCTAGAGTCTTGCTCTTGGTCGCCCTCCCTCGAACAGGATGTCGTACGTGGACTGTGAGTTCCCTGAGGATGAGACGACGACCATGAATAATAAAGGGGAGGTCGAAGTGGGGTGTGAGTTCTTACTTTGATGTCTATGTTCGGTTGAATCATCTTCCCTTTGGTAGTTTGGCGATGGAAACATACTTTCACAAGAGACGTGTTTGCACAAGTTACAGAACTAACCTTGAGTGCAGAACTTCCAAGTTACACCACTATCCTAGAACTCGACAGGAAGGTTCGCGAGCAGGTCTTACCACCATCGCTGAACCTTTATCGCTCCAGCATCCAAGACCATTACACTACCCCATCAGCTTATATTCGCGGTCGTATCCTTTTCCAATTCAGAACAACGAGTTGAGTTTACAATATCAGCAGCCTTCAGTCCTACCTAACGTTTTTACAGCGATGCTGTACATCCATCGTAGTTTCTTTGCACAGGCTTTGCTTGATTTCCCTGCCAATCCCCTACGTAGCCCCTTCGCCCCATCTTTCCTCGCTGCATATCGATGTGCATCAGTAACGATCAAGACTACTGCCCTTAATTTCCAAATGTACCCGGAGCTCTTCACACGCTGGTGGGCCATCTGGAGTCATCTGTTATCTGCAGCGGTATGTAATTGGCTTGGTCCATGGTTAATACTCAACTCTGCACAGGTCACTGTTGGATCCATTGTCACACGGGCACCATCGTCGACTATGGCACCTGCCGCTTGGGAGGAATTGAATCTTGCAGTGGATGTTTTTTCCCGAGGGTCCGAGGGTTCACGTCGCGCTCGCCATGGTTTGGTGCGAATCACCCAATACTCCTCGTTTTCATGTGTTCACCTATACGAATTAACAGGCCATCCTAATGAAGCTCAAGGTAAAAGCCTATCAAGCTCTCGAACAATACCGTAGTGGGGCAACGTCTAGCCTTCGGGGTAATCTATCTTCATTACTTCCAGAAGTAGGCGGTGATGACGAACTTGCCATACTCGGTGGACAGACGCGTGTCCTCGTCACCAAGATCCTTTCGCGACAGAACCGTAGGAAAGTACAGTCATCCCCTGTTCCTACCGCAGATTCGTTGCAAACCACTGCGAGCACTCCCTCAGCGTCGGACGACAGTCATTCACCTCCAGAGTCCATTCCTGATGTCCATCCCACACTCGTGGAATTCTTACAGATGCTTCCTCCCTCATCCATGTCGCTTGGTACACCTACGGCCTTGCAAAATCAGGGGGACGTAAATTCTCTACCTATGTTTGATTTTATGTCACCAAGCTCTGTGCCCCCAATATTTTCACCTCCTACCACACAGGCACCCGATCCGATTCCAGATTCTTCATTTCAAAGTCCCTTCGACTTACCCAACCCAGCTGATACAACGAGCATCAAGAGTGATAATGATATTAATGGACTTGACCTTTTCCCTTCTGGGGACTCTGGGATGGACGAACGTTGGAAATCGTTCATGCGCGATTCCGGGATATGGGATGGTAGTCAAAGTTATGACTTCATGATGAATATTTAGGTATCCGGCAGGCTGTCTCTCGTTGGAATGTAGGCTGTTCATTTGAGTATTCTATCTGCCGCTCTCCACTCGATGTTTGTTTATGTATGAATATTATATTTATATTGTGAATCTAAAGATCAAATGATTTGTGAGATTGGATCTCAATATGTAATTGATGAGCAGTGGTAGGTGCTGGTTTACCCGGGGCATAATATGTTCTTCCATGATTAAATGGCTACATAGTGTGATGACTCAAGATCATCGCCTTCTACGATAGAAGTCCAAAAAAGAATATTTGTCTTCCCAACCAAAACCGACCCTTTTCATCTTGCCCAATCTCGCTATAAGAACGGCGCACGCTTCGGCAAGCACGTCGGAACGAGGCTCAGGAACCACTTCATTGACCATGAAAAGCTGAGAGCTAGGTGATTCTGAGAGCGGAAGTTGACGGATTGTAATGGTTTGTGGTGAGAGAGAGGTGCAAATTTTGAGGAGATGCCGCAAGGGATTGATTGTCGTTTCTGGAATCGAGTGCGATAGGGAGGGTTGCCAAGATGTAGGGGGATCGTATCTAGGATTGGTTAGACAAGGAAATGTTCGTTGGGATGCCTGGCTTACCTGACACACATCAGGAAAATACTATAGCCCTTCACAGGAACGCTGGCCCCGTTAAAAACATCAGCAAAACGTAGCAAACTCCTGTTGTTGCTGGTCGTGCATTCAGGAAATACGACGACAGGACGACGCGCCGACTGGCGGATATCTTCAAGACTGCGTGCAGGGACAGAGGAAAGTGCTGATGGTGCATTTCCAGTTGAAGATATCATTTCTAATAAAGACACCTGACGAAAGCCGCGAAGAACCTCTGGTGAGGTCGATACCCGTGAAGCTGACGATATGGCTGCAGAACCGGTGCCAGTCTTTCGTCCTGGAACATACGATATTGGTGATGCACCTCTTGCGGAAGAAAGTACTGTAGGTGCGTTTGCAACGGGCAACACGAACACCGGGTTGTATCTGGCGTGATGTTAAAACAAGATGTAAATAGAACCGAGCACCTACTGGTATGCTAGCCAAAGGACTTCTATCCAAGAAGACCAGTTTGATACTATAAGGTCTCCTGCTCGTGGATTCCATTTCTTCTCAGGGAATTTCCTGGCTGCATTGTGAGCACACATCTTTGGCTATTACCACCTTGGGCTGACCCTTTTTTCCGAACAACGAGCTCCGTTGGTACCCACCAAAAACCTACCACGTAAAGTGCCACACGCGCAAGTAGTGCGGTACCAAGCAGTGAAGTTAAGTCTTGTAATGGTGGAACAGGACGCTGTTTCCATGAGCAACGGGAATGCATGTAAACTTTGCAGCCACTCACACATAGGAAGCCGACGACATGAGCTAGGACGATGTGAACCAGAACAAGCACAATGACCACGACAGTCCTTAGTACAGCAATGATTACTCTGACTGGCATCAAAAAAGTGACGAGGAAAACATTTTCTTGGGGCGGAACTGGCGCAAGGAAAGGCTAGTACGGGTGAGTTGAGGTTCACTGATTATGACGATGTAAGCACCTGGATGCCGGTTCCAGGATCCTGCGACAAAGTCAGCAAGTGATTCAAACTAGAGAATGGATTGTTATAATTACCCGGAAAGCGGAGAATTTCTCCATCTACCGTAGTATACCTGAACGTTCAGAATGGGCTACTAACTTGAGCCTGTTAGCAGCCGCCGGCATGCCATATTTAGCTGACAGCGAGATCGCTGGCTGCGTCACCAAGTGTCTCTCAGGCTTAACCATGGCAGTCGTGCTCGCTAAGGCGACTCGTTTTCTCAATGGTGTCAGGAAATCAGCTACCTTGAGATATCAAAAACTCAGTCTGTTCGGAAAGGTCAGTTTAGCTGTTGAGTCACGCTCAGGCCGTTCCTAATTCTACTTGTTCATTTCCAGGCTTTGATATGGTTCCTCCTATTCTTCAATGCCTGTCTGATCGCGTTTGTCGTCGTGTTCACCCCATCTCGCATTGCTCAATTCATGTATGACACTGCTCAACAAATTCGCCACCTTCGCTACGGGTATTTACTTCTCATCGCTGCCATGAGTAAGCACGTTTTGTCTATCTGAACTCGGTCATGTTAATATGCTAGCTCTTTTCAGTTACCATATCTTTCCCCCCTTTCATTGGCTACACCTTTATGCTTAACTTGTGCGGCTTCACATATGGTATTCAAGGAATCTTCCCAGCGGCAGTTGGAACATTGGCAGGCTCCGCCATAGCTTTTGTAGCCCTTCGCAGCATGTTTAGCACAAGACTGCGCACATGGACTTCCACTAATGAGAAATGGCAGGCGCTGGAAGCCGTAATTGTCAGTGTGCTTTGCTATTTCCAAAATATCTGTTTATTGGAAGGGACGTGCATGTAGCGATCCAGGGGCATGCCCTTGATCATTCTCATCCGGGTCTCCTCGTTTCCGCCTTGGGTTTACTCAAACACCCTATTTGCAGTAAGCTCCTCGAGCTAGTCACCGTCCCTGATTTTATTGTTTTGCGTTAGAGCATAGCGCCAGTGTCGTTACTCCAGTTCCTCGTAGCGACCTGCTTTGTTCTCCCAAAGTCCACGGTCTACGTGTTCATCGGATCTCGTATTGCTAAACTTTCAGATGGAGAACAGAGGAACCACATGGATACCCGTAGGTGTACACCTCGCAGAATGCTGCTTTCACTGATTCATGGCATACAGAAACCAAATTAATCAACAGTCTTTTAGCGGTTGGCGGTGTCTTGTTGTCCATTGTAGCAAGCTCGTTCGTAATCAAATCACCCTGTCAATGATAAAGCACTCATATCTCTATGCAGACTAGTCTATCATTTCATGCAGAAGGAGATAAAGCGTCTACACGACAGCTCGTCGGAGCGTGACGAACTCGCTGCAGAGGCACTGGAGGAAGCAGAGGAAGCGCCTTTGTTGGGTTCGGTTTCCCCATAGTGTTCGACTACCGTGAAAGTTAGCTTGTCTACACTGAGTTCAATTAGAAATTTGGGATATGTGGAACATCGGTAATGGACAGGGCTAAAAGTTAAATTGCCACACATGGCTGTAAATTAAATTAATCGTCGTAAAAACAAAGTCCAAAGTCACTAGTAAAAGTGAAGGAAAAGCAACGAGAGACTGGCACCAATCAAGAAAACAAGTATGAATATCCGACTGTCCTTGGCACGTCTACGCGCCTCTCTCAGCTGCACATTACCCTTCTCAACAGTAGATGTCGTTGCCATCGCGTCCTCGTATAATTGATCAGTTAGCTCTGTTTGTAGCGTAAGATGTGTAATCAGTTCCATTTGGAGGTTGCTGATGTCCATCAACCGGGCTTCTGCTTGTTGAACGGACTCGAGCGTGTCCTGGACAGATCGGAGGATATTAGCATTCTCCGACTCGAATTGAAGTATCTGAGACTGAGAAAGCTCGATATCATCGTCGTCTCCGTCCAAGTCGCCTACGGACGAAGTGGGGGTGAGCGTACGTGTCGACGGTTGAGCAGCAGCAGAGCGGCTGCTTGTTGCCCCGATGGTAGCTGCAATCCCCGAGGCAAGCGCCGATGAAGCACCTTCTAACCAGCTATCGCTCCCTCCATCATTACGCTGCTGAGCAGGTCTCTTGGAGATATTCATAGCTTCTTGCGCCGCGCTCGATCCTAGGGTTCGTGTGCGTTCAAGCTGGCGCTTGACACGCTCCTCCTGCATTTCTTTCTGGCTCTGGCTGGCCTCCGTAAGACGTCTGCTAAGATACCACGTTATGCTGGAGTGGTGCGCGGCAGTGACATCCGACGATATTGTTGAGTTGTTGCTCTTTAGACGAGCGGGAAGGAGGCGTGTCAAAGGATTCACGTTGCTTGCGGCGAGCTCAGCACGACCTGTGAAAACCATCGATTGTAAGTGGCGGTTGCAGGCGCAACGACAGGAAACAGACCGCACGCTTTTCAAGTGCCTCCATTTCCTTGACTCTGTCTGCGCACCTGCTGAGGATGACACGTGCCTGCAGGTCAATCTGATCACGCTCCTCGTCTGTGAGGTGACGTATCCCTGACCACGACTTTGAAGAGTCGCTCAAATCGATGGTATGCGAATCCTGTCGCGAGAGTGGTACGTGCGCATCGACGCTCAGGTAAGGTTTCCGTATGCTAGAAAGCATACGAGTGAGATTGCCAATGTGGTTAAGCTATGCGCCAGGTAAGAAAAGAACCTCCACTCAAGACACATCATGGCGACATACAATAGTGTATGCTTCCTCTAGATATTGTTTCCCGAATACATTTGAGCTAGGTTCGTCTTGTGCATGAGATGCCTTGCGTCGTTTTGCCTGCGGGACAGCACTCTGTCTCGCTTGAAGAATGTCTTTGAAGTCTGCGGTGCGGTTGGTGAAACCCATAAAAAATCGACCTTGTACGACGACAGGATTGCGTGACGGAAGAGCACAAAACTTGTTGCAATGCAGTGGTCGAACTTCGCGGTGACCGCATAGTTCCGAGACTGGCACGTGGGTACAGTTGCGGACAAGCAAAGTCATTAAATTTTATATCTCAATCAGGTGAATTTTTGGGGTCAATCTGACTTCAGATTCGGATTCAGGGCCTCGAAATACGTCTAAAACCACTCTTTTGAAG
>Ga0153958_1000106_pt1 | contig 17481 bp, 18 predicted proteins | sample TSFL042MetaG_FD_104719 | JGI IMG/M metagenome (GOLD analysis project Ga0153958, IMG submission 104719) | Attine ant fungus gardens microbial communities from Florida, USA - TSFL042 MetaG | ecosystem: Host-associated > Fungi > Mycelium > Unclassified | place: USA: Florida, Wekiwa Springs... | reverse complement strand
TCACTACTTAAGAGAAGTACCCAATCTTGGGTCTAGATTATGTCTGGGGCTTGTAGGAAGTCTCTAGAGTGGATTCCAATAGCAAAATCCAGGATTATAACTTTTATCCCATGCTACATTTCCACAGAAAATTCTCTAGCGGCGTAACACCGTCTACTTCTCTCCACTCTTCATCTCTCAGCATCTTCACTCCTGCTCGTTTCATTTCCTCTACCACCTTTACCACTTCGTCATCCTTCACTTTGGACTTTCTAACTTCCTCTAGTAGATCTACTCTATCTATTATGATTTCTACTGCTTTTGTCTCCCTCACTTCTAACCACTTTGGCTTTACTAATGTCTTATCCTTGTTATTCTTTTCCACTCTAATCTCCCAGTCTAGCCTCCTGCTCAAACTGTCTGCTTTTCCCATTTTACTCCCTGAAATATGTTTTAGCATAAAGTCGAACCTTGATAGGTATAAGGCCCATCTTGCTTGTCTCCTGTTTAACTTTTATGCCTTCATGAAGTATTCAAGATTTTTGTGGTCTGTGCAGATCTTGAATTTAACTACTATTCCTTCTAGGAAGTGTCTCTATACTTCTAGGCATCTAATGACTGCTAGCATTTCTTTATTGTATATCTCATAATTTCTTTCTGTATCACTAAGAGATTTGGAAATGAAAGCAACCAGTCTCTACTTTTCGTCTGAGTACTTCATTGATAGTACTCCTCCAGTTGTATAGTTTGAAGCATCAGCTTTCATGCTGAATTCCTTGTCTAAATCTAGGGCTGCTAGTACTGGTTTACTTGTGAAGATCCTTTTTAGCTCCTTAAATACCTTCTGTTGTACTTCCTCCCACCGTCACTTCTTATCCTTCCATGTAAGCACATTCATCGGCCTAGCTACTCTGGCGAAATCTTTAATGAACCTCTTGTAGTAATTTGCAAAGCCCAAGAATTTCCTAATGTCTTTCACATTTTTCGGCTGTAGCCAATTAAGCACTCCATCTACCTTTTCTACCTCTATTTCTATTCCATCAGGTCCTATGACAACAGTAACAATCCAGATTGCCTAGGTATTATCATATGTACAAGAAGGAGTGATAGAAGCATAAAAGGATAATTTGTTAGACAAACTGGCCAAGAAAGAGTCAGAAATAAAGACAGTAGAGGCATTATTCAAAAAAATAAGAGATAAGTTTGGAGAGACATCAGAGAAAGAAAGAAAGATTTGAGCAGCTAAGGACAATAGAGCAGGAAGGAAGAACATGTGATAAGTACGTGCAAGAGTTCAAGAAGGTTATCATGGGGAATGGCTATGAGAAAAAACCCCTTATTGAAGAATTCAAGAGGGGGTTAAATAGAGCAATTAGAAGGAAGCTAGCAGAAGCAGAGGAACTGCTGACCATCATTGGAGAGTGGCAAGAAAGAGTAGTAAGATTAGACAGAAACCAGAGACAAAGCAGAGCAGAGAAAAGGATATTAGAGAGGAATGCAATGTGCCCAGAAGGAAATGCACAGCCAAGAGGAGGATATGGGGGGATCATATAGAGGAAGAGAAGAGCAAATAACATGGAGAGCAGGAACACCAAGCACAGGAGGAGGATATAAAGAAGGAAATCAAACAGGTCCAAGGAGAGACCCAAATGCAATAGACATAGACAGAGGAAGAGAAGAAAACAAAACATGTTATGTATGTGGAAAGTAGGACCACATGGCCAAAAATTGCTGGGAAAGACATAAGAGAAGTGTAGTAGAAACACCACAAGAATTGGCAAAAGAAAATGGAGGACAGTGAGCTCTCAACTGGCCTTCAATAATCTATATAGTGTATTGTGCCCAGAAAAATTGGGCAATAAAATAAATTCCACTAATACAACTGAGAGAGTAAGAGATGTATAGTGCACACTATAGCCACTAAGAAAAGTCTGGATAAAAGTGGAGTTGAAAAAATCAGAAAATCATGAGGGAGTAATAGTAAAAGCATTATTAGACAGTGGGGCGACAGGCTTATTCATGGATAGGACCTTTGCAAAAGAAAAAAGGTTTAAATTAGAGAAGTTAAAAAACCTCTCTTAGTCAGAAATATAGATAGAACAGTAAATGTGGGAGGAGCCATAACACACCAGGTCAAGTGCAATATTTTCTTTAAAGGACACATAAAAAGAGCAAGAATGGATATATATAACCTAGGAAAAACAGAGGTGATACTAGGAATACCATGGCTAGCAGCCTATAACCTAGAGATAAATTGGAAGAAGAGAGAAGTGAAAATGACATAGTGTCTATCTATATGTGGAAAAAAAAAGTAGGAGGTAAAGAAAAGAGAGGTAAAGAAAGTGAAGAAAGATGAGGACAAAGAAACATTAAGAAAATTGGTACCTAAAAAGTTTTGGAGATGAAAGAAAGTATTTGAGAAAAGGGAGTTGGAAAGAATGCTAGTGTGCAAGGCCTGGGATCACACCATAGAGTTGAAGAAAGGATTTACACCGAAAAAAGAAAAGGTATACTCATTGTTAAGGGAAGAAAGGGAAAAAGTACAAGTATTCATAGAGGATCAACTAAGAAAAGGATATATTCAACCTTCTAAGTCACCCCAAACTTCACCAGTACACTTTGTGACAAGAAAGAATAGAAAACAAAGAATGGTACAGGATTATCAACACATAAACTAGTGAACAATAAAAAACAAGTACTCTCTCCCTCTCATAGCAGACATATTGGATGGGGTGGAGAAGAGAAAAGTATTCATGAAGCTAGACCTAAGATGGGAATACAATAATGTCAGGATCAAAGAAGGAGATGAATGGAAAGCAGCATTTATGATACACATTGGAGCCTATGAACCCACAGTTATGTACTTTGGGTTAACTAACTCCCCTGCTACTTTCCAAATAATAATGAACAACCCGTTCTGGGATCTCATAAACTAAGGAGATACTGCAACCTTTATCAATGATATCTTGGTAGCTACAGATACAGAAAAAGGGCACAACAAGCTGGTGGAAGAAGTATTAAGAAGATTAGAAGAGAATGACCTATTTGTGAAACTAGAAAAGTATAGATGGAAAGTGTTAAATAAATTATTATATTGTGTATTACTATAGTTTAATATACAAGTCACACTTACCTAAGCATGGTGCTTCTTTGTCTCAACTGCCACATCATGAAGTCTCTCTGCTTCTCTCAAGATCTCTCTTTCCTATCAGGTTGTCTATTATTATCTGTTGGATAACTTGGTGAGTGGGCTATCATTTGTCCCTACTGTAATTGCTGCTCTCCATCCTTCTAACAGGTTATGGGCCCCAGTTAAAGGGTGTAAAAGGGAATTGCACACTAGGACAAACAAAACAATGATGTGCTAGCTCCCAATTGCATACTAAAGGTCCAAGGAAAGGTAATCAAAGATGAACATTTATAAGTAATTAGAGAAATAAGAATTATATGCAGCTCCAATAAAATATATATTGGTGGTTGTAAAAGGATTGTAAGATCTCTCTAGATCATTGTCACATAGCCTTCCTAAGGTATTAACCTTTACACACCATAATAAAAGCTCCTCTGGAAAATATAGTTAGTTGATCACTCATGGACCCTCTACACTCAGTTGCCCCCTTGTCTGCACCCCTAACACCAAACCTTACAGATGTGATGCAATTCAAGTGTGTACCTAGCCAAGCTTTCCCAGCCTACTGTTCTCTCTGAAGCCTACCCGAGTTGCATCTACATCTTCTCCCTAGATCGAGTTCTAGGTATATTCAGTATTCTTCTTAAGATACCCCACTAGTCCCAGTCTTCTTACTCTCAATAGATTCACATTTATGATTCCAGAGGCAGTGTAGATGGAGGTAGGAGTCAAGAGGTTCCTTTCTCTATCCAACTGCATACTGGATACTATATTAAAATAATTACAAAGCCCTGAAACTCAAGGAATAAAATATAAAAAGAAAACTATTACTACTTTTGATGTTCCCTCAGCCTCTTCTCATGCTAAGTCCATCCCAATTTCCAGTAATGATATGTCCTTGTGATGATTTATCCTCTTCATCAAATCCTTTCCATCAAAGATGACATGTCTTCATTATTGCTTCTCTCTAGAATATTCTTCTTGGTCTCCCATTACTCCCTTTGATGTTGCTTTGTAAGAGGGCCCTCCTTAGTTACCTGTTAAGTAGTCAGTAAGCCCCACTCAATGGCTAGTATCTCTGAGTCGCATTCTAGGGCTTATTTATCTAAATATAATTGATCTGATGCCATCAATGCTTAATTGCAATCAGAGTCTATTTATCTAAGTCTATCGTCTGAGCACTACTAGTTTTAGAGTCCCAGTCTGCCATATCTCTAAGTCAGTTCTATCCTATAATAGATCTAGAGCATAGTTCTTCTATGACTTTCTTCCTAAACCTGATGCCAGCTCATTCTGCTTGCCTCCCGAGGTATCAACATGAGCTCTAGTTTGGTTCTCCCTTGCTCAATGTCTTTATTATATGGTATTAGGTTCTGAGGATATAGAAAGGGTTTTAGAGTGAACTCTAATCAAGAATTTATTGTTATAAAGTGTATCAAATATTATCTTTTGTGGAAAATTTGCTTGCAGCATAACACTGGTTTGCCCTGACCTCCTTTAGTACTCTCAAGCTGCCTCAGTTGATAAAAAGAACTTGACTAGCTTGCCAATCTGTTGGAGATTGAGATGATCTCCCTGTTGAATCCCCTCATATCCATAGGATTCTCTGCTCCTTTGCAGATGCTATAGCCCATGGCTGGTTAGGATGAAGTACTGTGCATTCATTGCTGCATTTGCTCCTTGAACTAAGCTGATTTCTTGATGATAGCTATGACAAGTTTAATCTCCACTATTCCTTGTTTCTCTAGACCTGCTATTTACCTATCTTGGGCAATCAGTGTGCATTCCTCTACTATCTTCTCCCACTCTCCAACTATCTCAGCTCAGTCTCCTATAACCTGTACCAATGTAATGGCTGCAACTAGGGACTTTGTAGTATTGAGTAGTATAGTCTGTATAGCTCGATGTGACAATAAATTTGTGTTGCCTGCATCACCTATAGCTGAGAATTTACAAAGATGTGATAGAGCACTATGCACTACATGTAAGGGAAAAGAAGTGCCATATGGCTGCTCTTATAATGATGAATAGTTCTTGAACTCTAGTGCCTCTGTCCATTTTACTCCTTTTGAGTCTAACTTTGTTTCTATGACTCAAGGAAATTATAGTCATGTTGAGACAGCCAATTCTAAAGCACCTCTTTTTATGGTTGCTGTAGGAACTGTCCTTATAGAACACAAAATCATTGACCCTAAAAACAGGACAACTAGAATTGCTATCTCTAAACTATGGCCAGTATACTGTGTTCCTAGTATGACCATGTGCCTCCTTTCCACTGGACAGCTACTCCAATCTGGATTGAGTATAAAAGGTACAATGGATAGTTCAACCTTCTGTGATTTATCTGGTGATACTGTCCTCTCTGCCCTACCTAACCTTTGGGGGAGCATCCAGGTTGTGAGAACATATATCATTAAGAATAATGTTCCTAATTCTGTGAGCCTTGTTACAAGGTACCCAGATTATGAGACAATTCATCATCATCTTGGGTACATCTCTAATAAAGCCATGAGACATATTTCAGACAATGTTGAAGATACTAAAAAGATCTGCTTCCCTAACAAGAAGTATATATGCCATGGTTGTGCTTTAGGAAAGCTGCACCAGCACAGTTTCCCTAAGAACCCTAAATGTTCTAGTGAGACTCTTGGATTGATTCATTCAGATCTTCTTGAGCTTCTTACTTTATCATACTCTAAGTATAAGTGGGTGATTACATTCCTTGATGACTATTTCTCCTATTGCAGAGTTGCTTTCTTGTGCAAAAAATCAGATGTTGCAAAAGCAATTAAAGCTGTTTTTTGGCTATGGTCGAATACTACTTCCCACTCTGTTAAACGCCTGCATACTGATAATAGGAAAGAGTATATGACATCAGAATTGCAATCCTTCTTATATGAGCAAGGAATTGTCCATGAGACAAGTACACCATATGTATATCAGCAAAATAGTTGAGCAGAACAGTTGAATCAGACACTGTTAGAAAAGGCATAATCTATGTGACTTAAAGCATGCTTACCTGATTCATGGTGGGAGTTTGCTTTTGCAACTGCTACTCATGTCTATAACTATACTCCCATTAAACGTCTCAAATAGAAAACACCTCAGGAGATCTTCACAGGTAAAAAACCTAAAATATCATACCTCCATGTCTTTGGCTGTGGAGCATATGTGTATCTTCCTAATGAAGTTTGCACAAATAAACTTACACTGCACTCTGAACTCATGATATTTATTGGGTATGAGGATAATAGCTATAGATTTATTTACCACACACAAGGGAATATTATATTTCACTCCACCCAAGCTATCTTTGATGAAGAATACTTTCCTAGATGTCTATCTGCTCACTCCAAAGAGCAAATACCTCCTGGTAGACTAATCCCAGAGATAGAGTCATCAGCACCTGAACCTTTTAGTGTAGATGAACTTGCTCTAACACCCTTTCCACCAACACCTGCACATCCTAGACCCTTTACTCCTCTAATCTCTCCTAATTTGCCAACTCACTCAGAATCTCCATCTCTCTCTCCTCCACTGACACTACCTAAATGGTCCTCAGTAAAAATTGAAGATGATGAAGATAATAAAGATGAAGGTATTAAAATGCATTCCCCAAGCCCCCCTCCTTCTAAAGCTGGTCTCTCACAGTATACTCTTTCTCAGGTTCCAACTGTAATACCTCAAAAACGAGGTAGTGACCCACAGCCAGGAGAAGATATTTCTCCTTTGAGATATAGCTTGAGGAGATCAACCCATGAGACTAGAGTCCCTCACAGAGAAGACAATATATATGGAAAGAATTGCCATCCCACAGATGTTTTGAGGTGCCCTGAGTAGTGACAATATCCTGGCAAGGCTGATCTAGATATGGTGCACAGAATGCTTGAGAATACTTGCAGACATATTCAAGTGCAGCCTGAGACTATTCCAATTGGAGAAGTATACTATCTATATAGTCAATAGAACAATACCGTTGAAATTAATGGAATCCACTATAAAGTTGATTGGGTAGGACAACAACCTATCATAATTGACATAAAGGGAAATAGAATGGATGCTTCACCTCTAGCAGGTGAGTTAGCTACCACAGCTATTACCAATCACATAGTATGCCTTACAAGAGAAGAGGGAGCAGAGCATATTTGCTTTCTCTTGGCACTCAGAGCAACTGAGACTCATGTTCTACCAAAAACCTTTAAAGATATTGCTAAACTACTAGCTGACTCTAAGAAAAGAAAAGGTGGCTTGAGTCCTACCTTAAGGAGTTGAAATCGCTCAAAGACAGAGATATTTATGAAATTGTGGACCTCCCTAAGGGAAAAAAAGCGGTCAAGAACTGCTAGGTGTTTAATATCAAGCCTGATGGTCGTTATTGATCTTGTCTTGTTGCCAAAGGATTTTCTCAAGTCGAAGGCATTGATTTTAATGAATTATTCTCTCTAGTTGTCTGCTATGAAACTATGCAACTGCTTCTTACTGTTGCTGCACTTGAGGATTTAGATATTCAAAGCATTAACATCAAAACAGCCTACTTATATAGTGATCTGGATGAGGAAATCTATATGGAGCAACCTGAAGGTTTCAAACTACCTAGAAAAGAAAACAAAGTCTGGCAACTTTGCAAAGTATTGTATGGCCTTAAACAAGCTGGCTTATCCTGGTAGCATACAATGACCAAGTCAATACTTGCCCTAGAATTTAAGAGATGTAAATTTGATGCTGGTATATATTACTATCATGACAAAAAGACTAAAGCGCTAGTTATAACCATTGTCTATGTTGATAATGTTTGCTTTATAGGTACTAAAGGTTCCCTGCTCCTTAATGAGTTGAAGCAGAAATTTATGGCTAGATGGGAATGTCATGACCTTGGTGAAACCACAGAGTTCCTAGGTATGCATATAAGCCATGATTGTAAAAATCGAAAGATTTATTGATCAATGTGAGTATTTAGAGAAGGTACTGGTGCACTTTAATGTTGTGACTAATCCTACTCATACTTCACTGCCATCTGAGTTTAGCTTTAAACCAAATGAAAAGTAGTGTAATCCCAAATTCCACCAAAAGTACCAACAACTGGTTGGTTCTCTAATATACTTGATGATTGGCTCGAGACCAAATATTAGCTTCGCAGTTGTCAAGTTAGCTCAACAGATGGCAAACCCTTCTAATGATCATTATTGAGTTGGGTTACACCTCTGTAGATACTTGCTTGCTACTCACAGATATTGGCTTGTCTATAATAGATTAAGCAATAAATCGCTTGTAGCATACTCTGATTCTAATTGGGGCCAAGACTATGAGCATCACAAGTCAACTACTGGCTATTTCACTATGCTGGCTCAAGAAATTACTTCCTAGTTAAGTCGCAAACAGAAATTAGTAGCCCTTTTCTCTATTGAGACTAAGTATATAATGCTCTCTGACTACAGCTACCAACTTATCTGGACATCAAATCTCCTGAGTGAGATTGGTTTTGATATTCCTATCCCTCACCTCTATGGTGATAACCTTGGATCACTCTTTTGGAGCACCAACCTAGTACAAGAAAAGAGGTCCAAATACATTGATATCCGATATCACTATGTCAGGGATGCAATAGAGGATGACAAAATCAAACCATACCACATTAATGGAGCCAGGAACCCTACTGACATCTTGACTAAGAATCTTGGTCAGATACTGTTTCACTAGTTCTGTCCACTCCTTGGTTTGGAGGTTCTATGAACTTTCCTTTTAATTTATATTGTCACTCAATGACTACTACTTTGAGTAAGGGAGAGTGTTAAATAAATTATTATATTGTGTATTACTATAATTTAATATACAAGTTGCACTTACCTAAGTACAGTGCTTCTTCGTCTCAACTGCCATGTCATGAAGTCTCTCTGTTTCTCTCAAGATCTCTCTTTCCTATCAGGTTGTCTATTATTATCTGCTGGATAACTTAGTGAGTGGGCCATCATTTGTCCCCACTGTAATTGCTGCTCTCCATCCTTCTAATAGAAAGTACAAGAGGTAGAATTTCTGGGAGTAGTAATTGGTCCAAAGGGAGTGGAAATGTAGAAAGAAAAAGTAGAAGGAGTATTAAGCTAGCTAGTACCCAGAAATATCAAGGAAGTGCAAAAGTTCTTGGGCTTAGCCAACTATTACAGAAGGTTCATAAAGGGCTTTGCCAAAATAGCTACACTGCTACACATACTGGTTAGAAAGGAACAGAAATAAAAGTGAGAAAAGGAACAGGAGAAAGTGTTTGGAAAACTCAAAGCAGTGTTTACTACAGAACCAGTCTTAGCTATTTTGGACATAGATAGGAAGATGAGAGTAGAAGCAAATGCCTCAGACTATGCAACCAGGGAGTATTGTTGATGAAGTGTGAAGATAGAAAAATAGAGGCTAGTGGCCTTTATCTCTAAGTTGTTAAACACTACAGAGCGAAACTACAAAATACACAACAAAGAGATGCTGGCAGTTATTAGGTGCCTAGAAGCATAGAGGCACTACTTGGAAGGAGCAAAACTCAAATTTAAAATCTAGACAAACCATAAAAATGTTGGAATATCAAATGCTATACTAAATGAGTTTTAGGCTATTTCTTATTGTTTTATGTTTTATTGTTCTTTGTGTATAAATAGTCTACCTAGAAATGAAGAACGTTGCATATTTACAATAAATTTTCCCTGTTGTTGCATTGATTGTTTTCTCCCCAAATTCAACAAAAACCTCTAGTATTTTATGACAAGTCAAAAATTAAACCATAGACAAGCAAGATAGGCCCTATACCTATCGTGATTTAATTTTATATTAAAGCATGGTCCAGAGAAAAGCATAGAAAAGGCAAATAGGTTAAGTAGAAGACTAGACTGGTAAGAAGGAGTAGAAAGGGATAACAAAGATCAGAAATTGATAAATCCAGAATGGGTTAGAGGAACAGAAACGTTAGTAGAAGAAGGAAATCTAAGGAAAAGAATTAAAAAGGCACAAGAAGGGGACGAAAAGGTGATAAAAGCAGTAGAAGAATTGAAGAAGACAAGAATAAAAACACTGAGGGATAAAGAATGGGAAATAGAGGATGGAATAATAATAAAGAAAGGAAGAATATATATGCTAGAGGGGAAATTCAGGAGAGAGATAATACAATTGCATCATAATACTCCAGTAGGGGGACATGAGGAGAGATAGAAGACAACAAAGTTGGTCACTAGGAACTACTGGTGGCTAGGAGTAACAAAGGAAATGGAAAGATACATAGATAGATGTGATGTCTGTCAAAGATACAAGAATTAAAGTGAAGCACCAGCAAGGAAACTAATGCCTAATACAATCCTAGAGAAACCATGAAGTCATATTTCAGTAGACTTCATTACTAAACTGCCACTGGCACAAGAATACAATGCTATCTTAGTATTATGTGATCAATTTAGTAAAATAGTGCATTTTATAGCAACTACAGAAAAAACATCAGCAGAAGGCCTTACAAAGCTATTCTGAGATCATGTATAGAAATTGCATAGACTTTCAGAAAGCATCATATTGAATAGGGGAGTGCAGTTTATAGTGGGAATGATGAGGAAGTTGAATAACTTATCAGAAATCCAAATGAAACTCTTGACAGCCTATTACCCTCAAACAGATAGACAGACAGAAAGGATAAACCAGAAGTTAGAACAATACCTGAGGGTCTTCATTGGCCATAGACAAGAATAGTAGCCAGATTGGCTAGGAACAGCAGAATTTGTATACAATAACAAAATTCACATGGCAACAAAAACATTGCTATTCAAAGCAAACTATGGTCATAACCCAAGAATAGAATTTGAAGGGAGGAGGAGAGGGAGATATGAAGCAATGGGAAAATTCACAGAGAGGATGAAGAAAATTCAGGAGAAGGCAAAAGCAGTGCTAAGGAAAGTGCAGAAGGAAATGAAAAAGTTTGCAAATAGACAACAAGGAGAGGAAGAAGAATACAGAGTAGGGGACTTAGTACTGCTAAGTACAAAGGACTTGAAATGGCAAATGAAAGAAAGGAGATCAGAGAAATTGACAGAGCATTTTGTAGGCCTCTACAAAGTCAAGGGAATTATCTCTAGTAATGTGATAGAGTTAAAACTACCCACATCTATTAAAATACATCCTGTAGTAAATGTAAGTAGGGTATGACTCTATAAACCACAGGTAGAAGAGCAGAAGAAGATACTGCCAAAACCAGTCATTATCAAAGGAGAGGAGGAATTCAAGATAGAAAAAATCCTAAACAAAAAGACAGTTAGAGAGAGGGAAAAGTTTTTGGTAAGATGAAAAAAATACATGGCAAAAGAAGATACTTGGAAAAATAGAGAAAATTTAGAAAATACAAAAGAGTTGGTAAAAGAGTTTGAGAGAGAGTACAGGAAAGAGGCCAAAGAACTAAGGCAACAGAAACTAGAGGAAGAAGAGAAGGAATTTAGTCAGGAATTGCCTAGGGAGTTGATGGCAAAATTATTATATAGTTGGGAAAAAAGGAGATACAAAAAAGAAAAGGAAAAAAGGTAGGATGAGAACTAGAGTTATTGGAAAAATTCCTTGGGATGAGGAAACTTGAAGGGGGGGCTATATTATGAGAGCCCCAAAAAGAAAATAACTTCCCATACATTTAAATACTTAATTCAAAACCTTAAGTCATACAATGGGGTCAAGATATAAATAGCATGGGAACTTAGGTAATCAGATCATATGACAAGGTCAGATGGTCATAGAATATTCTGGAAGGACATGTGATCATGGACTAGTAGTAGTACAGCCACTGTAAAATAGTATAAGTAATAGTCCAATCCAACAAAGAACCCCATTGAGTTCTTCTTGAACATCTACCTAGGGTGATCACTAAGAGCTATCACAGTCCTTTGATAACACTGATGTTTGCTTCTTAGAACCCTATGAAATTGCCCCTCCATCCAATAATACTGCAAAATCCAAAATTGACTTTCTGTCTATGTAGTCTTCTTCCCAATCTGAATCAACATGAACTATTAGCGAAGTGTCATTTGAGTTGTTGGCCTGGAACTCAAGTCTATAGTAACTTGTTCTGCAGAGATACTAAAAAACATGTTTGACAGCTTGTATGTGAGTTTTCCAGGACAAGCAACATGATATGAGAGTACCCCAACTGAATACGCTATATTGGGATGTGTACATATCATTAGATACATCAGAGATCCAATGTATCTCTGATATTCTGTGATGTCAATCTTGGCTTCTGTTAATGTTAGAAGTTATAAGTTGGCTGCCATTGAAGTCTTTGTTGGTTTACAGTCTGCTGTGCTGTGCTGCTTCAGTATGGTCTCAATGTACTGTTCCTGAGAAATTGTAAGTTTTCTTATTCTATTGTCCATGTCTGTCCTCTCAATTTTTATTTGTAATATCTACTTTGCTTCTCCCAGATCTTTCATCTTGAAGTGCCTCTTGAGGTCTTCCTTGACAGTTCTGATATGACTGATGTTGGATAAAAATAGAAGAAAGTTATCAACATAAACAGCAATCATAAAGAGCTTTTCATTGATGATCTTTGTAAAGACTCTATAGTCAATATCACTCCTTTTGAAGCCCAGCTCCTCTAGCTGTCCTTTTAACTTCAGGTACTATTCTCTAGATATTTGCTTCAAACCATAGAGTGTCTTGTGTAGTAACCACACTTATCCTTCCTTTGCCTCAACTCCTGGCAGTATCCTCATGAAAATCTCATTCTCAAGGTCCCCATTTAGGAAAGCCAATTTGACATCCATCTGATGAATATACCAGTGATAACAATTTGCCAATGCAAGAAGTGTTCAAAATATTTGGTGACATGTGACTGGTGCAAAAGTCTCATCAAAGTCAATTCCAGAAATCTGCAAGAATTCTTGGGCAACAAGCTATGCCTTGTAGCATTCTACCTACCCATTCTCATTGAGTTTAGTCTTGAAGATCTACTTGCACCCTATCACTTTGTATCCTACAGGTTTTAGAACTGTGCTAAACAACTCTTATTTGACAAAGGCCTTTAATTCCTCTGTACATGCTTTCTTCCAATAAACTACATCATTCCTTAACATGGCTTTTTCATAGGTAACTGGGTTCTTCATTACAAGTACTGTATTTTGTGGTTCCTCTGATTCTCCAGGTACTTTCCATCTTGAAGAGAATATCACAGAGTACCAGAGATCATCATCTTGAGTTGGAGTATGTTTTACTCTTGTTGATCAATGAAGTTAGATAGGTACGTCCTTCATAGTTGTTTCTATAATGCTATCCTTTCCAACATTGTAATCCCTAGCAACTAAGTTCTCAATCTCACTGTTCCTTCCTTCTACATCCATGGGGAACCCATCAGACTCAGGCACTTTTTTATCAATTTAAATTGTCATGTGCTCAAAGGTCTCTGAAGTTTCAATAAATATCACATCACAAGAAACATATACCCTCAGTGGATTTTGACTGTTGCTGATCATGTACCCCTTTTTATTTTGAGGTAAGCCAATGAAATAACCCTTTACCATCTTGGCATCTAACTTTCCTCATTTGTTGTCAGGTACATGAACATATGCTTGGCATCCAAAAATTTGAAGATGTTTTACTGATAGTTTCTTGAGGTAGAAGGCTCTATATGGAGTTTTGTTCTCAGATAGTACTTGTGTAGGTAGTCTGTTCACAATTTCTTAGTATATTGTACTGTAAATAACCACAAATTCCTGGGTAAATCTGATTCATACATCATGGTTCTTATCATTTCCAAGATGGTTCTATTGAGGTACTCTGCTACCCCATTCTCCTGTGAAGTACTTGCATTTGTCACCTCGTGGTGCATCTCTCTGGACCTCAACCATTCTTGAAATTCTATATCTATGTATTTGCCACCTCCATCAGTTCTCAGAAGATTAGCCTTTTCTCCTGTTTTTATTTTGGAGCATGTGATCCATTCCTTCAGAACTTTGGAAGTCTCATCTTTGCTTCTAATGGGTTTTACCCTGATATAATGTAAGAAACCACTAACAAATGTCATGAAATATTGACTCTAGGAATAGCCTTTAATGTCAAAAGGTCCACAGATATTGGAATAGATCCTATATAATCTCCTAGGATTTTCCACATTGAATTTCTTAGAAATCACGTTCCATGTTATCTTTTCTTTTATACATGCTATATATTCACCATCTGCATAATTTGTGCTGTCATCTATAAGTTCCATTCCTGTTACCATTGATGATTCAAAAAGCTTCTTGACAAAATGCATCATCGCATGTCCAAGTCATTTGTGCCATATACTGAGTAACGCCTTCACAACATATACAACATGAGGATTGAACACAACAGAATTGCCATCTAAGACTCTTAGTCCCTTCCTATTTTCAGCTCTTCCAATAATTGATCCAGCCTTTGAAATCTTGTACATGTTTGTCCCAAAGTTGACAGTGTATCTCTTCTGGACTATGTAAGTGACTGACAGCAGATTGTTTGTTTCCATATCTAGGATATAGTATATATTCTAAAGTTCAAACAATCTTGATATTCCATCAACTGTCATTGAGATCCTGACCAATCCTGACCCAACTGCCTTAATGATGCTATCATTGCCTAAACCAATTGAAATAGGTGTCCTAAATGAGGAATAGTTGATAAACCATTCCTTCCTAGATTTCATTGGTAATGTCACTCCTGAGTCAATAATCCATCTGCTTGTTAGATCTGAGGTTGCTTCCCATACCATGAAAAGATGAATAACACTTTCTTTAGTGGTTACAGCAACCTTTGTAGTCTGGGTTTTTGATCCTTCTACTCTCTTATTCTTAGGAACTGTCCTAGCTGTCTGATCAGCCTTTAACTTTCTATACTCCAATTTAACATGTTCCTTCTTTTTACAATAGTGACACTTCATGTTCTTCTTCTTTGCATCACTATTAGTAGAAGGACCCTGAGAAGGCCTCTTTCCCTTGCCATCTCCCATCAATACAACATGTGAAGCATTACCACAAGAATTTTCTTCTATCAAGATCTGTTTTGTTACAAACTCTATCATTAACTTGCTTTCCTTCTTTATGTATAGATGTTATTGAAGTGAGACATATGAATCTGGCAGTGACATGACCATCACTGCTGCAATAAGGAAGTCCTTTAGATCATGTCTAAGAACCTTGAGTCTATGAACCTTTCAATACATTTGACTAAGCTAATTTTCCATTGAAACAGTATCAAGAAAGATACACCTGAGGATGTCTCCAAGTAATTAAACCATCATATATTGTCCCTTTCCTTCATAGTACTCTTCCAAGTAATTCTATACCTTTGATGCCAAAGTGTATAGAATGACAGCACTGAGTGGTTCCTGTGACAAGTTTATAGTAATTTCTGCTTTTGCCTAATAATTATATGCCTGCCATTTTTCATAAGTAGCAGTAGTGATAGGTTGGTCCTTTGGATCAAGGGCTATTTGTGGTAGACATTGTTCAGCTCCTTCAGCAATTCCAGTCAGATCTCTCAGATACAGAACAGTTGAGACTCTGTACTTCCAATCATGGTAGTTTGACCCCATATTGTCCAAATGAGAGATGTTGTATATGTGGTCTAGTTTTGAGCTTATCTCGGTCTGACATGAGGTTTAAAATAACTTGAGTTCTTGTGCTTCTCTTCTGTTAATGGTTTAGACAATGGGGCCTATAACCTATTATTGTAGTAAGATGAGTAAGCAACTTATTAGAACATGAAGTCTTAGTCTGTAGTGTGCAGAACTAATTTATTGATATACCTATTAGAACACAAAGTCTAACTATATCAGCATGATATATGAAATAGTCTAATAAAAGTCTTTACCTCAGTTTGTAGTGTGCAGAACTAAGGTATAAGAAAAAACTGCACTGGCAGACATACTTGCTTACTAATCAATCAGAAGATAATGATGAGAGAAAAAAGAAATGAAATAATAGTTCACAGAGGACATATTCAACAGTTTCTTCAACAACTTAATGGTAGTGAATTACCTCCTGCTTTACTTCATTTCAAGGTTGGCTGTCCAGTTATCTTATTAAGGAACTTGGATCCAGGAGAAGGATTTTGTGCAGAAACACTACCTATGCTACTCAAGAGACTTCAATTCCCAGTTAGGCTAGTCTTTGCTATGACTATCAACAAGTCTCAAGGACAGTCAGTGGAGCATATGGGGATTAATTTACAGACATCAGTGTTCTCCCATAGACAACTTTATGTGGTCTTTTTAAGATGTACTTCATCTCTGAATATTTCAGTACTTCTTCCAGAGCAGAGCCAAGAAAGTAGAATGTAGTGACTTAGCCTGAGATGACTTAGACACCCTTCTTATCTGAGTTAACAAGAACTCAATAGAGTTCCTGTTATTTTCTATACACTACTTATACAATTACTACATGGTCTGTGCACTACTTTCTCACACCCATCATGTGACTTGTGATGTGATGTGACACTCCTTCCTATGTAGTAAAGAGAAAAGGAATATAAATAATAACTTAGCCATTTTGCCAAGTCATGACATAGAAGGACACTCAATGTAGTATATAAAGAAGTATTTAATAGCATTAGATTATAGATTGTATGTGTATCTAACAATGGACTTGAGACTGATTTTTCTTATGATTTGAGAGATGAAGAAATAAGTCAGAATATCAGACTGTTGGAGAAAGGGAGCATAGTGACCTTCTAGACAACACTATCTGCTATTCCACAGACTGTTGTAGGAAGGGAGCATAGTGGACTGACTTCAACACAACCTTAATAATGCAGAATTGGTAGAGGGATCAAGCTGGGCCAAAGGCCCAGATGAAAACCTCATGGTGAGAAGACAGGCTAACAATGATTAAGTCAGTAATATATTACAAACACCTATTAGTAGAGTATTTGACAAAATATACAGATGCTGATAGGATGATACTTGAAAATAGGAAAGCAATATTCAAGTACACTTTTATTCTAAACAGTACCACTATTTCATGGTCATCAAAGCAGCAAGGGATAGTCCACTGAAGCCAAATATATTTCTCTTACTTATGTAGCCAAAGAAGCAATATGGTCTGACAACTTTTTTTCTGAATTTCTCAGTCCAATTTAGTCATTTACAATGATGATCAGTCCACCATTTCACCATGCACCAAATTGTATGTTCTTGATGATACAAGCTGGTAGACCAAGTCTCAAATGACATCAGAGTGTTTTCATTTGCTGTAATCTTTCTTTGCGGTTGACATAGTTTTCGAAATTAAGGATGTGATTTCAAGAGGTGAAAGGTACTCAGATCCAGCCATATTATTTTATTGACCAGATTTATAGTATTACTGCATGATGATCTTATTGACCTGGCTCATTCCCATTCTCTTTACCTCATCAAGAAT
>Ga0153958_1000104_pt1 | contig 17628 bp, 20 predicted proteins | sample TSFL042MetaG_FD_104719 | JGI IMG/M metagenome (GOLD analysis project Ga0153958, IMG submission 104719) | Attine ant fungus gardens microbial communities from Florida, USA - TSFL042 MetaG | ecosystem: Host-associated > Fungi > Mycelium > Unclassified | place: USA: Florida, Wekiwa Springs... | reverse complement strand
GTATGAAGAGGGCTTCTCTGATGCCTAAAAGCGAAGCTTAGATCATGGCAGTTTCCGAGATATTGGTGATTTAATAAACGGTACCATGGTGGTTACCAGTTGATCTGCCTAATATCTCGGCCAATACTGATCGCTTCGAGGCGTGACTGGTACCGATCAAAAGGTCTTTTCAAGGGCTTTCCGTAGCCATTGAGACCGTGAGAATCTATGGAGAATTGATGGAGATATGGCCAAATGAAGTTTGTGACAAGCATAAACTGGGAGTCGTGTTGAACTCATTTGTGCAACTACGAGTTCAATGCGTCTCAACGTGTCTGCTCTTTCCGATCCAAATTCTCTTTGTATACCCCTTGTCTCTCCTCTGGTGTGTGCTCCGGACCATCTCCAGCCTATACCCATCCAAACGCTGGTAGACTCTGAATCTACACATTGTTTCTTGGACTCTGCTTTTGCTTGTGGACATTCTCTTCCTACTACTCCTACTCTGCCTGTGGAACTATGCCTGTTTGATAGAACCTCAAATAATATTATCTCCAAGGTAGTATCATTGCCTGTAAAACTATCTTTACTCCAAAGTCCAGCTTCTGTCCCTCCTGTTGAAACTGTAAGGGCGACTGGACATAAGACTCTAGGAGAATCCTCAGTTATATTACAGTCTGTGGTTATGATACAACTCACCTCCAGGAGAATCCTCAGAAATTAGGATGAGGCTCCTGGAGGGATGTTCTACACTATATACTGGTTCTGCATTCAGGGTCTCTATGATCGGAGCTAAACTAGTGTGTTTAAGTATCACTAGTAAACAGGCTAGGGTAGCTCTGGAGTGTTGTCATGCTGTTTAGGAGTTGAGATGGAGGTATCCCCTTACATTCACCCCCCCTTCAGGATTGCTATATCTCGGAGCAATGGACTCGGAATGAAAAATGTTGTCGAACTCTGTGCGTCGGATGTGTCTCGGAGCCCCAGGGTGTTTGCGATAGAACTCCACTGTGAGTTCCGGAGCGGAGACTTCGGAGGCGGACTCCCAGGAATTGTGTTCACGGCCATATCCCTTCCACTTGATGAGGTACTAGAATCTTCTCTGGTGCCAACGACTGTCAAGTATTTCCTCTACCTCCCACTCCGCTTCTCCATTGATAACTATGGGCAGTGGATGGTCCTCCATCATGTGTCCTGTAATCAGGTCGTCCGGGGCCGGAGTAAGCTTCACTACGTTGAACACTGGATGGAGTTGCTTCATTCCATGTGACAATCTTAAGCGATAGGCCATAGGTCCAATTCGCCGTTCCACTACAAAGGGGCCAAGCCGTCGGTGCGAGAGTTTCTGCGAAGGGCGCGTAGTGTGGATATCCGATGCATCGAGGAAGACTTTGTCGCCGGGCTTGAACACCAGAGCTGGAGTTCTTTGACAGTCGTAGTATCTCTTCATGTCATTCTGTGCCTTGTGGATCGCGGATTTTGCTTCTTCGATCGCCATTCTCATCCTTTCTGTAAACTCGTTGACCATCTCTGAGTTGGAGTGGTTCTGTCAGGGTTCGAAGCCCATGCGAGGAATACGTCCGGTATTGAGTAGGAACGGAGGCTGCTGGGTAGCAGAGTGGACGTGGTTGTTGTGCTGGAACTCTGCCATGGGTAAGAGGTCATACCAGTCGTCTTGCCGCTTGTTTACAAATAGCCAGAGGTACTGGTCCAATTCTTGGTTGACGCGCTCTGTCTGCCCGTCGGTTTGGGGGTGCCAGGCTGTGGAAGATGCCAGCTTTATCCCTAGTAGGCGGTAAAGCTCTCTGGTGAAACGAGCTACGAACTGAGGTCCGCGGTCTGAGACTACATACTTCAGAAGACCGTGGAGGTTTCAGACTTGATGTAAGAAAAGCCGGGCTGCTCCTTCCGCTGTTACCGTCGTGTGTGTCAGAATGAAGTGTGCCCGTTTCGACACTGAGTCTACCACTGTCATTACCGCATCGTGTCCCGAGGAGAGGGGGAGTTCCACAACGAAATCCACACTAAGCATATCCCATCGCGAGTCCGGGATTCGGAGAGGACGCAGTTCGCCTACCAGAGCCTGCCTTATCGGTTTCATTCTAAGGCAGAGGTCACAGGTGCAGACATACTGCCTGACATACCTAGACATTTGAGGCCATCAGTAGTTCCTAGATACCAACTCCAACGTTTTCCAGCATCCGGGATGTCCAGCGACCTTCGTATCATGGCACAGCGAGACTATCTGCCTTCGTAAGTCCGAATTCCAGGGAACGTAGATCTTGCCTCTGAACCGGAGCACTCCGTCGTCTTCCGACCATTCCACAGAACGGACCGTCTTACTCAATGTTTGTCAAAGTTCTCTCGCTACCTTTGCTATGGGCTCTTCCTGATTGCCTTTCTGGTTCCCCTGGCGGATTTCTCTAAGCATGTCTCGCTCCGGTCCCTCCAGGCGAAGTCCTTCAAGGGCTCAGACCACTATGAGCTCCAGTCGTAGAAGGATTACATCTTTGTTGTCTGAGGCTCCTTTGCCATGGTCCGGTCTCCGCGATAAAGCATCTGGTTTCCCCATGGAGCGTCCGGGGCGATGAATCAACTTGAAGTCAAAGTGAGCCAAGTACAGGGACCAATGGGCTTGGCGACGATTGAGTTTCTTAGCTGTTATGAAGTACTCCAAGTTCTTGTGGTCCGTCCAGATTTCTACCGGGTGCCGAGCTCCTTCCAGAAAGTGCCTCTACTCTTCCAGCGCGTGGATGATAGCAAGCATCTCTTTGTCGTGGATCTCGTAGTTCTGTTCCACCGGAGACAGGAACTTGCTGTAGAAAGCTACCGGGTGCCACTTCTCTTCTCCAGGCAGCTTTTGTGAGAGGATGGCTCTGGAGGCGAAATCTGAACTGTCGGCCTCGATACAGAAGGGTTCCAAGTCCTGGGGTGACGCTAGGATCAGAGCAGTGGTCACTGCCATCTTGAGACATTCGAAGGCTTCCTGTTCCTTGGTACCCCAGTTCCAGGCGTGATCGGATCGAGTGAGGTCAAAGAAGGGTCGAGCTATAGTCGAGAAGTCTTGGATGAAGCGGCGGTAGAAGTTAACAAAGCCTACGAAGGCTTGCATGTCAGTCCGGCTCTCTGGGGTGGGCCACTCGCGGACTCCAGCAACCTTAACGGGGTCCATCGCAACCGTGTTCTCCGAGATGACCAGCCCGAGGTATTCAATCTGCTTCCGGTGGAACTCGCACTTCTCCAGACGGAGGAATAACTTGTGTTCCGCCAGTATCTCTAAGACTCTCCGGACCGCTCGTTCATGCTCCTCTTCCGTCTTCGTAAAGATCAAGATGTCGTCCAGGTACACTACGACAATCCCTTCCGCTATGACAGTCCTGAAGACGTCGTTCATCATAGTCTGGAAGGTAGCGGGGCTGTTGGTCATTCCGAAGAACATCACGAGGGGTTCGAAGAGGCCTCGGTTGGTATGAAAGGCCGCCTTCCACTCATCTCCGGGCTTGATGCGTACATTATTGAAACCCCAGCAGACATCCAGTTTTGTAAAGTACCGGGCTCCGCAGAGTTGGGAGACGAGTTCGGAGATGAGGGGGAGCGGATATCTATTCTTGACGGTTACGGCGTTTAGAGCGCGATAGTCCTGGACTAGCCGGAGTGAACCATCTTTCTTCTTGATGAAGAACACGGGGGCTGCCATAGGGGATTTCGAAGGTCGGATCTGTCCAGTACGGAGGTTCTCCTCCAGGAAGGCGTCCAACTCTGCTTGCTCCAATGGAGACAGGGGGTACACCTTTGACGACTTAGGCTCCGCTCCGGGTATTAGCTTGATCGCATGATCCCATTTGCAGTGCTCCGGTAACATGTCAAAGTCCTCTTTAGCGAACACGGATCAGAACTCCGTGACATAGACGGGTAGTAGAGTGGCAGCGGCCTGTGCTTCCGCACTGCATCTGGTTCCTTCTGCGAGGCACTGAGATGTTGTGGCTGTGGCTCAGAGGTCGACTTGGTTGGGCTCTGGGAGGAGACGTGTGAGGAACAATCGGTCTCCGAGCTCCCAACTCGGGTGGTGCATTTGCAGAGGTTCCTCCTCAAACTCTGACTCTTCCTGGAGCAGGGGTGCGGGTCCGTTACGACAAGATTGAAGGGCTCAGAGTTCAATCCTCTTCTGGCAAGTCTGTTCCTTCCGTAGGGCGCGTCCTCCCTCACACCAGAGGGGACAACGAGTCATCTCGACTTCTCCTTTTTCCCAGTCAATCCTGGGGTTGTGGTCCTTGAGCCAGTCGTAGCCTAGGATCAGACTCTGCTTCCCAAGTCCGGAGACGGCCAGAAGCATCCTTTCAGAGTGAGTCTTGTAGCGGAGAACTACGTCCACGACCTCGGAGATTTGTCCTGCCTCGTTAGGGAAACTGTCGACATTGAAGATCAGGATGTTATGTGAGAGGGTCCAGGTGTTCATCCCTTTCGAACGGACAAAATCCCTGTCAATGAGGCTTCCGGTTGCTCTGCAGTCCAGAAGGGCTTCGACGGAGTGCAGCTCGCTCGTGTCCATAGTTTCAATTTCCACTGGCAGGAGTAGAGAAGTCCCTTGCGTGTCCAGAACGCTGATCGAAAAGAGTTTGGGCAGTCTCTTCTCCCACTTGGGTTTGCAGAGCAGAGCCGAGACGAGGGGGATAGAGGGTGGTGCGTCTACTAGTTCACTGTCAATTGTATTGGGATCCTCTATAGTCAATACAGTGAACTTATTTACTGGTGACCAGAGCGCACTTGTCGCTGGCCGCGCTACACAAAATCCTCTTCCTCCGGGGGACAAGACTCTTCTATCGGAACTGCATCTTTTAACGCTAACAGGTCTTCAATCAACTCCTCCCGCTGCTCCGTGGTAAGCTGACGGACATTCAGGCAATGGGAACAATCTCAGACTACGTGGTTCACGTCTCCGCATCGGTAGCACCCTCTTGGAGGCAGGGACCTTGCCTTCCTAGTGACGTCCACGTCCATGGGGACTCCCATAAACGGAGTGGTCGGCGGAGGTTTTGCAATGACAGGAGGGGGCAGAGCGAGAGGTAACCTTGCTGCGGACAACGGTAGGGGTCGGGCGGAGACGGTTCTGAGCGATGCGGAAGGGGCAGAGCGCGACACAGACTGGAAGGCTTCGTTTGCGAGGCGTGCCTGGTTGATCCTCCTTGCTGCTCTATACCACACGTTGGGGTCGGTGTCAGCTGGTCATCTGTAGGACATGGTGGCAATCTGGTTTTGGATGCCTAATCTGAGACCCCGTCGAAATTTCACCACCAGTGTCCGGGGATCCGTATAACCTGCGTCAGAGACTAGGGCTTGGAAGCTATCCAAATAGTCATCCACCGTCCGATTTCCTTGGTGGTAGGAAGTCCCTTCCAAACCGTTGATCACGTCCGCTTCTGCGTTTGCAGGGAAGAAGTACAGCCGGAATTGTTGTTCAAATTCTCCCCAGGTTTGGATGGGGAAAACACTGGTGTCCACTTCCTGACGGAATACGTTTTTGGACCATTTGGCGGCACGACCTTCCTTGAAGAACGTGAGGGCCTAGAGGATCCTTTCCTGTTCGTCATGGAATTGCTCCGGGGCTAGGCATATATAGAGAGAGCAAGAGTTCAAGAATACACGACCGTTGTGATGTTCTCCGTTGAAGTCCGGAGGGCAGGAGAGCTTAGGGCGTGTTCGTCGCGTCGGCAGAGCGGGAGACAGAGACACCGGAGGGGATGGTACGGGTGGGGGAGGTGTATTTGGTATGGCTGGAGGAGGGAGAGGGGGTTAGCTACTAACTGTGTGAGTTGCTGTAGCTGTGCAGTTAAGGCTGCCAGGGTAGAGTTAATATTATTTTCGAAGACATGTTGTCTCTCCGTGAGCTCCTGCAGATGGTGTTGCAGGTATCCTAAGACATCGGCGACGCCTTGAGGAGTGTCCGGGGGTAACGATATCTGAAGAGTGGAATTTTTCGGAGGGTTGGGTATGGCAGGGGAGGGCGACCTATTGGGTGGCTGTTCACTGGGATAGTCCAAGGCTCCGCTTTTTAAGATCCTAATCTGCTGTAAGGGCGACTGGACACAAGACTCTAGGAGAATCCTCAGTTATATTACAGTCTGTGGTTATGATACAACTTACCTCCAGGAAAATCCTCAGAGATTAGGATGAGGCTCCTGGAAGGATATTCTACACTATATACTGGTTCTGCATTCAGGGTCTCTGTGATCAGAGCTAAACTAGTGTGTTTAAGTATCACTAGTAAACAGGCTAGGGTAGCTCTGGAGTGTTGTCATGCTGTTTAGGGGTTGAGATGGAGGTGTCCCCTTACAGAAACCTTGGTAAATCCTTCGTTCTCTCCAGCAGAAAACCCTTTGTAGTTCACCCCATCTGAGACATCTCTGTCTAACCCCAAGCGACCTCATATTGCAATTATCAGTACACCAGCCCTACTCTGGGCCTCGCAGCTATCAGGCTCAAAAATATTTGCTCTCCAATTCAGTTCCACAGTACAGGCCAAATCTACTACCATATCTGAAAAAATCGACCTCTCCTCCATTCCAGAGGAATATCACAAGTATGCAGATGTCTTTAGCAAGTCCAAAGCAGAAACACTTGCTCCCCACTGTCCTTACAACCTCCAAATCTGGAAAAAGATTTCCATCCTCCAGTAGAAACCATCTACTCCTTGTCCAAATTCAAACAGGAAACATTAAAGAAGTTCATTGACGAAAACCTGACTAATGGATTCATCTGTTCAACATCGTCACCTCATGGAGCACTGGTCCTGTTCATAAAAAAGAAAGATGGGTCCCTCCAGCTCTGTGTAGATTTCTGCGAACTCAACAGAATCACGAAAAAAGATTAATATCCACTTTCCCTTATCTCCGACCTCCTAGATTCTCCCCACAAGGCTCGCATTTACACCAAAATTGACCTCTGACATGCATACCATTTGGTCCACATTGCCAAAGGAGACGAATGGAAAACTGCCTTCCGTACTTGTTATGGAGTCTTTAAATGGTCAGTAATACCGTTCGGACTAACTAATGCTCCAGCTGCCTTCCAATGCTTCATGAACAACATGTTCTCTGACCTTCTGGATGTGTGCATAGTGGTCTACTTGGACAACATCCTAATCTACTCTGATGATATCACGCAACACCAGAGCCATGTTAAAGAAGTGCTGAAACGACTCCAAAAAGCAGGCTTGTATGCAAAAGCAGAAAAATGTGAGTTCCATTCAGATTCTGTTGAATACCTAGGCTATGTTCTATCTCCAGCTGGTTTGACCATGTCCGACACTAAAGTGAAAACCATTCAGGAGTGGCTGGAACCAAAGAAAGTAAAGGATATTCAGTCCTTCTTAGGTTTCACCAACTTCTACAGATGTTTCATTTTCAATTATTCAGACATAGTCATTCCACTCACTCGTCTCACTAGAAAGAACAGTCCATGGAACTTTGACGACGATTGTAGGATAGCATTCAATACCCTGAAACAAGCCTTTACCTCCGCTCCTATCCTTACGTATTGGGTTCCAGACGCGCAACTCGTCATGGAAACTGATGCCTCAGACTACGCTCTTGCTGCTATTCTTTCTATTATGACTAAAGATAATGAGATCCACCCCATAGCCTTCCACTCCAGGACATTCTCTGCTCCGGAACTCAACTACGACGTCCACGACAAAGAATTACTTGCAATATTTGAAGCCTTCAAAATCTGGCGACACTATTTAGAGGGGTCCGCTTCACCAATTGACATTGTAACAGACCACAAGAACTTGGAATATTTCTTGACAACCAAGATTCTAATGCACCGACAAGCAAGGTGGTCAGAGTATCTTTCTCAATTCAACCTCGTAATTCACTTCCGCCCTGGACGTCTTGACACCAAACCAGATGCACTCACTAGATGATGGGATGTCTACCCAAAGGGGGGAGATAATGGCTACGCTTCAGTGAACCCTCATAACTTCCGTCCAGTTTTTACTCATGAACAAATCGCAGCATCTCTCTGAGCAACCATTCTTACCACTCCGGCACTTTGTGCAGCCACAATATTGGATCAAAACCAACTTTACTCCGACATCCTAACAACACTCCTGTAAGGGGACCCCTCACACATGACTCTGGAGCCCGTTGCCTCCTAACCTAATTTTATTGTGCAGCCCCTGGTTACCAAAGAATGGAATGTAAGGACATTTTAGTATATATATTGTAAATTATTCCCTCCAGAAGCCTCATCTAATTCTCTGAGGAATCTCCTGGAGTGCTCTGCTCTGGTCGCCCTCACAGCAGAATTAGATCTCATTACCAGAGCCTTAGGGATTCTCAGTAGACAACCGCCCTCCGGTCGCTCTCCGCTGACAAACTCTGACCCTCTGATTACTCTGCTCCGAGGACGATGTCATTGCCTACGGACACTCCCCTAGGTGTAGCCGACACCTTGGGCTACCTACAGCACTATCTCCAGGAGCTGACCGAACGACAGAACGCTTCGGAACATGCTATCAACACTACTCTCGTGGCCCTGACCACTCAACTGCAACAAGTCACCCAACTTATGACCAGCTCCGCTTCCACATCAACCGTCGCTCCGTCCCCGATGCCTGTGTCTCCCCCTCCAGTTACACCTCCCTCTCCTGCTCCAGCCGCTTCGTCTAAACAGCAAGCAAGGCCGAAACTTCCCTCTCCCCCCGACTTCTCCGGCGAACGGAGCTCCGGACGAGCCTTCCTCAACTCCTGCACTCTGTATTTGCGTCTGGCCCCAGAGCAGTTCACCTGCGATGAGGAAAAATCTTTTGGACCCTTGCCTTCTTCAAGGACGGACATGCTGCGAAGTGGTCCGAGAACCTCTTTCACCAGGAGGCAGACACCGGCATTTTTCCAATTCAATCCTGGGTCGACTTTGAACAGCAATTCCGGAGTCAATTCTTTCTGGTCAATGCAGAAGCAGACGCCATCAACACTTTGGAAGGGTCTTCGTACTATCAAGGGAACCGGACGGTGGACGATTACCTGGATAGCTTCTTGATCCTAGCCTCAGACGCCAGATATACGGACCCCCAGACCTTGGTAGTCAAATTCTGCCGCAGACTCAAATTGAATGTCCAGAGTCAGATCGCCACCATGCCTTTTGGATGACCTGCTGACACCGATCCGCAGGCCTGGTACGCAGCAGCCCAGAGGATCGACCAAGCACAACTGGCAAATGAAGCATTCCAATCCACACTCCGGTCGACAACCGTGACCCCTACACGCTCCGCCCCTACTCGACCAACCCCTTTTTCAGTACTTCGCTCCCCTCCAGTAGCTCTGCCTTCTGTTCCACCCAGACCTCCGCCGCCCCCGCCTGCACCATCCAGAGGAATACCCATGGACGTTGACACAGTCCGGAAAACGCGCTCTTTACCTCTGCGAGGTTGCTATCGCTGCGGAGAGACCAACCATCTTGTGAAGAACTGCCCTCACCGTTTGGACGTCCAGAGGTTAACCGCAGAGCAAAGGGAGGAACTGATTGAAGATTTAATGGCCCTGAAGGATGCAGTAGAGGAAGAAGAGGTTTGCTCAGCCCCGGAGGAGGATTTTGCTTAGCGCGGCTGGCGAAAAGTGCGCCCCGGTCGCTGCTAGTTAATAGGTTCGCTGTATTAGACGTAAAAGAGGTCAATACAGACATAAGTGAGCCTATAGACACACCCTCCCTCTCCTTCTCCACTCCGGACAGGACAACGCAACCCCAGAAGCCAAAATGGGAAAAGAGGTTACCCAAATGACTCTCCGTCAATACCCTTGACGCCCGTGGAACGTCGATCATCCTCCCAATAGAAGTCAGCACCACGAACACCAGCAAGGTGCACTCCGTCAAAGCGCTTTTGGACTCTGGAGCTACGGGCAACTTCATAGATCGAGACTTCGTACGGACAAAAGGTATTAACACTTGGAGCATCTCTCGCCCCATACCAGTGTACAACGTGGACGGTTCCCCCAACGAAGCAGGCCGGATCTCCGAAGTTATAGACGTAGTCCTCCGCTACAAAACCCACTCCGAAAGAACGCTCCTTGCTGTCTCCAGCCTCAGGAAGCAAAACATGATCCTCAGTTATACCTGGCTCAAGGACCACAACCCGGAGGTCAATTGGCAAACCAGAGAAGTACAGATAAACCGATGCCCTTCTCGATGTGAAGGATGCCACGTGATACGAAAGGAACAAGCGTCGCGGAAGCAGATGAAGACTAGAGCCCTCAACATCTGCCCGTCCGGACCCCTTCTGGAGCATGCGGAAGACTCGGAAGAGGATGAGACTCCCGTTCAGATGGGTGAAATTGAGTATGAGTAAGGAGACTGACTGTTCATGACCCGAGTCCTCCCGGAACCCACTGCGGAAGAGCTACGTGCCGCCTCTATGACCTCCCAGAAACTTGCAGAAGGAGCCTGTCAATCCGCGGAGGCACGGAGAGAACCTTTCATTCTGCCCGACTGCGTCAGAGGATTCGAATCCGTATTTGCCAAGGAAGACTTCGACATCCTCCTAGAGTGCAGGCAATGGGACCATGCTATTGAACTCATTCCGGGTTCGGAGCCTAAGTCGTCGAAAGTCTACCCTCTGTCCCCGGTGGAACAAAAAGAGTTAGACGCTTTCCTAGAGGAAAATCTGCGCACCGGATGAATCCGCCCCTCGAAATCCCCTATGGCAGCTCCAGTGTTCTTCATCAAGAAAAAGGATGGCTCACTCTGGTTAGTTCAAGACTATCGTGCACTCAATTCTATGACGGTCAAGAACAAGTACCCCCTCCCCCTCATCTCCGAACTCATGTCCCAACTCCGCGGAGCCAGATACTTTACCAAGCTAGATGTCCGCTAGGGTTTCAACAACGTCTGCATTAAGCCCGGGGACAAGTGGAAGGCAGCCTTCCAGACCAATCGAGGTCTGTTCGAACCCTTGGTAATGTTCTTTGAAATGACCAATAGTCTGGCCACCTTCCAAACCATGATGAACGACATCTTCTGGAACCTCATAGCAGAGGGTATCGTGGTGGTCTATCTGGACGACATCCTGATCTTCACCAAGATGAAGGAAGAGCACGAGCAGGCGGTCCGACAGGTATTACAGGTCTTGAAGGAGAACAAACTCTTCTTCCGCCCAGAGAAGTGCGAGTTCTGCAAGCAGCGGATTGAGTACTTAGGTCTGGTCATTTCAGAGAACGAAGTCTCCATGGATCTGGTCAAAGTCGTAGGAGTCCGAGAATAGCCTACTCCAAAGAACAAGACGGACATTCAGGCTTTCTTAGGTTTTGTGAACTTCTACCGGAGGTTCATTCGGAACTTCTCTGCCAAAGCCCGACCCCTCTTTGACCTAACATGCTCTGAACAGGTCTGGACATGGAGCGGAAAGGAACAGGCGGCCTTCAAAGACCTCAAAACAGCGGTGACCACTGCTCTGGTGTTAGTGTCTCCTCAGGAATCGGACCCCTTCTGGATTGAAGTGGACAGCTCGGACTTCACCACAGGAGCAGTCTTGTCTCAGCAGTCGACGACGGACGGAAAATGACACCCCATAGTGTTCTACAGTAAGTCCTTGTCCTCTGTGGAGCGGAATTACGAGATCCACGACAAGGAAATACTGGCCATTATCCGCATGCTAGAAGAGTGGAGGCACTTCCTAGAAGGAGCGACCCACCCGGTGGAAATCTGGACTGACCACAAGAACCTCAAGTATTTCATGACGGCCAAGAAACTTAACCGTCGTCAAGCTCGCTGGTTCTTGCATCTGGCTAGGTTTGACTTCTTGCTTCATCACCGCCCCAGATGTACAATGGGCAAACTGGACACACTGTCGAGGAGAGCTGATCACGGAAACGGAGCCTCCAACAATGAGAACGTTGTCCTCCTTTGACCGGAGTTTCTTGTGGTACGTGCCCTGGAAGGGGTGGAACTGACAGGTGTAGAACAGAAAATCCTGTCCGACATACGCAAGAGGAACCGGAACAGAGACCAAGAGGAACCCATCACTAAGGCAGCACGAGAGCTCCGACGCTCCGCTAATGGAACAGTGCACTCCTCGGAGTGGTCGAACATAGATGGCTTACTCCGGTTCCGAGGGAAGATATACATACCTCAAAGTCCTGACTTACGCAGACAGATTGTAGCCCTTTGCCATGACACCCGCATCGCAGGTCACCCCAGACGTTGGAAGACACTAAAACTGGTGTCTCGGAACTACTGGTAACCTCAGATATCTAGGTATATTGGCCAGTATGTAAGTACCTGCGATCTATGCCTCTGGACTAAACCTTGGCGACACTCTCCAGTTGGTGAGCTCCAACCACTCTCCGTTCCGGACACATGGTGGGATATGCTCAGTGTGGATTTCGTGGTCGAACTCCTGGAGTCCTTTGGATATGACGCCGTCATGACCGTCATGGATTCCATCTCCAAGAGAGTATACTTCGTCCCGACGCACACAATGGTTACAGCAGAAGGAGCAGCCAGACTCTTTCTTCACCATGTCTGGAAGCTCCATGGCCTCCCGAAACGTGTTGTCTCTGACCGTGGACCCCAATTCGTAGCTTCATTCACTAAGGAACTGTACAGGCTACTAGGCATACGACTATCCTCTTCCATAGCTTGGCACCCCCAGATGGATGGACAAACGGAACGCGTCAACCAGGAGCTCGACCAGTTCCTCCACTTATTTGTCAACGAACGGCAGAATGACTGGTACGACCTCCTACCGATCGTGGAGTTCCAGCACAACAACCATGTCCACTCCACGACGCAACAACCTCCGTTCCTACTCGACACTGGACGAATCCCCCATATGGGCTTTGAACCAAGCCAAGCCCCCTCCGGACTAGAGACAGTAAACGAATTCACGGAGCAGATGAAGTCTGCTATGGAGGAGGCCAAGTCGGCGATCCGCAAGGCACAAGAGGACATGACGCGGTACTATAACCGAAAGAGGACTCCGGCCCCCGTGTACAAACCAGGAGACTAGGTATACTTAGATGCGTCAGACATTAAAACGACACGTCCATCTCCGAAGTTGTCACATCGCAGACTCGGACCCTTCGAAATAGAGCACCAAGTAGGACCGTTAGCCTACCGTCTCAAGTTACCCTGCGGAATGAGGCAGTTACACCCAGTGTTCAACGTCGTGAAGTTGTCCGCCACTCCAGAGGATCCGATCCTAGGAAGGAAACCACAAACCCCGCCGCCACCCATCGTCATCAATGGAGAAGAAGAGTGGGAAGTGGAAGAGATATTGGATAGTCGCTGGCACAGGAAGAGGTTCCAGTTCCTGGTCAAGTGGAAGGGCTTCAGCAGAGAACACAACTCTTGGGAGGCAGCCTCTGATATCAAAGCACCAGACCTCATCGCAGAGTACTATCGGAAGCACCCAGCAGCCCCAAGACATATCTACTGGACAGACTTCGATGCCATTTTTCAGCCCCGGAACCATTGCTTCGAGATGCAGCAATCTTGGAAGGGGGGTAAATGTAAGGGGACCCCTCACACATGACTCCGGAGCCCGTTGCCTCCCAACCTAATTTCATTGTACAGCCCCTGGTTACCAAAGAATGGAATGTAAGGACATTTTAGTATATATATTGTAAATTATTCCCTCCAGGAATCTCATCTAATTCTCTGAGGAATCTCCTGGAGTGCTCTGCTCTGGTCACCCTCACAACTCCCCTTCGACCCCTCCGTCTCCGACCATTTGCTCCATCTAGAAGGACACTGGTCAAAAGACGGCGTAGGGTTTCTCAGACTCGACAACAGAATGTACGTTCTGGATAACGCCAACTTACGCCTCCGAGTTCTCCAGTATCATCATGACCATGTCCTAGCAGGACACCTGGGCCAAAACAAAACACTGGAACTCATACAGAGACATTATACCTGGCCAAACATCCACGACGACGTACAGAAATTCTGTAAGTCTTGTGTTACCTATATGAGATCCAAACCACAGCATCACAGACCATATGGATCCCTCCAACAACTTTCTATCCCAGAACGCCCATGGAATTCAATTTCTATGGACTTCATAGAGAAACTCCCTTCCTCCTCCAGTTTCGACACCATCCTCGTTATAGTGGATCACTTATCAAAACAAGCCATATTCATCCCCACTCAAGACACCATCACTTCAGCAGAACTAGCACGCCTTTTCGTTATCCATGTCTTTTCAAAGCATGGAGTTCCGTCTCATGTTATGTCCAACCGCAGTTCAGAATTTGTCTCTCACTTCTTCCGTTCCCTAGGTACTGCCCTAGATATGAGGCTTCATTTTACCAGTGTATACTATCCGGAAGCAAACAGTCAAGCAGAATGGACCAACCAGACATTGGAACAGTATCTCCATATATATTGCAATTACCAACAGGACAACTGGTCTGAACTGTTACCCCTGGCGGAATTTGCTTACAACAATGTTCCTAGTGCTACCACTGGTGTCTCCCCATTCTTTACCAACAAAGGATATTGTTAGGGGTCGATTCAGCACTAAGGCGAAGACCTCCTTAAGCTAATGGGTAGGATCCGGAAGCTAGAGTGATATTCAACTGAAGTAGATCTACTACAGCCAACTAGTACTTATACTACTAGACCGTCAGGCACAGTTCTCATGGTACCTAACTGGTATTCTCACAAGGTCCAATATTAGATATACAGGATCACACAACATGTCAATCATGAGAGAGGAAGGAAGACAGTGGGAGGGCGATTAGAGAGATGACGGCTCTTAGGTGGGAACCTACTCACGTTACTAAGCCCAGCCCTAGGGTAGTCCCCTTACAGATATCATCCTAACCTCAGTGTGTACCCAGAACGAGATATAGCTTCTTCCCGTGTCTGTGACTTCGTACTTAATCTTGACAACCTACAAGACACACTCAAAGAGGAAATAGCCAAAGCCCAAAGACAATACCAACCCTCTGCCGACTCTCGTCGACAACAACCACCGGACTTCCAAGTTAGACAATTAGTATTTGTTAGATTGCAGTACTTCTGGACAACTCGCCCATCAAAGAAACTCTCCAAAAAGTACCTCAGACCATATGAGATAATTGCCCAGCCTAGTCTGCAATCCTTCACACTCTGCCTTCCGGACACCATGAGAGCTGCCCATTCTGTATTCCATGTCTCCATGCTCAAACCAACCACACCCAATACCTTTCAGCAGCACTCCGAACCTCTGCCAGCACCGGTAATCATTAACGAAGAACTAGAATATGAGATCTCCAAGATAGTCGACTCCAAGATTGACTGCTAGAGGGCATGCAAACTGCTCTATAAGGTTATATGGCTGGGATACGAAAATACCGACAACAACTCCGAATAGTTACCAGCAATGGAACTGGAACATGCCAAAGAGTTACTGAATGATTTTCATTTCAAGTATCCATCTAAACCAGGACCATTACGACCCTGGATTACCTCCATTCCATTTCCTTGACTCTGTTTCTCCGCATTCACTCCACTTCAAAAAAAAAAAAATTATCCTTGAGTACTTGTACACATTCCAGAGTGCAGTTTTCTTTGCACTGACTCGCTTACTTGTATTCCACTCTGCAGTTTCCATTGCAATCCAATACTTGTATTCAGAAGCAGTTTCCGTCACAAAACTTGGGTACTTGTATTTCTCTGCAGTTTCCCTTGCAGTTGTTGATTACTTGTATTCTTGCTTCATCATTCATCATCACTCACATCCATTTTCTGCCACAGGGAAAACAATGTTTATCAAACAAAAGAAAAAAATTACAGAATCCCAGTTCTGACCGAGTATATGACCAGAGAAAAGCTATCACCTCCTTCTTCCATACCCTCCATTCCGTTTTCCTCTTCCTGTCCTCCAGTTTCTTCCTCCTCTTCTGCTCTGTCTATTCTCTCCTCCTTTTGTTTTCCTTTGTCTTTACTCCTCTATACCTCCATCAACTCTCCCTCAGACTCCAGCCACGAAATTTGTTCCTTGTCAGAGTCTTCGCTCTCTATGCCAGCAAGTTTCTCTAATACCACTGCAATCCTCTGGATGTCCTTCCTCAGGCCGCTCAACTCACTCAGGCCGTCTAATTTCCTTGAAATCTCTGTCTTCTACTCCACGTCCGTCTGTTGTTTCGCTTTCCTTGCATTGGACCTTCTGGCCATTTCTGCCTTGGCTTTTGCTCGTGCCCTGTCTGCGTCAAAAGACTTACAGGCAGCCTTGGCCTTGGTGCAGGGAGCACAGGAAGTTGCGTGACTACAAAAAGAAATTAGTGAAAAAGGAAACAATTTGAATGATACTTACGGCAAGGTTTGGGGAATACACAAGATTCCAAAGTCCGCGCACCTCTCACACAGACTTTCCCCACCAACGACTGACATCCCCATTTCTCTTGCCAATTCTTCATGTCGTTGGCGAGACTCCAGAGTTTCTTGTGGCAGATATCAAACATGTTGCCTCTTGGTCAGAGGTAGAAGGTCGATGAGGTTCATTTCCTCATTGGAAGGAGGAGATGAGGACGGCAGAAAGGTCTTCATCCAATTCTTGCGCCGTTGTTGTTCCATGGCAGCGACACGGTCCGCCTCTAAACGTTTAGCCAAATCTCTCTGGCAATCTTCTTCTCTCCACCTTGTCTCCTCCTCTTCCTGTTTTTTTCATGCCTCTTCCTCCAGTCTTTTCTGCTCTGCCATTTTTGTCTCTTTGCGGGCTTAGTGCTCAAGGCGTTCCTTTTCTTTCTGCTGTCGAAGCAGGGTTTCTGTCTCAGCACGTCTTCTTGCCAACTCAGCCTCATAAGACTCGTCATCAGAGTCAGAGAGGTTAACAATTGAGGTGCAATTGAAGGACATGGTGGTAGAATTTCAGAATTAAAAGTCCGCAATGAAAAAATTTTAAAACTGGAGTCAGGTGATAATTAAATTGCTTATGCATAGAAGCTTTGAGGACTCAGCCTTAAAGGGGGGGGTACTGTCATATTCTGGAAATATGATAATTATATAATTTATTTCTCCTAATTATTCTCCTAAAATTAATAATAGTAGGATAGCATAGTAGACTACTCTCCTTCTATTCTGGACTTCCTATAAGTACTGTGTAGTTACAGTGTAATTCCTCAGTCTGTAAATTAATGTTATCTGGTCCTAATGCTTCCTTGTCCACTCCAAATTCCTAGTTCACCTCCCTAAGAACCTCTCCTTTGATGACTTCCCTCCACTCCAAAATACACGACCACCTCATGACTGGAGACTGGGGCGCAACACATAAGTTGAAGCCAAGGTCGTTCATTAAGTCATACTCCACTCCAACATCTTTTACTTGTTGCCAGAGTCTTCTTTTGGGGTTTATACTATCACTAAGTAATATTCTTCTCCGACATAGTACATTACTCCATTCTGGAGTGCACTTGTATCTATTACTCTGCTCCTCTGTCCTCTGAAATTCCATCCTTGACAAACACATAATAAAGAACATTTACATAACCATGAAAACTAGTGCTGGTTTGCACTATGAGTCCTTATTCTCTACAGGTTCAGGATGGACTAGAGGCCCAGATGAAAACCTCATTTTATTACTAGGCCATTTTTGATACAAATTACATGACTTATGGGCTCATCTCTAGGGAATTGATTCTAGTATCAAATTTCAGAGTTTTAGGGTTCATATCT
>Ga0153958_1000103_pt1 | contig 17729 bp, 18 predicted proteins | sample TSFL042MetaG_FD_104719 | JGI IMG/M metagenome (GOLD analysis project Ga0153958, IMG submission 104719) | Attine ant fungus gardens microbial communities from Florida, USA - TSFL042 MetaG | ecosystem: Host-associated > Fungi > Mycelium > Unclassified | place: USA: Florida, Wekiwa Springs... | reverse complement strand
TGCACTAGTACAGATCATCACCTGATTACTACCTATTGTTCTACATATAGTAGTGTCTTTGTACTAAAATAATGATAACCTAACCATATGGAGGCTGTCCTTTGTTCTAAGAAAAGGACAGATAACTATCTATGGGTAATTAATGAAGTCCATGTGCAAATATTGAGGTCTTTATATCTCCACTAATATTAATTGCCTTGAGGTCCTTCTAGGCTCATTCTGAGCGTTATGAAGAAGGCTTCTGCTGAGCCTAGAACCAAAGCATCGATCACGGCGGTTTCCGAGATATCAATGATTTAATAAACGGTAACATGGTGGTTATCAGTTGATCTGCTTAATATCTTGGCCATTATTGATCGCCTCGAGACATGACTGGCATCGATCGAAAGGTCTTTTTAAGGGCTTTAAGCTGGCTTTAAGACCGTGGGAATCGTCGAAGATTTGGTGGAGATATGACTGAATGAAGTTTGTGACAATTTTGAAATAGACTATCTATTTTTCTTCTGTTCTAAAAATAAGAGGAAAGGATTAATATTAATAGATAAATTTATGGTGAGGTTTGCAAATGGAGAGCCAATACCAATGGAGCATAACATGTCCATTAAGGACTATATAAGAAAACACCTACCATTGCCAATAGCAGTGATGATGTGAAGAGATCTGGAATTAGAGACCTGTAGTATATAGGACAAAGAACTAGATATAAGAGAGATTGTTATATCATCTTAACTAGTACAGAGACAAGTAGAAACTTCATCTAGATCAAATGGACAATTAAAAGAACTATCACAATTGAGAAGGAAAGTTAGTAACCTAGAGGTCATGATGTAAAAAATGAATCTAGAAAGAACACTAATGCTGGAACCAGAAGAGAGATGTATGAAGTTTTTGTTGAGAAGAATAGTTACAGTATTATACTACTAGCAAATTTTCTACAGAAACATAGCATCAAATACAAATTATACCCTTGGATTTCACTATTGGAACTCACTCTAAAGACCTTCTACAAGTCCTAGACATAATCTAGACCCAAGACTGGGTACTTCTATTAGGTAGTTGCCAAGCTACTATATGCTAAAATAACATATACCTCAGGAAACAAGACTGATGAGCTAGCATTAGGTTTCTCAGATATAAACTATTAATGTTGAAACTCTAGAAATCAGAGGCTCAAGGATATCTTTGGAATATGATATAATTTTAATCTGGAGCAGACTTAGACTAATATAACACCAAGACAACAGATCAAAAGTCTATCAGTAACTAGTGATCCTATTACTACTAGACTTAGCCAGAAAGTGTATGTGCTATTGGATGACAATTGTATTGTTGACACTCATATGCATTGTCATGTGTTTCTAGATTGTATTCAGAGTAGAAGAAAGCTAGTTTGGAGATCAGAGAATATATTGAGGTGATGATGTCACCATATATCAACTCGTCATCACTACGTCATTTCATTTCTCTCTACTTTTACTTATTGCTCGTCATATCACTATAGTTACACCTGAGTCCAATTCTACCAGTATGTAACTACAGTTATGTTGTTCACTAGGACCCAGTCTTCGACACTCGGTCCTAGGTGTGTTATCTCATATTCTGATCTATTCACTTACTTACCTAGTCTTCGACACTCGGTCCTAGGTGACTCAAGTATAATAATATCTTCTTCATCCCAATGTTCACTGTTGCTCTGCTGTTAGAATATTGGACAAGAGTTAAGTATAGAGATAGAGCAGGATTATATAGTCATATCTGGAAGGTATAGAGGACAAGAATGTGATGCTGTCATACCATATAGCTATTTAGACAAAATAAGTAGCATTTTATCTATTATAACTATCAGAATTAGCTTGAGAGACAAGTCTGATCCCCTAGAAGTAACCACTAGATACCCCATTGTAAACTTGTGTACACCACTTGAGTAGCAGAGTAGTGGCTATAACTACTACTACAAATACCTTATAAGAACTGCCTAGATGGTTTCATACCAGATTTATACCAAAACTTCCTTTAGAAGTACCCTCAAGAGCAGAAAGAGCCTTAGGAGGCTTATCTCTAACAAAATAACATTGTTATAGCTTAGCAAAGTAGCTAAGTTATTATTTATATTTCTTTTTTTTTCTCTTAGACTTACTATATAGGAAGAAGTGTAGGAAAGTGTTATGTCACATAGTCACATAGTCACAGTCACATAAATAGGAAGTTATGATGTCATGTCATATGATAGGTGTGGGAAAACAGTACATAGACCATATAGTAGTTGTATAAGTAGTGTAGAAAATCTAATGGGAACTTCATTGAGTTCTCCTTGTCAACTCAGACTTGGAAAGTGATTAAGTCATCTTGGCTAAGTCTTTACAGACATCAAGTATCAATGGCCTACTGCTTATTTATAACTCTAGGTTACCATCAGATATAAGCCATCATTGCTAATGGCTAATTATAGCAAGAATAGATAAGACAAGTCTTTGTGAGGGCCATATTGCAAAAACAATGATAGGAAACTAGAGTTTAGAGGAATGAGAAGATGTAAAAGAGACAGTAGAAAGACTAGAAAAGCTAGGAAAAAAGGTAGAAGAGAGGATTAATGAAGATAACATGCTTGAGAGCAAGATGACTTGAGATCACCATCTCTCTCTACTGTCCATCAAAAGGCTCAAGAGCCACCTATTGTGTAGAGTAGGATTTCCAGAGTAGGATTAGAGGAGTAGGGGAGTAGTTGCCAAGTGTTTAGGAGAGGGACTGCCTCATCATTCTAGCCTTGCTATCTTTGGGAATTTAGAGTTTTTCTTTGTTTCATTTTCTTTGTTGTATTATTGATTTGTAATCCTAATAAAATACTCTAGGGCACAGAGGGGAAAACAACAAATAAGACCTCCATTACCATTCTTCTCTGTTGCTCTAGAGTTTAACAGCTATTTGAGTGATTGAGTCTTTTGTTTTCTAAGCTTCTCATTTATTTTCTAAAAAAACTACCAAAAAACTTCCCTTAGATGGGAATTCAAGCCCCAATGGACTTGGGCATTCACTTACACTAGGAGTTAATAGCTTACTATACATTTTTGGAATAGACTTCCAGCTATACAGTCAGCTAAAGTAGAGCTTACACAAAGGCACATGAGTTCTAGGTAGTCCTGCTGTATTGATGGCAAGCCAGACTACTAGACTCGGTAAGGGCAGTTGTGTCATGGTATGAGACAAACACATATCTTAGAGAGCCTATTACAGTGCGATTGACCTCAAGCAGATTTATTAAAAATATTATTATACTTCTTTTGGTTACTTGAGTTCCCCCCCTCTTTTTAAGCTCTCTTTCTTATTTGATTATCTCCCTAATACCTACTTGTTTAGTGTACAATTGTAAAACATCTTAGAGATTTTGTTTTTTTCATTTGTTAATACTTTTGTCTTATGATTAATTCTCTTTGATCTCCATCAATGCCTGTTATAGTCATATGGTAGTGTCATGGGAGAGAGACATGAGAGAGAGTGGTAGAATGAAGAGTTTCCTTTTTCTATTCATTTAAACTAAGTTTTGGGATTTGTACTATTCTAATATATTTTTTAGAGTAGAGATTGATAGGAAGAGCCTTCCTAGCCCTTGTCTTTATCTCAGCAGCTCTTGAGGTTGTAAATGCAATTCTCTTGAGTATGTAAGGGATGATCTTGGTGAGAGATTGAGTTAGTAAAAGTTTTCTATCCTATATCCCTATTCTTTCTTGAGACAAGACACAGTAGTTACTCCAATTTCCTTCTATGAAGTAGCAGGCCTGAAAAGCCTGGCTAATTATTAATTCAGATTGTATCACATCCATAAGGTTTAGTGTGGGGGTATGGATGAGAGCTTGATTCAGTGTAGTAAGGCCTATGAGTAGTTTATTGACTATTCTACTAGTGAGCTTGTTATGGTATGTAAAGGTAGATACCTTAGGAATACTATGCAAGGAGGATCTAGATTGAACCCACCATCATTTCATCTATTTTTGTATTATAGATAAGCTATGCTTCTATATTTCAATTTCTTTTTGATATCCCCACTTCCTTCTTCTCCCCATGAACTCTTTAGCATGTGATTGAGAACTGTTACTGCCCTTTTCTTTTTGCTTATTATAGTTAAAACCTCTTTTGCCCCTTTCAGCAAATAGTGATGACATTGAGTAGGGTAAGATTGTGAATAATACATAAGCTTCTATCTTTCTTTGCTACCATAAACCATTAATAATAATAGGAGCTGTACAATGTTTTATATACTCCTGAGTTAATCTTTCTTCTAATAAGCTTGATTATCTTCTTGCAGATTCCTAGGGGGATTGGCAATGTTTTCTATACCCATGGCATATGTTCTTGTACAGGGATCTTTACTGGTAAGAAATAATCCTCTCAAAACCTCCCTTTCTCCATTTTTTTCATGCTAAGCCCTTTTTGTTTAACAAGAGCACCTGTGCCACCAGTTGCCTCTTCTCTGGCCATAAGAAATTGTTAGACAATAGCCCTATGCTCTCTATTCTCTCCTTTGTTAGATGGGTTCCTAGTATAAACAAGGGTAGATATGAAGATATTGATGGTAAGGTCTTTAAGGGGTCTTCTGAAAACTGTCTCACAATCCTTATGCCTAGTGGTATTGTTTCTGACACTGGGCAGACCTTCACAACTACTCTCTTATATGCTAGGCACTGCACTATACTGTCATATGCAAAGGACGATATGAGGACCACTTTTGTAAGAAAATCCTCCTCTTTTCTTATTGCTTGTCCTTTTCCATCCTTACTCCTTACTACCAATATTCCATTGTTATGCTGCAAGCAAATTTGCTACAGAAAGTAGCATTTAATATACTTTATACCAATGAATCTCTAATAAGGATTTGCTTTAGAACCCATTATATATTCTTAGAACATATCTAATAGTTATATGAAATAGTGAGCAGATAAAAATAGATAGAGTTCATGTGAAAACCTTAGGAGGCAAGCAAGATAAGCTGGCATCTGATTATAGAAAGAGTCATTAGATGGTGATATTCTAGATCTACTTTGTATTGAAGATACCCTCATAGAGATGGTAGACTAGAGCTCTAGAGCCATTAGTGTATTAGAGATGGACTTAGATAGATATATCTCCAATTGCAATTAGGCATTGATGGCATCAGATCAGATATATTTAGATAAATGATACTTAGGACACAACTTAGAGTGATTGGACAATGATTGGAGCTTACTAATACTTGATAGGTAACCAAGGAGTTCTAAATCACAAGCCAACCATGGGAAGAAGGACAATAAAGAGGAAAGAAGATTCTAGAAGGAAATAGTGATGGGAATGTGTCATTGATAGGAAGGATCTAGGAGAGGGATGTGTAAGCCTTGGGAGTTTGGGGGGACTTAGAGTAAGAAGGAGTCAAAGAAGTACTAAAAGTAGTATTAGTTTTCTTTTTATATTTTATTCTTTGAGTTTTAGAGCTTTGTAATAACTTTAATATAGTATTTGAAGAGCAGAGAGGAAAAAGAAGAAAACCTCTTGGTATTTACCTTTATTATCACTGCCTCTGGAATTGTTAAATGCAAAACTATTGAGTGTAAGAGTTTGGAGTTAGTAGAATGTCTTGAGAAAAACACAGAATATACCCAGAACTCAATCTAGGGAGGAGAATAGCAGATATAACTCAGGCAGACTTTGGAGAGGACAGTAGGCTAGGAAAGCTTGGCTAGGTGCACACTTGGATTGCATCACACCTGTAAGGTTCAGTGTTAGGGGTACAAACAAGGAAACAACTGAGTATAGAGGGTTCATGAGTGATCAACTAACTGTATTTTCTAGTAGAGTTGGTACCACAGTATATAAAGGTTGATATCTTAGGGAGGCTATGCAATGACAATCTAGAGAGGGCTTACTCTCCTTTCAAATACCATCTTCTTGTCTGTTCTAGTATGTAATTCCCTTTTGTACTCTTTCACTATTCCTCAACCTGTCTGCTACCCTTTTCTTTGTTGTTACTATCATACATCTCCTTTCATTCCCTAGGTCTGAAATATCCATTTCCATACTAGTATTTGCTTGCTCAATCTTTCCTAACTTTACATCCTTTTGCCACAGTCTTTCTAATAATAACCAGTACAGTGCTGACTGCATCACAAATGCATATATGTATGTTTTTACCTCTTCTACCCCCAATTCCAAGTACTCTACACACCCCTGTAACTCCTTCTTCCCTCTTTTACCTCTAATCCCAGCTTATTACATAGGTTCTCTTAGATGATTACAATTTCTAACCCCTCATTTAACAACCCCAACTCATGTTGTCTTCCCATAACTACTACCTTCACTTCCCACAATAGTATTGCAAACTCTAGTGGGGTCCCAGGCATAGTAGCTAAGATGGCTCCTACTACTAGTATCCTATTTTGTATACATGTCTAGTCTACCATCTCTCTTTAAAGCTCCTCACTGATTGCTAACAGATCACAAACTCTAATGTTTGGTACCTCCATATCCAGTATCCTTTGCAAGACCCAATGCAGCACCTCTGTATCTGCAATTCATGGTTCTTAATGGTATGTAGGCTGCTATACCCCCTTTTTCTTCTTCTCTTTACTTCTATTAGCTAGTTGTTCTTTGCCTTTCCTTTCCTTATTTGCTCCTTTCTCTACTTCTTTCCTTTCCTGCATTCTTGTTATCACCAATCCCCTAACCTTCTCCTTTTCACTCTTTAATTCTGCTATAGCTCTTTACACTAACTTTTCTTCCTCTATCTGTGTAACTTTGACAAATAAGCTAAGCTTTATAAGGGTTGTTGTTGTCCTAGTCAAATGAGGTAGTGTGTTCCTCTCCTTGAACTTTATATTTATTGCTCCTTTGAGTCTCCCAGGATAGTGAGCATCAATTAGCAACCCATTTGGGTGCACATAATAGCTATTTGGTTAGAGTATGGTTCTCTTGGATTGAACATATTCAGTAGCTGTTGAACAGGTTTTTAAATGACATTCTGGCTTCTTACAGAAATGGCCAGGAAAATTGCAAGGTATGGGGACCAAAGACTGAGAGTATTTGGGGTATGTGGGTGCTCCAGCAGTGCTTGTTGCTGTGATAGTAAAGGCTCCAAAAAAGAGGGTAAAGAGAGATTGTCTACCATCTTTGGGGCCAAGATAAACAATTGTGCATAGACAGCTACATAGGCATTATGCTTTATATTCAACTACAGGAGCTTTCTAGTAAGTTTATCTACATATTTTTATCTCTCTTTCTTCTTTTTCCCCTTATTCTTAAAGTGTACTTTCCTCATTCTCACCTCTATTTTTGTGGACCTTTTCCCTTTTCCCCTTTTTTTCTTGTTATCTGAATCTAACCCTGTGTCATATTCCAGAAACCTGACAATTATGTAATTTATTTCTCCTAATAATTCTCCTGAAATTATAATTAGTAGGATATCATAGTAGACTACTCTCCTCCTATTCAAGACTTTCTATAAGTACTGAGTAGTTACAGTGTAATTCCTCAGTTTGTAAATTAACATCAATTGGTCCTAATCCTATTCTTGTCTATCTCAGTCTCTATTTGATATTCCTAGGACTTCTGTTCTGACAACCTACTCCTATTCCAAAATAAGCAACTGACCTCATGACCAGAGACTGGGGTGCAACACATAAGTTAAAGCCAAGGCCGTTCATCAAAGTCATACTCTGCTCCAACATTTTTGTCCTGTTCACTGGAGCCTACTTTCTTAGGTTTTCCACCATTGCTAAGTACTATCTATTCTCCAAAATAGTACCATACATCTGTCCCAGAGTATAATTCTATTTATAACTCCTCCACTCTGTTATTTGTCTTCCCATATTTGACAGAATATACAAACTCACACTAGTTTCTGTTGTGCTATAGTTCTGATGTCTTGTCATTTTGTAGCTCCCTTTTCTGGGAATAATTCCATTTCTCTTGCTGACTGAACTATTGGTCGTTTAACATCTGGCCTCCCAAGGAGATCAATGCCTCCACTTGAGAGCACCTTGTACTCCAGTGTGCCTCTTGTTATCTCCACTTCCAGTAGACCCATTGGAATTCCATGATGTGGATCCTATGACTATCCCTCATATCAACAATGACCCAGACTAGGTTGATGCTCCTATTCCTATTCCTACCCCTGTCTTCCAAACTCTATCTCCTGTTGCTGACTGTAACCCTGTTAACAATTAGTTAGCTGAGGCTCTCTGACAATTATCAGAAAACCTTAACAGAGGACCAATACCAAAACCTCATCAATTGAAGACTTGTATTCTGGTCACCTTTGACAGCTCTGATCCTCACAAGCTCAATCATTTCCTGCTTCAATGTCGACTCTACTTCTGTGCCAATGCCCTGCAATTTCTCACCAATAAAGAAAAAATCAATTTTGCAATAACCTATCTCTCCAGTATAGCACAAGATTGGTTCAAAGTCACACTATAACAGAAAGACCTTGGCTATTTACAACCTTGGCTTTCTACTTGGCAGCTTTTGTGGACAAACTCTAGGTCCATTTCAGACTCTCAGACCTAGTAGAGGATGCTGCTAATCTCATCAACAACCTCCATATGAAGCCAGGAGATAAAATTACCACTTACAATGTGAAATTCATATAGTATGCAGCACAGTTGAACTGGGGTAATTTAGTTCTCTGCCATCGTTTCTATTAGGGGTTGCCAAATTGCCTTCAGGATCTGATAGCAAACTGGGAACAAGGCAAACCCACTTCTTTCCATGCCATGTACCAATTGGCAATCACCTTTGACAATTGCTACTGGGAACAAAACTGTGAATGAGAATGTTTCTAGAATACAGAAAAGGAGGTAGCAGATAGCCATAACCAAAAACAGGATAAGATGGCTCAGTACTCTACCTTCTCACAAAGCTCTGCTCCATCTTGTTCCCAGTCAACCACAAACCTGCCATAGACCATGCCCTCTCAGAATTTCTTGAAACCTCCTAGACTACCATCATTTTCCATCGCTAAATTGCCATCTTCATCTACTCTGCATGTTGAGCTCTCTGACAAACTAGACAGAGATAGTAAATTAAATGGTAATAAGTGCAAGTGCTGTATTGATAATAATCTCTGCCTATATTGCAGATTGAAGGACCACAAGATAGATGGATGTCCTAGGAAACAACTGTTAAGGGCATGACTAACTACTCTAGAAAAACAAGAAACTTTGCCTTCTGAGAACCTCTTGGAAAACTAGAGTGTGGTCCCCAAGACTCAGCACAAACTAGGGGTCACATTGAACTTGTTTGTACAACTATGAGTCTAATGCATCTCAACATGTCTGTTCTTTCTGATCCCAACTCTCTTGTATATCCCTTGTTTCTTCTCTAGTAGGTACTCCAGACCATCTCTAGCCTATACCCATCCAAATACTAGTAGACTCCAGATCTACACATTGTTTCTTGGACTCAGCTTTTGCTTGTAAATATTCTCTGTCTACTATTGCTATTCCTCCTGTGGAACTATGCCTGTTTGATGGAATCTCAAATAATATTACCTCTGAGATAGTATTATTGCCTGTAAAATTCTCCTCCAGTGAATGCATGACTTTTGACTTCTATATTACTTTGCTTGATTCTTGTTGTTCTCTGGTCTTAGGTCATTCTTAGCTCACCTACTACAATCCATTGATTGACTGGGTTTCTGCATCAATATCTTTTTGACCACTATCTTTACTTCAAAATCTGGCTTTTATTCCTCCTGTTGAAACCTTGGTAAATCCTCTATTCTTTCTAGTAGAAAATCCTCTATAGTTCACTACATCTGAGATGTCCCCATCTAACACCAAGCAACCTCACATTGCAATTATCAATGTGCCAGCCCTACTTCAGGCCTCATGCCTCTCAGGCTCGACAACATTTTCCCTCCAATTCTGTTCCACAATGCAGGCCAAATCTACCACAATCTCTAAAAAAATCAACCTCTCTTCTGTTTTAGAGGAATACCATGAGTACACTAATGTTTTTAGCAAGTCCAAAGCAGAAACACTTGCTCTCTATTGCCCTTACAACCTATGGATTGAACTAGAGAAAGATTCCCATTCTTTGGTAGGAACTATCTACTCCTTGTCTAAATTCAAACAAGAAACATTAAAAGAATTCATTGATGAAAACCTCACTAATGGATTCATCTGTTTGATGTTGTTTTCTCATGGAGCCCCAGTTCTGTTCATAAAAAAGAAAGATGGTTCTCTCTAGATCTGTGTAAATTTCCATAGACTTAACAAAATCACAAAAAAAGACTGATACCTACTTCCTCTCATCTCCAACCTCCTAGATTCTCTCTGCAAGGCTTGCATTTACACCAAAATTGACCTCTGACATGCGTATCATCTGGTCCATATTGCTGAAGAGGATAAATAGAAAACTGCCTTCCAAACTCCCTATGGAGCTTTTAAATGGTCAGTAATGCCATTTGGATTAACTAATGCTCTAGTTGCCTTCCAACACTTCATGAACAATATGTTCTCTGACCTCCTTGATATACACATAATAGTTTACTTGGATGACATCCTGATCTACTCCAATGATATCATGCAACACCAGAACTACATCAAAGAGATATTAAAATGACTCTGAAAATCAGGCTTGTATGCAAAGGCAGAAAAATACAAATTCCATTCAGACTCTATGGAGTATCTAGGCTATGTTCTATCACTATCTGGCTTAACTATGTCTGACACTAAAGTGAAAACTATTTAAGAATGGCTGTAACCAAAGAAAATAAAGGATATCTAGTCTTTCTTAGGATTCACCAACTTCTACAGGTGTTTCATTTTCAATTATTTAGACATAGTCATACCACTCACTCATCTTACTAGAAAAGCTACTCTATGGAATTTTGATGACAAATGTAAAGTGGCATTTAATATCCTAAAACAAGCCTTCATCTTAGCACCTATCCTTATACTGTGAAGCCTGAAATATATTCAGGCCTAAAATTAAACAAATTTCATAACTTCATATCCCAAAGTCAGGACTAAGATAGAATTACCTACTAGGTAGCAGAAAAGGCACAGAGGACTTTGCTACCAAAAGCTAGTTACTTAGCTATATAGCAGTATATCTGGGGACATAAGGTTGCTACCACTAACAGGCTAATCACTTGAGAACCAGCAGAGTTGAGCCTGTAGCCCTATGGCATCATTGCTGAGAATAGCAGCTTAGTCAGAAGAAAGAAGTCTTATGTGAAAAAGTCTAAAAAAACACCTATCACAAGAAAACAAGACTGGTGGCCTGGCAGAAAATGAGAATAGCCATGGTATCACTTGATTAGTGATGGCTAACAATAGGAGCACATCAAAACTGATCTACTATGATTAGAAACAAAGGAGTAACAAAGAGTCTTAGGGAGCTATAGGAACAATATCCAAAACTCCTAAGGCAAGAAAGGAAAAAGTCAGGTCCTGAGTTGCTGAGATAAGTCAGAGGAAAAGGGAGATTGCCATGGGATCAGTGGTAGGTAACCCAGTAACTTGGCAAAGGTGAAGTAGACCTGGCAAAACTAATAGAAAATAATTAAGAAAAGACAAGAAGGTGCAGAATTCCCTATCACTATCAGAACAATTGTTGTAATAATAGATTATAACTAGGTTTATTATTTTCTCTATTTTTTTGTATATTTTTTTGTATTTCTCTAAACCTATAAAAACTCTACTTAGTAGGAAGAGAACAAGCAATCTTGGTTGCCTCTTTCCTCTATTTGGGTTTTCAAAGTGGAAATCTATTTTTAGAGTGATTAGATCAGTGATTAAGCTGCTTTGACTCAAGACTGAGTCAAACCAAAGGACAAGTGACTTAGCTACAGGAGCAATGTCATAGGAGTTCTAAGACAGAGTTTAGCATTGCTAGGGAGTTAAGTTATACAGAAAGGAGTCAAAGTCTCATATCTAATTATCTAGTCAAGAGTACTACTGTGAGGATAGTCTGATCACATAGCTAGGAAGTGCTATTGTAAGGACAACTTTAAAACAGGGCATTAGGATGACACCAGGTAAGCAGGACTCAGGCACAGGGCCAAGACAGTAGTCTAGAATCAAGTTTCAAGTTTTGAACATCATCACTACCATGGTACATTAGCAAAACTTTAATTTTATAACTTTCTTCCATCTTCAACTTCTGGATTCATTTCCCTATGAATTTGCATAAGAGACACTGTGCTGATACACAGTGTCAACTAGGGTGCTTTCCTTAGGAGATCACTTATCTTTATTTAAACTTTTATCTTTACCACTACCTAGACAGTAGTTGGGGAACTTCAATTTAAAAAGAAAACAGGAAAACCCCTAGCATTAACAGCCTCTTCAATGTGTAAGATCTCAAAAGCTGGATCAATTATTGGAAGAGCTGAAAATAGAAAGGGACTATGGGTCTTAGATAATAATCCTATTATGCCTGATCCTCATGTTGCACATGTTGTAAAGGTATCACTTTGTCAGTAAGCCAACTTCTGAGCCAGAATAAAGCCAACTACTCTTTATCAGCATTTGACAAAAAGAACTTGATAGAGTTTTTATTAGATTTTCTACACTACTTATATAACTACTACATGGTCTGTGCACTAGTTTCCCATGCCTATCATGTGACCTCATGTGATGTGACACTGTGACTTCCTGTCATGTGACTGTGATACTTATGATATAACACTTTCCCACACTCTCTTCTGTGTAGTAAGTCCAAGATAAAAGAAAAGAAAAGAAATATAAATAATGACTTAGTTGCTTTGCCAAGTCATAACACACTTAGTGTATAGTACAAATGACTTGGACATGTGATGACACATTCTGTTAAGAAGCTCCTTGAATTATTAATGGTAACAGGAATAGAACTTATAAATGATAGCATAAATCAAGTAGATGGTAAATGTATAGTATGCATAAAAGGAAAGACAACACAAAATATAATTTCTAAGAAATCTGATGTAGAAAATCCTAGGAGATTACACAGGATCTATTCTCACATTGTGTCAGGATAAAACCTACCAGGAGCAAAGATGAGGCTTCCAAAGTTCTAAAGGAGTGGATCACATGTTCCAAAATAGAAACAGGAGAAAAGGCTAATCTTCTGAGAACTGATAGAGGTAGCAAATACATGGGTACAGAATTTCAAGAATAGTTGAGGTCCAGAGGAATACATTATAAGGTAACAAATGCAAATACCCCACAGGAGAACAGGGTAGTAGAGTGCTTCAATAAGACCATCTTGGAAATAATGAGAACAATGATACATAAATCAGATTTACCCAGGAATTTGTAGCCATTTGCAGTACACTATACTCAAGAAATTGTGAACAGATTACCTATACAAGTATTATCTAAAAATGAAATACCATACAAAGCTTTCCACCTCAAGAAACCATTAGTAAGACATCTTCAAATCTTTGGATGCCAAGTATATGTCTATGTATCTGATAACAAATAAGAAAAGTTGGATGCCAAGATGGTAGAGAGTTATTTTATTGGCTTATCTCAAAATAGAAAGGGATACATGGTCAGTAATAGTCAAAATCCATTGAGGGTATATGTTTCTTGTGATGTGATGTTTGTTAAGACTCCACAGATCTCCAAATGTGTGTTAATTCAAATTGATGAAGAAGTACCCAAGTCTGATGAGATTCCCATAGATGTAAAAGGAAGCAATAGCAAGGTTAAGAACTTAGTTGCTAATGATAATACTGGAAATGGTAGTATTATAAAAACAACTATAGAGGACACACTTATTCAACTTTGCCAATCAACAAGAGTAAAATATGCTCCAACTCAAGATAACAATCTCTAGTACTCTTTGATGTTATATTTAAGATAGAAGGTACCTGGAGAGTTCAAGGAACCACAAAACATGGCACTTATAATAAAAGATCCAGTCACCTACAAGAAAGCAATGTCAATATCTGATGCTATTTACTAGAAGAAGGCATGTACTAAGAAGTTAGAAGAGTTTATTAGGCAGAATCTATTCAGCACTGTCCCTAGACCTGCAGGATACAAGGTAGTAGAGTGTCAATGGGTTTTCAAAATAAAACTTGATGAGAATGGGCAAATTGAGCACTACAAGGCATGACTTGTTGCCCAAGGATTCTCATAGATCCTTAGGATAGACTTTAATGAGATCTTTGCACCAGTCACATGTCACCAGATACTTTGAATACTTCTTGCATTGGCAAATTGTTACTATTAGTATATTCATCAGATGAATGTCAAATCTGCTTTCCTAAATAGGGACCTTGAGAACAAGATTTTCATAAGGATACCACTAGGAGTTGAGATGAAGAAAGGGCAAGTGTGGTTAATACATAAGATACTCTATGGTTTGAAGCAAGTATCTAGAAAATGGTATCTGAAGTTAAAGAGACAGCTAGAGGAACTAGGCTTTAAGAGAAGTGATGCCAACCATAGAGTTTTTATCAAAATCATTGATAGGAAGCTCTTTGTGATTGCTATTTATATTAATGACTTCCTTCTATTTTTGTCCAACATCAGTCACATTAGGACTGTCAAGGAAGACCTCAAGAGGCACTTTAAAATAAAGGACCTTGAAAAAGCAAGTTGAATTCTGCAGATAAAGATAAAGAGGTCAGATATAATGTTAGAAGTAAGGATTCTGTCAATATCACAAGAGCAATGTGTCAAGACAATCCTGGAATAATATGGGATGACAAACAGTAATCCAGTCAAGGTCCTGATAATAGCAAATCTATAGCTACCAAGTTTGACAGAAGCTAAGATTAATATTACAGAATATTAGAGATATATTGGTTTTTTGATATATCTCATGATATGCACACAGCCAAATATTGCTTATACTGTTGGTATTCTCTCACATCATATTGTCTGTCTAGAAAATGTTCACATGTAAGCTGTCAAACATGTATTTTGGTATCTCAAAGCAATTAGTCACTTCAAGCTCAATTTTTGGGCTGATGATTTCATTACATCTTGCACAGAGGTTTATGTTGATTCAGACTAGGGTGGTAATTGCACAGACAGGAAGTCTGTCTCTGGTTATGTGGGATTGATTGATGGAGGGGCTGTGTTATAGGATTCTAGAAAGCAGACATTAGTGTTACTGTCAACTGTTGAGACAGAATTCATTACCACATTAATAGCTATCAAGGAAATTCTTTGGTATTGATCTTGATTTAGCTTACTTGACATGACATTAACAAGTCCTACTCCACTTCTTATTAACAATCAAGGTGCCCTGGATCTCATCAAGTCTGGACAAATTAATGATTGCACAAAACACATTGACATTAAATTCAGACATGTCTGTGATCAAGAGGATCAAGGGACAATCTCAAGTCAACATGTGGCTACACAAGAACAGATTGCAGACATTATGACAAAGCTGCTAGGTGCTGAGAAATTCTCATATTTTTGAGAAATGATTGGAGTACATATATGAGAGATCTTCAATAAGGAGAGATGTTGAATATGTTCTCTATGAACTATTATTTTGTCTCTTTTTCTGATTGATTAGTAAGCAATGAGTATGTCTGCCAACACAGACTTTCTTACACCTCAGTTCTGCACACTTCAGACTGAGGTAAATGTTTTTTTTATATATTATGCTGATGTAGTTAGACTTTATGTTCTAATAGGTACATCAATGAAATTAGTTTTGCATACTTCAGACTGAGACTTTGTGTTCTAATAGTAGTCCCTGGTAAAGCTCAGATCTAAGAGTATGTTGATGTGTCCTAGCCCAGTTGAGTTTCCTCTGCTCACAATTTGCCTATGCATCAACAACAAACTGCTGGAAGAGCTTTCCACCATAGAAGAAAGGTGGTTGAGGACTATCTCTGACATGAAGACTATAGGTATGATAGCATGTATTAGATACCACTTGTGAGTGAGCCTGTTCCTTCCCATCTCTTTGCCTTGTATTCTCCCCTTGTTCTCTTAGTTGAGCACCATGGATTGGAATTCTTGCATACCATCCATTCTCCTCCTTTGAAAATAACATGACATAATGGAGAGCAGTATATAAAGGACTATTCTGGCTGATCTGTTCAAGTTGTCCTCCTCTTGCCTGTAATACCACATCCCTATTATCCAATGCATGATGTACCCTTTCCTCAGGAATGATAACTGCAATTTCTTCAGCAGTAAGCAAATTGTGAGTTCTTTGATCCTGTTGTAAATTGACATGTAACCTAATTGTGACCTCCTGCTGTTCATCTGCTGGTTTCTCCTTGATAAGCTCATAGGCATGATGGTATCAACCAATATAAGGATGACTGTCTAGGAGCATTGTCTGAAGATTGTTCATTACTACAGGATCCAGGTTATTGTTGTTGGCCCTCCTGACATTGAGCTGCTCTGCTGTATCAAGGATATAGATTTGTGCATACATTGGAGTTTGATCACCAGTGAGATAATGAAGCTCTCCCTGAGTTTTGAAACAGTAAGGGCCAGACTGCCTGGTCACAGAGTTGTACTAGATAAATAGATAGATAGATACATGTCCATATACTCCCATGTGAGAATTTTGATGGTTTGTGTGAGAGAAGGGTGTCTACAAGAAAAGAATTTAAATGATGGAAATAACTCAATTACCCAAGCTCTATTCCACTCCTTCTTTCCTATTACTCGACTTCCAACGAAGACCACTCCAGATTTTCTTCTCCTTTTCTCTCCCATGATGAGATACGTTTTCCACTGCAGGAGGACTACTCGACAGTATGGTAGCAAACTGTGGTATCAGAGGGGCATTATAACAAGCAGCGGCATGCGCAGGCATAGCTGATGGATGTGTGTGATATCTGGCGGAACTACCCGCTCCAAGCCCGGCAGATGAGGTGTGAAGTTTCAGTAGAGAAGGACCTTTGCCTCGTTTGCCTCCGACACATCTGTCGGTATGATGATTCGTTGTCACGGGACAATTATCACGACTTCCGCTGCGTTTCAAAGGATACCTTTTGAAGAAATAATGGATGAAAGGAGTGTCTTCATCAGTATCAGTATGATCCGATTCGAAGCCATCATTATCATCCGTTTCCCACCAGGGTTTACGTGTGGCGAATGGACTAAGAGAAGACCGTTTGTTCTGGCGAATGATGGGAAAAGGACGGTAATCAGAGTCATGAAGCGTCCCTTGCGGATCAACGTAAGGTATCGCGTGACTATATTGTGCACCTCCAAATCTGCTACTACCCCCGGCACACAAACCATGAGAGAAGTTGTGGAGAGGGACTGGAATAGAAGAAAGGTATGACGGATCAAGGAGGCGCGCATCCTCGATGTTGGTTGGATTAACACATGAAAAGATTGACTTGGTTAACGTGGGTGTACTCGGGTCGGTTGAAACACTGGTGGCTGTATTGCCATGGGAATAAGAGAGGGAAGATGTTGGAATGAAGAGAGATGGACACGACATCAAGAAGATGGCAATCGTCTAACACCGGTCTCGTTATCGTTGGAGTTTCAATCACAGGATATCTGTGTCACGTCTCGAGGCTTGGTGCTGATAGTGGCAGCACAGACAACTCGAGAGGAGAGATAAGAAGGAAGAAGGAGATTTGAGAAAAGGCCGGAGTGCTAGATACTGGATGCCTGCGCGAGGTCTTCAGGTAAGGAGGGAGCTTCAACTGGACTGGACTCTTGTTCAGTTTCAGCATTGTCATCAATATCAGACAGATCAGAGCCGAAATCGGACCCGGACTTCTGAGAGTGGACACAAGTTTCATTTGGAATAAGTAGACGTTAACTGACTAG
>Ga0153958_1000101_pt1 | contig 17828 bp, 24 predicted proteins | sample TSFL042MetaG_FD_104719 | JGI IMG/M metagenome (GOLD analysis project Ga0153958, IMG submission 104719) | Attine ant fungus gardens microbial communities from Florida, USA - TSFL042 MetaG | ecosystem: Host-associated > Fungi > Mycelium > Unclassified | place: USA: Florida, Wekiwa Springs... | reverse complement strand
TTTCCGAGATATTAGCGATTTAATAAATGGTAACATGGTAGTTACCAGTTGATCTGCTTAATATCTCGGCCATTATTGATTGCCTCAAGACGTGACTGGCATCGATCAAAAGGTCTTCTTAAGAACTTTAAGCTGGTTTTGAGACCGTGGGAATCGTCGAAGATTTGGTGGAGATATGACTGAATGAAGTTTGTGACAGTATATTTCTCTTTGAGCAAACTGCTCATTAATGAATTGTATTGTTGCAGAGACATGGTGCTACATCTCTGCAAGGGTACAGATTTAATGGTCGATCTTACTAAAGTTACATCTGTTGGGACACAAGATCTTTACCCAACCAAACACCTACTGCCTTACTGACTACTGCCCTAATAGTATGGTTAGACTATCACTCCTACAGGGGAGATCCCTAATCTAGATGGCCCACTAGTAGTAACTGTTACTCCTCTGTGTGTACCAACTCACAATGAAGCGCAGCATGAGGTTTATACTAAGAAAAGGACAAGTATTCTATTAAACACCACTTGATTGTAAGGTCAGGTCTCAGTGGTAATACCCAAGCTTGGTACTACACTTCCACTTGCAGTCCCTAACTGACTGCAAAGTCCCCTTAAGCCAAGGGCCTAGCTATGTATGGAGGTAGTTACTGATCGTGGTGATCAGCGACTAAGAGTTGATAAGATGAGAGTTGAGAGTGAACAAAGTCCAAGGTGGATGGTGCTCTAGATGTGGAATCGAGTTCTAATGTCAGACTAGCTAATTCTAAAGCCGGAATTAAGCCAACTGCTCCTTTATCAGCATTTGACAAGGAGAACTTGATAGAGTTCCCATTAGATTCTCTATACTACTTATACAACTACTACATGGTCTATGCACTTCTTTCCCATGCCTATCATGTGACTTATCATGTGACACCATGACTTCTTGTCATGTGACTATGACACTTGTGACATGACACTTTCCCACACTTCCTTCTGTGTAGTAAGTCCAAGATAAAAGAAAAGAAAAAAAAAAGAAATATAAATAATAACTTAGCTGTTTTGCCAAGTCATGACAGTGGGTGGAGACTTGAAGGAAAAATATTTAACAATATTATCCAATAGGAGCATGTCCAGTAGTCATGTGAGTGAAACAGGCATATAAAGAGTTTGTGAATTCTATAATTGAAAACCACAAACTACCTTTGGCATAAGTCAGTTTGATGACACATTGATTTTTGTCTTCAAAGTTAAGAAAGTAATATCTCTTCTTGAGGCTTGTTGCAAAGAATGTTTGCCACTTACAGATTAAATCATCACATACTTTTTTTTTGCTAAATAGATGTAAAATTCTATTGGGGAGAGTTGAGACATTACTGCTTGCTTTTACTTAGTTGTTAATAAGTTTATGTCTTGGCTATTTCATCTTGCTAGAACAATACTAGAAGTGAATTTTGTTCCTGGCATTCTTGCTAAGATAGGATTTAATAGCAGATACTAGTGATATGATCATGCTTTGTGTCATGACTTGGCAAATTGGCTAAGTCATTATTTATATTTCTTTTCTTTTCTTTTCTTTTCTTATTTACAACTACAAGATGAAGCATGTGAAAGTACCATGTGACTTTGTCACAATGTCACAATAGGTCATGTCACAGTCACAGTAGGTCACATGACGAGAGTAACATGAGGACCATAGGAGAGCAAGCGCATAGCCATAGTAGTAAAGTGTATAAGTAGTAGAGAAATGAGCGAGAACTCTATCAAGTTCTCTTTGTCAAACTCTAAACAAAGAGACAGTTGGCTTAATTCTAGTCATTGGACTTTAGATGCTGACACTTTGGAGTGGATCAACTTTAGATTCTAGAATTTTCCTAGCAACAGAGATAGAGTCAGTGATGATAATAATGTCATGGATATTATTGATATCCATGGTAGGAATGAGGCCAATGTAAATAGCCATGAGTTTTGCTTTGATGGACGTGACATTAATAGATTAGGCTTGTAGTTGGTTAATAATGGAGTTGTTGGACCAAATGTAAGTAGCTGCTGTTGTGATATGTAATATCTTGACACTGCCATTAGCAATAATGGTAGTATAATAGAGTAAAACTTATAATGCTTTGAAGACCTGATTAAGATTTTCAAGGTAATGATAGAGGTCTTCATCAGAAGAGAAAGAAGGAGAATAAAAAGTAATTCTACTAGAAAAATGATTGGCTACTCTTAAACCAGGAGAGAAAAGGGAATAAAGAGAATTAAAACATTTATTGATATTATTAAGACGTTTATTGATATCCTTAATGGGACTCTTGAGGTTTGTCTATTGTTTAGTAGTAAGCTTGGATGTGGTGACTCTGTGAGAGGGTTGGTCTTTGGTGTATTGAGTGTCAAGTAAAGAATTAATAGCATAAAAAGGAAAGATGGATGCATAGCATAAGTGATGTCTGCTTTTAAGTTTCCAAAGGTAAAAGATAATAGGGATGAGACCTGCAATGGCCTCAATGTCTTGTGAGGGTAATGTCCAAAAAGTGTCTATGATCCAAAGAGCTACTCTTCACTACATTTTCTTTAGTTCAGCTAAGTTTTTTATGATAGGTGTGTGTTATCGAAGGACTGTGATAGTTTTGAGTGATCACCCTAGGTAAATATTCAAGAAGAACTCAATAGAGTTCCCTATTGCATTCTGTACACTACTAATACTACTTTTACATGGTCTGTGCATAAAAGTCTTGCAGTCACATGTTTTTCCAGAATGTTCTGCAATCACCTGACCTAATCACATGATGTGGTTTACTTAAGTTTCCCATGCTATTTATAGTTTTATCCTATTATATGTCTTGAGATTGTGAATCAACTGTTTAAAAGCACAGGAAGTTATTTTCTTTTTAGGGCTCTTATAACAGTATGCCCTTGAAGAACCATAGCTAAAACCCATACAAGGCAATTGGTAAAACATATGTTCTGTATAGAAATTGTTTTTGGATGAGAAGAAGGCCCCTTGAAGAGTTTCCTAGCATTTTCATAGCATTAAGGGTGGAAAGGCATTTTATAGTATAGAAATGCATATGATAATGAAAGTTGAGTTTGTAGTTAAAACAGAATCCCAAGTACTACTAGATGGGTTTAGGAGAGATAATAGGTCCTCTTACCAAGGAAAGGTCAATAGAGGGGTTAGGAGGATAATAAGACCTCGTAAAATGAAAGAGCTTGGTTTTGCTATGTTTCATCATAATGTTACACCATTAGAGAATTTTCTATGGAAATATAGCATAAAATGTTGTGAAATGGAGTTGTAGGATGGTTTGACTTGGAATAATATATTCCATTGCAAACCAGTGAGTACAAATAATAAACTATTAACTTAATATACTACATTGAAAAAGAAATATTCTAGAAGGTTCTTGAACCTTCAGGTACATTATGACATTGACTTGATACTCCAACATAGAATACATATTATACCCCTGAATTTCACTATTGAAACCTACTCTAAATATCTTTTACAAGTCCTAGATATAATATAGACCCAAAACCAGGTACTTATGTTAGGTAGTTGCCAAGCTGCCACATGCTAGAATAGTATATACCTTGGGAGACAAGACTAATGAGCTAGCATTAAGTTTCTCAGATACAAACTATCAATATTCAAGCTCTAGAAATTAGAGGCTCAGAGATATCTTTGGAATATAAGATAATTTCAATCTAGAGCAAACTTAGACTAATATGACACCAAGACAACAGATCAAAAGTCTATCAGTAACTAGTGATTCTATCACTACTGGACTCAGTCAAGAAATAGACATACTGCTAGATAACAATTGCATTACTGATGCTTGTACATACTATTATATGTTTCTAGACCATATTCAAAGTAAAAGGAAGCCAGTTTGGGGATCAGGGAATGATGGACAGAAGTAAAGTATAAAGGTAGAACAGAATCACATGGTCATGTCTAGGAGATATGGAGGACAGGAAGGTGATGTCTGTCATGGTTGCATGGCAGTATCACAGAGAAGAGATATAAGAGAATATAGTAGAATAAAGGATTTCCTTCTCTATTTCTTTTTAATTGAGTCTCCAACATTTGTAATATTCTAATATATTTCTTAGAGTGGAGATTGATAAGAGAACCTCCTTGGTCCTTGTCTTTATCTTAGAAGCTCTTGAGGTTGTAAATGCAATTCTCTTGAGTATATAAGAGGTAATCTTGGTAAGAGGTTAAGTTGGTGAATGTTTCCTATCATATACCCTATTCTTTCTTGAGGCAAGATGCAGTGGTTGCTTAAACAACCTTTTATGTATTATGACTTAGCAAAATAGCCAAGTCATTTTTTATTTTTTATTTTTTATTTTCATTTTCATTTATTTAGTTGAATCACTACTATAAAGGTGAAGTGTGGGAAAGGAGTCATATTACTGTTATGGAATGTCACATCACAGGTCACAACACATGACAGGATAGTCACATGATGAGTAACATGAGGACTATGGGAGATAAAGTGTATAGCTATAATAGTAGTTGTATATATAGTATAGAAAGTCAAATAGGAACTCTATCAAGTTCTCATTAACTCAGATAAGGAAGGTGTCTAAGTCATCTCAGGCTAAGTCACTATACTATGGAGTAGTAGGCCTGAAAAGCCTGGCTAATCATTAACTTAGATCATATTACAGCTATAAGATTTGGTGTGGGGTGCAAATAAGGGCTTGATTGAGTATGATAATGTTATGAACATCAAGTGGGACTACAACTATTATCAGCCATGGTCTGATAATGAGTGGCTAGTAGATGAGATGTTGGCAATGTTAGATGAGGACATTACTATGCAATAATCTAAAGACTCTAAGAGACGATAGACTCACAGAATGAACAAGACTCTTTGGAGAAATCTTGGACAATTCTCTTCCTATCTTTGGACATGGGCTAAATAGGACAACATTGGACTAACCTATTATTAGACACTGACTCGACTTGTTACCTTCATCACTTCTATCATTAGACTGTCACTTAACTAGTTACCTATAGTTACAACTAGTGTTACTATATTATAACATAGTCACAATACCTAGTTAGGATAAATACAGACCAGAAAGAGAAGGGAACAGTAAGTTCTCTTTTTCTGTATTCCCTCTGTAAAATCTTACTCTGAGGAATCAGTACTCTTACTTGTCTTAGGACAATTTCAAGAGTACTACTTAAAGTCTCATTGACATCTCTCCTCTGATATAACTTCATTAAAAACCTTAACTGGATCCTCTGACGAGAAGCATGAAGATATCAAGTGTTAGATATAGGCTTCAAGTTGAAACACATATTCAACTGGAGGTCTAAAGTCTTAACAATTAAGAGAGAACTTCCTTCTTTATCATAAGTGACATCGTTTGCTGAAGTCGTAGTCACTGACTCCTATTGCTTTGTGTTGTATTGTCAACACCCCACTAGTTCTCATTATCTCATGCTAATCACTGAGCTCTTATTGCTTCACGCTATAGCCAGAACAATGTTGTAATTATGGATAGAACATCTATAACATCGACATTATTAGGTCATATATGGACCACCAAGGATAGTAACCTCATGACCAAGACCAAGTATACCACTCTCTCTCAAGATACCTTTATCAAGTACTTTTAAGACCCAATATTCACAAGATCCATTTATGAAGAAACAAGTAAAAGACTTGTTCAGACAATCCTAGATTACTACCCCAGCATATGTCAAAACAACCCATCTCTACCTCAAGACAACACAGACAATACCCAACTATCCCAATTGAATGAAACACCTCTCAACAATCTTCTTTCTCACAACTCAGACCCAGAACCTCTTTAACAAACTCAGAATCAGAACATGACCTTGAACCCCTCACTAGACAATCAGACACACAACAAAAGACCTTTAAATAATACCTCTACTCTGAGATATCTCAACCAACAAATACCTTCCTCAACTTCCATCAAACCAGCAGGAATTCTTGGACAAAGAACCTTTGGATTGTCATCAAGGAACTCTGACAACTCATTCTATAATGTCTTCAGAAAACCCCTAATAGATTCACCTAATATCTTAGCAATAACCTTCTCAATAACAACCTAGGAACATTCAGAAATGGAAAGAAGACTGTTTGCTCTACATGCTTGCCTATAACAACAACTTTCCAGATGAATACACCACAATCATGTTCATGCTCTACCATATGGACAAGAAAGCCCTGGTCTGGAGAATAGAATTTATGGTAGCCTATACAATCTTAGGACAAGGTATCCATCTCAAAACCATAGATAACTTTCTTGCAGCCCTCGACTCAGCTTTTCAACCATTCAATATGGAAGGAGATACCTTGTGGCAGTTATATGCTCTCAAACAACTATTAAGACCAGTAGATGAATATGTCTCTGAGTTCAGAGTATTTGCTACCAGAGCAGAACTTACCAATATCTCGCAACTCATTTACTTATTCCAACAAGGCCTAGATCCCAATATTGCCATACAAACTATTCAACAAGGACCTGATAACAATCTCCAAGCATGGATTAAAGCAGCAAAACAAGGAGAAGAGATTATCTATATGGAAAGAATCTATCTGGGTGGAAAACAGACAAAATGCCCCAATAGAATTCTGGCCAAAGAAAAATACTGTCATGACTTGGCAAAACGGCTAAGTCATTATTTAATATTCTTTTCTTTTTCTTTTCTTTTATTTTCTTATTGATGGATGTATGAGATAAAAGTGACTCATATGGAAGTGTGGGACTTTAGTACAGGGTTAGGGTTAGCCATTTGTATAAGTAGTGTAAGAAATCCAATGGGAACTCTATTAAGTTCTCCTTGTCAAACACTGATAAAGGAGCAGTTGGCTTAATTCCAGCTTTGGAGTTGGCTAGTCTGACACTAGAACTCGATTCCACATCTAGAGCACTGTCTGCCTTGGACCTTGCTCATCTTATACTCTCATCAATCTGACCCTTGGCCACTGATTACCACGGTCAGTAGCCACCTTCATATATAAGTGGGCCCTAGCTTTAAGGGGACTTTGTAGTTAGTTAAGGACTGTAAGTGGAAGGGTGGTACCAAACTTGGGTATCATTTCTAAGATCTGACCTTACAAATGAGCGGTGTCTAAGTAGTATACTTGTATTCTCTTTCTTAGTATAAACCTTGTGCTGCAACTCCATTGTGAGTTGGTATATGCAGAGGAGTGACAGTTATCTTTAGAGGTCTGTCTAGATTAGGAATCCCATCCATTGGGTGATAGACAAAGTACTATTAGGGCAGTAGTTAGTAGGGTAGTAGGTGTCTGGTTAGGTGAAGATCTTGCACCCCAACAGACGTAACATTAGTAAGATCAACCATTAAATCCATACCATTAGAGACGTCGCCACAATGTCTCAAATACAATACAAAGAACTTATGAGCAACTTGCTCAACGAAAAGCGTGCCCTTGCTAAGTTAAGGGCAGAGTTGGAAGGAAGGAAGGGGAAGCTGTGTTGACGCTGTAAGAAGTTTGGGCACCTGGCCCAAAACTACAGGAATAAAAAGAAAGAGGAAAAGGGAACTGTCGTTCCCCAAAATAAATTTGAAATATTGAAGAGCAGAGTGATGCAGTGTGGAGAAGAAGAGAAAATGGTAAGGCGAATGGGAGTGGTGGAAGTTGAGTGCTTTGAATGCAGAAAGAAGGGACACAAATGCAGGAAATGCCCACTGTGGATAAAGAGGAAGAATAAAGAGAGAGCAGTGCATGTGGCAAAGTCATGAAAGGTATAGCAAGAAGAGAGGCTGGTGTACCCCATAAGGGGAAAGGTGTAGGAAAAAAAAAGGAGGCTGAGAAGAGTAGAAGAAAGCGAGGCAGCGTGTCCTATAAGGGGAAAGGCGCAGCAAGAGGAGTAGAGAAGGAGCTTAGGGGAGGATTTGAGAAAGAGAGCTGAGTGGTACTATGGGCTGACAGTACCATAAGACGCAGAATTGTAGGAGTTAGAATGGCACGGCCAAGGGGCCATCGTTATATATTTGAAGTGCCCAAGATATAGCAGCAGAGGGTATTATACAGAAGACAATCAGGGACAAGGGGTAGTTCCCTATTGGAAAAGAGAGAAAATAAGTTGGTGTGGATGCAAAGGAAAAGAGAAGCAGAGCAGCACACAAGCAAGAGACTCGAGAGGTACAACAAGGGAGGAGAAAGCGGCATATGGTCAGGAGAACTGGAAAGCACAGCAAAAAAGGGGGGTAGTCAATAGGAGGTTAGGAGAACCTTCAAAATGTTGAGAGAAGTGTGGTTGAATATTGGAGTGGAGAAGATAGATACATATGAAGGCATAATAATAAAAGCGCTTTTGAATAGTGGCACAATGGGAATGTTTATGGACAGGAAGACAGCAGCTAGGCATGGGTTCAAGCTGCAGAAGTTATAAAGACTATTAGTTGTCAGGAATATAGATGGTACCAACAATAGTGGAGGGGCCATTATGCACCAAGTAGAGTGCAACGTGTTCTATAAAGGCCAAAGAATAAGGATGGACATATGTAACCTGGGGAAAACAAAGGTGATATTGGGCATACTATGGTTAGCAGCCCACAACCTAGAAATAAACTGGGAGACAGGGGAAGTTAAAATAACAAGATGCCCACCCTTGTGTGGTGGAAGAAGTCAAAAGAAAGAAAAGGTCAAAAGGATAGCAACAGAGAAAGAAGAGAAAATTGTCCACTGGGTGATAGACGACAAAGAAGACTGGAAAAGAGAGGAGGAGATAGAAGAGGACCACAGGAAAATCGAGAAGATGGTCCCAAAGAAATTCTTGAAGTGGAGAAAAGTGTTTGGAAAGGTAGAGTTAGAAAGGATGCTGACGAGAAAAGTTTGGGATCATGCCATAGATCTCAAGGAGACATTTAAACCACAAAAGGGAAGGATTTATCCTTTATCCAAAAATGAGAGGGAAGAAGTCCAGAATTTTGTGGAAGACCAGTTGAGGAAGAGATATATCAGACTATCAAAATCTTCTCAAATGTTGCCAGTATTCTTTGTAGGCAAGAAGGATGGTAGTAAGAGGATGGTGATAGACTATCGCAATCTGAATGATTAAATAATAAAGAACAACTACCTACTCCCATTAATTACAGAGTTAATTGACAATATAGGGAGTAAGAAAGTGTTCACGAAGCTGGATCTCAGGTGGGGGTTCAACAACATAAGGATAAAAGAAGGAGACGAGTGGAAGGGAGCGTTTATAATGCACATAGACTCATTTGAATCAACAGTCATGTTTTTCGGAATAACAAATTCACCAGCAACATTTCAAGCAATGATAAATGAAATACTGAGAGACTTAATTAACGAAGGAAAAGTAGCAGCGTTTGTAGACGATGTGTTGGTAGGAACAGAGACAAAGGAGGGACACAATGAAATAGTGGAGAAAATACTGAAGAGGTTAGAGAAGAATGACTTATACATCAAGCTGAAAAAATGTGTGTAGAAGGCAAGAAAAATAGGATTCCTAGGGGTCATTATAGGACCCAATGAAATAGAAATAGAGGCAGAAAAGGTAGATGGAGTGCTTAATTGGCCACAGCCAAAAAATATAAAAGACATCAGGAAATTCTTGGGCCTTGCAAATTACTATAGGAGGTTCATTAAAGACTTCGCCAGAGTAGCTAGGCCAATGAATATGCTTACATGAAAGGATGAGAAGTGGCAATGGAAGGAAGTGCAACAGAAGGCATTTGAGGAGCTAAAAAAAGTCTTCACTAGTAAACCAATACTAATAGCACCAGACTTAGACAAAGAGTTCAGGGTAGAAGCTGATGCTTCAAACTATGCTACTGGAGGAGTACTCTTGATAAAGTGCTCGGACAGAAAGTGGAGGCTGGTCACCTTTATTTCAAAATCTCTAAGCAATACAGAAAGAAACTATGAGATTTACGATAAAGAAATGTTGGCAGTAGTCAGATATCTAGAGGCATAGAGACACTTCTTGGAAGGTACAACAGTGAAGTTCGAGATCTGGATAGATCACAAGAATCTCGAGTGTTTCATGAAAGCTCAGAAGTTAAATCGAAGACAAGCAAGATAGGCTCTATACCTATTTAGATTTGACTTTACGTTAAAGCATGTTCCAGAAAGTAAGATGGGAAAAGCAGATAGTCTGAGCAAGAGACCAGACTAGGAAATCAGAGTGGAAAGGGATAACGAGGAGAAGACGTTAGTGAAACCAGAGTGGCTAGAAGTGAGAAAGACAGAAGCAGTAGAAATCATAATAGACAGAGTAGATCTATTAGAGAAAGTTAGAAAGTCCAAAGTAAAGGATGATGAAGTGGTAAAGGCGGTAGAGGAAATGAAACAAGTGGAAGTAAAAATGCTGAGAAATGAAGAGTAGAGAGAAGTAGACAGCGTTATGTATAAAGAGAGAAAGGTCTACATGCCAAAAGATGAAAAGTTGAGGACAGGAATCATTAGACTATACCACGATACACCAATAGGAGGACATGGAGGACAGTAGAAGACAGTGGAGTTGGTCACCCATAATTTCTGGTGGCCAGGAATAATGAAGGAGGTGAAGAGATATGTGGAAGAGTACAATACCTATCAGCACAATAAAAACTGCACAGAATAACCAGTGGACAAGTTAATGCCCAACTCTATTCTGGAGAAACCTTAGATGCATATATTAGCAGACTTTATCACTAAGCTGCCTTTAGCATAAGGATATAATAGTATCCTAGTAGTAGTGGATCGGCTAACTAAGATGGTCCACTTTATACCAACTACAGAGAAGACATTGGCAAAAGGATCAGCGAGGTTGTTTAGGAATAATGTGTGGAAGTTACATAGTTTACCCAAGAGTATCATATCAAATAGGGACCACAGTTTGTGGCAGGGTTAATGAGAGAGCTGAATGAGATGTTGGGGATTAAGAGTAAATTGTCGACGGTGTTCTACCCTCAAACAGACAGACAAACAGAAAGGATGAACCAAGAGTTAGAATAGTACTTAAGAATGTTCATCAATCACAGGCAAGAGCAGTGGTCAGAGTAGCTAGGAATAGTAGAGTTTGCATATAACAATAAAGTGCACTCAAGTACTAGGACGTCGCCTTTCAAGGCAAATTATGGACAAGATCCCAGGATGGGGTTCAAGGGAAAAAAGAAGGGGAAATATGCAGGGGCAGAGAAATTTATTGAGAAGATGAAGGAAATACAAGAAGAGGCAAAAGTGGCGCTAGGAAAAGCGCAAGAGGATATGAAGAAATATGCCGACAAGAAGAGATCGGATATAGAAGAGTATAAAGTAGGGGACTTGGTCATGCTTAGCACTAAGGACCTGAAATATCAGATGGTCAGGAGGAGAACAGAAAAGTTGACGGAGAGGTTTGTTGGCCCTTACAAAATCAAGGAGATAGTATCATCGAACACAGTTAAATTAGAACTACATAGTATAGTAAAAATACATCTGGTAGTGAATGTTAGTAGAATACAAAGATACATAGGCCAGGTAGAAGGACAAAGGAAGGAGTAGCCGGCTCTAGTAATAATTAAGGGGGAAGAAGAATGGGAGGTGAAACGAATACTAAATAAGAGAAAGGTTAGAGGGAAGGATAAGTATTTAGTACATTGGAAAGGATTTACGGCGGAGTCCAATACTTGGGAAGGAAGAGAGAATTTGAAGAATGCACAAGAGGTAATCAAAGAATTTGAAAAGGAATATTGGCGAGACATGGAAGATGTGGCACAACAAGAACACGAAAAAACAATGTTCAAGCATGGAGAACTACCTAGAAAGTTCACAGCAAAAATGCTATATAAGTGGTCGGACAAGCAATATAACCAGGAATATTAGGGGAGATTAGAAAGGAATTGGAGACAATGGAAGGGTAAGAAACTAGCAAGAAAAGAGATAATGAAGACAATCCCGAAAGAGGAAAAAACTAAGGAAGAAAAATCAGGAGTTTGAGAATGGACAGAGAAAGATAAAGACAAAATGGGCAACATGGTGGACCTATATTATGAGTTGTAGAAAAATTCCTCAGGACAAGGAAACTTAAGAGGGGGGTGGTGTTATGACTTGGCAAAATGGCTAAGTCATTATTTAATATTCTTTTCTTTTTCTTTTCTTTTATTTTCTTATCAATGGACACACAAGATAAAAGTGACTCATATGGAAGTGTGGGACTTTAGTACAGGGTTAGGGTTAGCCATTTGTATAAGTAGTGTAAGAAATCCAACAGGAACTCTATTGAGTTCTCCTTGTCAAACACTGATAAAGGAGCAGTTGGCTTAATTCTGGCTTTAGAGTTGGCTAGTCTGACAAATACTACACAAATCCAAACTGGCTTTAACCCCATAATGACTATAAAGACCCAAATGCTATAGACATCAATAACTTACAAATTATACCAGAGAACTACAAGAATACTCTCCAGGATCAAGAAGACTCTAATGACAAATAAGAAACTATCAACCAACGCATCTAGAAGCTGGTATATCAAACCTTTGACAATATTCTTACCAAAGATCAAAAGAAGTTGTTCAAGAAAGAGAAATGCTTCAGTTGTAGAACACTAGAACATTTTGCTACCCAATGCCTAAGAAAACCCAACTTCAAAACTCTACCCTGTAACAAGACCTACAAGACTAAGAAGAATCTTCTCACCAAAAAGACTAACAAAAAAGAGACTTTGTAGAAAACATCCCAGAAGAAGAAATCCTAACAACCAACTCTGACTCTAGCAATGAAGAGAAGGATTTTCCCCAAAGTGATTAGAAACTACACTTAACTCGCTCAATGTTTCCAGCACAAAGGACAATGACAGACAAGTAAACAGACTATATATAAAAGACATTGTAGAAATATAATTGAAGCCATGTCAATCTAACACCCTCTACTCACTCACACAAGTGCTTTTAGGAAAGAAAACTATGGACACCCTATCGTTAATCAACTCAGAAGCAGGACTCGACCTAATCAACAGGACCCTCGTCAAGGACTAGAGCCTACCAAGAAGAAAACTCAAAAAACCCCTTGTGATATGAAACAGAGATAGAAGTATAAACAAAAACAAAAAAATAACTGACTATGTCAAATTAGATGCAATTATTGATCAACAATGGATCAAACTCAAACTCACTATCGCAGATCTTGGACGACCATGAATTATACTAGGAATTCCATGGCTCAAGAAACACAATCCAATTATTGATTGGAAGAAAGGTATGATGAAATAGAAAAACGCTGAACTAACAAAGAATTTTAGTGAATTACTTGATTCTCAAGAAGAAGATCCATGGTTAATGAACCATGAGATTTACGAATTAAATACTAAAGTCTCTGCTTCACAGATATTAGCACAAAAAGGTAAGTAAAAAGATAACTACACTACTAAACAAATGGTTCCAGAAGAATACCATAAATATCTATCACTCTTCAATGAGAAGAAAAGTGAATGATTCCCACCAGCAAGAACTTGGGACCACAAGATCGAAATGAAACTGATATTCAAACCAAAAGCTTTCAAACCATACAAGCTTTCCTTTGCAGAAATCAAGAAGCAAGAAAAATTCATTGAAGAAAACCTATGAAAAAGATATATCAAACATTCAAAATCACCAATGGTCTTGCCTTTCTTCTTTGTGGCCAAAAAGAACAGAAAACTATGACCATGTCAAGACTATCAATACCTCAACAAATACATAATCAAGAACATATACCTAATACCCAACATTCAAACTATTTTGGATAAACTACAAGGATCAAAATACTTCACTGCTATAGATGTACAACTTGAATACAACAATATTTGTATTCGAAAGCAAGACCAATAGAAAGGAGCATTCAGGACAAATTAAGGATTATTTGAACTAACTGTTATGTTCTTTGAAATGTGCAACAGCCCAGCAACATTTCAAACAATAATAAACACAATATTCACACCACTCATTGCCAAAAACCTTATACTGGTTTACATGAATAACATTCTTATCCACGCTCCAACAAGGAAACAACTACACAAGACAACAAAAAAAGTACTCAAAATACTTTAGGAGCATGACTTATACCTCAAACCTGAGAAATGCCAATTCGCCAAACAACGACTCTCTTATCTCGGATATATCATCTCCCCTGATCAAGTCCAAATGGACCCAATCAAACTCAAAGGCATATCTGACTGGCCCACATCCTCAACAATCAAGGAAACAAGAAAATTCCTTGGATTCTGTAATTTCTACAGGAAATTCATCAAGGACTACACCAAAATCACCTCACCAATTAATCAATTGGTAAAGAAGAATACAAAATTCACCTGGACAGAGGAAACACAAAAAGCATTCGACAAGTTAAAAAAGAAATTTGAAGAGAAACCCATTCTTATTACTCCTGATCCAACAAAACCATTCAAAATATTCACCAACACATCAAATCATGCAACAGGAGCAGTACTCACACAAAGGGACAACAATAGAGTACAACATCCCTGCTTCTTCTACTCGAAACCACTATCACTAGTGGAGAAACAATACCACACCTCTGAGCAAGAATTCCTTGCAATCATCAGAGCTATTTAAGAATGGAGACACTATATTGATGGAACACCAGAAGAAACTATCATCTGGACTGACCACAACAACATTATTTATTGGACCAACCCATCCAAATTGTCACAACAAATGACAAGATGGTCAACAACGCTTAGTGCTTATAAGATCAAAATTAAGCACATCGCTGGCAACAAAAACACTGCTGCAGACGCCCTCTCTCAAAAATTCATTGAGGATAAAGACAAAGATGAACCTAAATAAGCTATACCTAACAAGTTCATCGACAAATCAACATTCCCAGCAGAAGAACTATCCAACAAGCCAACCCTGGAGGAAAAACAAAACATACTCAGGCAACATCATGACTCACCAACAGCTGGACACCCTAGAATCAAGAAAACACTACGCAAAGTGTCAAAACAATACTCATGGCCTGGACTTAAACAATTCGTCACCAACTACATCAAAGGCTGTAAAAACTGCCAAAGATACAAGAGTAACCAACATCCTCTAAAACTACCACTCCAAGGAATCCCAGCACCACAATCTAATTGACCATTCACCCAAATAGCTATGGACCTTATCACTGACTTACCCAAGTCAAAGGGCTTTGATTCTATTTTGTCTGTGGTGGACCACGGCCTAACAAAGGGGATAATACTAATACTAACAATGAAAGGAGTAACCTCAGAAGGAATTGCGACACTTCTAATGGATAACCTTTTCCAAAGATTTGGTATTCCCGACAAGGTCATCTCTGACCATGACCCTTGATTCATTACTAAGTCAATAAAAGCCTTCTTATAGGGACTAGAAATTAAACAAGCTATATCCACTGCCTTCCATCCACAAATAGATAGAACCACAGAAAGATTCAATCAAGAAATCAAACTCTACCTTACCATCTATTGTGCCGATAACCCTGAAACATAGGTAGACAAACTATCTATGGCTGAATACTCTCACAACTCCAGACTCCATGGAGGACGATCACACATCCCATTCGAACTCATGTTTGGACACCCTACAAAAACCCATATCGACACCCCAGAAACCTCATCCATTACTGCTGACAACAGGATCAATCACATAGAGAACATCCGAACCAATGCCAAACAAGCATATGAAGTTGCCAAGAATCTCATTAATCAGAGAATCAAAAGCAAACTTCCTGACCTCAAGGCAGGAACACAAGTCTGGCTAGACTCTCAACACATCCAAATCAAAGGAACCCCAAAGAAGCTCATACCAAAACGTGTAGGCCCCTTTGAAATTCTGGAAAGGACTAGACCTATCAACTACTGGCTAAAATTACTACTGCACTGGAAGATACATCCCATTTTCCATATCCATCTTCTCTGGCCCACACAAGAGAACACCCAATATGGGAAATTCTCAGAAAGGCCACCCCCAAAGATCATCATAGGAGAAGAAGAATGGAAAGTCGAAGACATAATCGACTCCAGAAATAAAAACGGGGTAAAGGAATTTCTAGTTCACTGGAAAGGATACCCTGAAACAGAATGTACCTGGGAACCAGAAATAAACATCACCAACGCCAAAAAAATCCTCAAAGCCTATAAAAGAAGACAAAGACAGAACTAACAAGAACAACACAATAAGTTCATGTCTTCTTTCTTTTCTTCCTCCTCATCCTCAACCTCTAACACAACCACTCTTATCACCACACCGCCAACACCATCAACCAACCATGAACAAGTCAACAACTTCTTCCTCTCCATCAAACAGTTCCTTCAAGCACAAAACAACAACCTGTCTCCATCCTACCATGTCCCCTATCAACAAATTGCTGCTGATCAAACTTCCCCTATACAACGATTCATGCTATTTGACCATCCCTTGGCCCAGCTGTGGACCACTCTCATTGGGAATTCAGTGGCTATTGCCGATTTTGACCTCTTCAGGGAGAATTGGGCTTTATACCTTTATCTCCAACACACAGCCAATCAACAATTCCTTCAACTCCAAAACAATCTCAAGAATCTCAAAGAATTTCCACTCTCTACAATCCATTAATACCTCCTACACACTGCCATAAGAAGAGTACAACATCCATCAAACACAAATCATCAGGACTCTGGCCTATCAACTGGATCTGACTCTGGAGACAGTTCTAACAACACACAAGAAACTAACTCCAGCAATGACCAAATTGCTAAACGACTGGAAACTGGCAACACCACAAAAAGAACTGGACAAAATCTGGATGATCCTTATGAAGATCGAGAACTATGAGACTCTAGGAATGCGCCCCCCTTCATTACAGATGACACACAATGCTTTGTCTATGGTCGACGTAACCATTTCCTCAACCAATGCGCTAATTATGTTTGCAAAAGATGTAATCAAAGAAACCCTGGTCATTATGAGAAGTTCTGCCTCCTCCAACCACGACGACCTCAACCACAATTTGCCGTGGCAAAACGACAAGCTCAACGAGCCAGAGCTGATTACCCAAATCTCTTCCGAAACGAACTACTTTCCACTTTCATCCTTGGTCTCACTCCAACTAAAAGACAACTCCTGGAACATTTTCTCACTGAGGCCCCAGAGGATCAACGTCGTTCTACTCCTCGAAGATGCAATAAATAAGTCCTCTTCAGAAATGGACTTCCAACTAGTCACACCATTGCGTTCCTCTCCACTTCCAACTCTCAAAGACCCATCTTTCGACATCTTCCTATGAGACAACCTTGACAAAACATACAATGAAATTGGGAAGATGACGACAGAGACTACTATGATGACATCAATGATGTCACCTGGTCTAACATTCTGGGAGAACCCATTGGATATTAAATTCGATGAGGACATCGAATCGAACAAAGGGAATTATGTTATGAACATCGAGTGGGACTACAACTATTATCAGCCATGGTCTGATAATGAGTGGTTAGTAGACGAGATGTTGGCAATGCTAGACAAGGACATTATTATGCAGTAATGCATCGAATAATGTCCGAAGACTCTAAGAGACAATGGACTCACAGAATGGATAGGACTCTTTGGAGAAATCTCAGACTAACTTTCTTTCTATCTTTGGACCTGTGCCAAATGGGACAACACCGGACTAACCTATTATTAGGACACTGACTTGACTTGTCACCCTTAGTACTTCTGTCACTGGACTGTCACTTAACTAGTCACTCTTAGTTACAAGTAGTGTTACCACATTGTAACATAGTCATAATACCTAGTTAGGATAAATACAGACCAGAAAGAGAAGGGAACGGCAAGTTCTCTCTTTCTGTATTCCCTTTGTAAAATCTTACTCTGAGGAATCGGTACTCTTACTTGTCTTA